>ERZ779729.724-NODE-724-length-29040-cov-3.006624_pt1 | contig 29040 bp, 30 predicted proteins | sample MGYA00511072_ERZ779729 | MGnify/ENA primary metagenome ERZ779729 (study PRJEB29588, sample SAMEA2156675) | human gut metagenome | biome: human gut; feature: human-associated habitat; material: faeces | place: Denmark | collected 2008/2010 ...
TCGGAAAACTGCAATGTCAACTGATGTGTAGGGTGGATAAGACAGTAGTACATGTATCATATGCTTCTGAATACCTCATACGTGGGAAGACTATAGTAGATGCGAATGGTGATTTTGTTACTTCCTTAGATAATGACTTGGAAAAGAAATTGGTTGTAGTAGACAGTGATTTAAACCTTTGGTACGCTCTGCTTCTCCAAAACTCAGAAGGATTTGATGATGAAGTTGAGGTCGAGATATTAAACTCTATTTCTAAGTATTCCCCCTTCTAAAGAAAAGAAAAAGTATAGACGCTGATCGGTCTATCGACACAATTGATAAGTATGAAAAGAAATATTAATCAGACGAGAGGTCGTTCACCTCCTGTCCAGCCCCTTCTATGCCTGAAAATATCCCGGGTATGGAGTATAAAGGGGGTAAAACTAGGTGGATACTAAAAAACAACAAAAAGAAAGATTATGAAAAAAAATAAAAATACTCATCTGATATTTATCATTTTATCAGCTTTGAGTAAGAGAGAATATAGGCCCTTGTTCCGAATGCTTTTTTAGATTCAATAGGACCCCAATTTATAAAATTAATAACCTAATAAATAGTAATAATTATGGCATTCATAAGCAACATTCAAGTGGCTTCTAAGCTAGATCCACAATTAGTAACTGATTTGGAAGCTTTTTTTCCCATCTGGCTGGAAAAATTGATTCCGTTATATGAGCAAGCCAAAAGTGGAGGCGATTTTGCTTTTCACATTATGCATACAATATCATTTGATAACTCGATTCCTTACTTTACTGTCAATGGGTATGATTTCTATAGGAAGAAACACTTCTATTGTGGTGGGTATCATACATTGCTTTCCTTTTATGGTGGTAATCGGTATTATATGGTAGACTGGAAAGATGATTTCAAGAGTAGATATGGTTATGAATTAACTTTGAGTGATAAAATCAATCTCATGCCATACGTCTCCAGGTTTGATAACAAGAAAGCTCCTTATGACAGTTTGAATAATAATCTGTCTGATTATTTTCGAATATTGACGAATGATCCGTCTGTGTTTATCTCACTTGGTTCATGGGGCACTTATATCGTTCTGGATAAAAACATATTCTGGGAACATGAAGCATCTGAGGTAAAATGGCATTTGCATTTCTAAACCTCCTGTAGAATTCGAATGAAGCCCTGCCTTGTGATTGGTAAAGGGCTTCATTCCTTAAACGCTATAAAACAATGAACAAAATCAGTTTTGAATCAGGAAATATGCAGTTTATTAATTGCAGCGTTCCCTTTCCTTCCACTAACGGCCTTCATATCGTCTCTTCCGGTTGTGGCTCAGGCAAAACAACTATGACTCAGGAGATAATAAAGAAAAAATGGGAAAAAGGTATTCTTGTAATAACTGCAACGACGAATGCAGCAGATGAATTAGACGAAAGACTACAGGAATGGCTGGGCGGAGAGTATACCTTTGGACGCTGTAAGCTGGAAGTTCTTCATTCGGGTTCAAACAGGATAACTGAAATGGAGGAATATAAGAGTAGTCCTGATGCTCTTGCCAATTCGGATGTTCTGATTATTACGTCTGCAAGGCTTATAATAGATCCTTACGAGCTGTTTCTATCTTACAAGGGTGGAACCAGAGGATTGATACTGATAGATGAAATGATAAATTTCTATCCACAACCTTTTGACATACCGGTAGAAATGAAGAATATACTTACTTTTATAGACAATCATAAAACTCACTATGGAAAAGTCGGAACTATGTTTAAAGACGAATGTGGAACAGTGTGGTATCAGCATTGTTATCAGAGTATTGAAGTAATGAAAGCGGCTTATCAGAAAAGCGGTTACAAACTGTTCAAGGCTAAGAATGAATTAAACCGATATAAAGCCGAATGCATCTTCAATCATATCTTAAAAAATGGCATGACTCCGATTCTGGGTAAATTGAAGGACTTTGCTGATAGAAGTTGCACCATTCTATTTGATGGAACATCTGATTGTATGTTCAGTGAAGCAGATCCAAGACTTCTTTCCATATCCGGTAAGCGCTATGAAAGTGATATTCAATTTATCCAATATGATATACCGTTCAAGAGGAAAAACAAGGAGGAATGGACGAAAGAGATATTCATGAAAGTTGGCCGCCCTGTGATAGATATGCTGAAGGAGAGCTGTAACACTGAAAAAACTTTGATTGTCACATGGAAGTCTCTGGATATATTTAAAGAGAGTAAGAATGATGGCAATGCAGACTGTTATGAAATGTCAGACAATAAGGTACAGCTCAATTTTCCGAAACTTCTCAATGAATGTCTTACTGATTTCGGGATAAACAAGGATTGCTTCGATGTCATTTATCGTGGTAGCGGACAAGATAGAGGCTCCAATGAATACAGGGATTTTCAGAATATTGTATTTCTCGGTGAGTGGCATATTCCTGATAATATAGTGAGGGATATAAATAAGATGTTCGGTTGCAAGTGTAAATTTAAAGATTATATGAAATCGCTTATTATCCAGACTATATGCAGGATTCGGATCAGACAACATTCGAAGCTACCGATTAAAGTTTATTTCTCTTCTGATATTGACTATAATCTGATGGCTGATGTTCAGGAGTATTTCATAAAGAATTCTCCGGCTAGTTGTAAGATAGGAGGTATAAAGAAGCCATGCAGGAAATATACAAAGCCGGACAAGGGAAAGATGATGGATATGGTATTACTTTATTCTTATGATTCAAAGATAAGGGATAGTATAGAGAATGAGACTGCCTATTCATTCAGTATTAGTCTTGATGAACTTTATAGTATTATCCCTAAATCAAGAAAAGCAAAGGATAGATATAATGATTTAGTTAAATTCTTGAATGAAAGAAAGATATGTATGAATATAGTGTAGAACAAAAAAATCTTAATACCCTATATATGGTGTATAAGAAAAAAAGGTTACTATGATTATCAAATTTAAAACTTAAATTAATATGGAATTAAAAGATATTATGGTCTCCGTGTTTCCTAATGTTAAGGCAAAGGAGAATCCCCAACATATACCTTTAGTAGATATTTTGGAGAGTATCAAAAACAGTAATAGTGAGTATAAAAAACGTATTGATGCAATCCGGAAGGAAAAGGATCATGCTAAAAGAAATGAACTGAAAGTAAAAATATTACCTGTATTCTGTCCTTCCGGTATATTTGCAAGGAGGGAGGATGCAGGTTTGATTGATATGTCGAAAGTAATCTGTATAGATCTTGATAGTGTATCCGATCTGAAGACTGAAATAAACAGGTTGAAAACTTTTCCTTATGTACTATCAATATTCAGATCACCATCGGGGGAGGGGTTGAAAGTTATGATATTGCACAATCTTACAGAATCATCAAGGCACAAAGACTTATATCATCATGTCGGTGCTATGCTGGGCCTAATTGGGAGATCGGATTTGAAGTTTGACTCATCTTGCTCAAATATATCACACCCTTGTTTCTGGTCATATGATTCAGGCCTGTATCTTAATAAGAAAGCTGTTCTATTACAGATAGAACCGGATAAACTTCCAGTCTATACACCGCCATCCAAAGGTAAAGTAGGGGAAGATAAAGCTCCGGTGAAGGATGTCGCTAAGGTTATTTCGCTGACTGATCCAAAGGAAATCAGAAAGAAAGTCTTGGCATCTCATTCATTATTTGAGGAATTCTACAACATGTATCCCAGCGTGAGAAATAAGAACCTGTTTGTACTAGCAAATTTTTTCTATAACGATGGTATTCCGGAAGATTTTGCAACAAGCTATTTGGTGGCTTACTATAGAGATGCAAAGAATGGCTTTCCCGCTTCTGAAATAAAGGGGATCATTCATTCCGCTTATCATTAGTACCTGTTTTGAGTATTATATATTATGAATCAATTTAAAATATAACATTATGAACTATCGAAATATATTAAGTTGCATTATCAATACAATTACTTCTACCAAGATAGAAAACGGAAAAGACATGTATTCCAAGATTTGTAATATTATTAAAAATGCAACAGACAAAGTAAATCATCCTTTTCAGATGTTCGAAGACCAATGTATCTATTGCTATACTGGAACACATTGGGCGAAAATAAGTGACCATGACTTGAAGATGTTTCTAAGAGATGCATATCAAAAAATCTCCGATGACGAAATCAAAGCCTCACAAAGAGATATGATAGAAGGACTTTTCAAGCAGTTCCCATATACTGTTATGAATTTTGGAGTAACACAAGCACAAGGTAAGATCAACTTTCTGAATGGTACGCTTAAGTTGGGAACAGAAAGAGGAGCGCTACATTCTCCCGGGGATTATTTTAGGTATGTACTTCCTTATGACTGTGTTCCCGGTGCACCCTGTCCGATGTTTATGAAGTATCTGAATGAAGTATTACCGGAAAAGAATGCACAGCTGGTATTAGCAGAGTATATAGGCTGGCTTTTTCTACCTGACCTGAAACTGGAGAAGGTCTTGTTCCTTTATGGTTCGGGATGCAATGGGAAATCGGTTTTCATTGATATTATCGAAGCTCTGCTGGGTAAGGATAATATTTCCCATGAATCCTTGTCTGACATGTGCGGTGAATCTGGTGGAAACAGCAGGGCGAATCTGGTGGGTAAACTTCTTAATACCTGTTCGGATGTAGCTCCCAATGCTTTCTCCGGTGATATCTTCAAACGTATAGCCAGTGGGGAACCGATAAGTTCAAAGACTCTGTATAAGGATGTCGTAACTATTACAGATTATGCCAGGATGATTTTCTGTCTGAATGAACTTCCAAGGACAAATGACAGGTCTGACGGATATTTCAGAAGATTTCTCATCGTCCCCTTCAAAGTACAGATACCTAAATCAAAGATTGATCCGAAATTGGCAAAAACGATTATTTCCTCTGAACTTCCGGGGATTATGAACTGGGTGTTGGATGGTATGGAACGACTGATCAAACAACAGGGATTTACAGAGTCAGAGCTATGTCAAAAAGAATTAGAGAAGTATAAAGTCGGAAAAGTAAAGAATAAAATTTCCCTGATATTGCCGGAAGGGTATCAGAGATAAAGGAAGTGGTTAAGATGAGGGAGATGGTATCGGTATGGTACTGTCTCCTTTTGTTTTTGTTATGCTTAGAATGTTGTAGTTTTGCAAATAATCTTCCCAGTAATCACTTGGCAGAGGTATTTGGATAGAACAATGCACTTTTTCACATGTTAAATAGGATAAACCTATATTCAACTTTTAAAGTTGGTGAGATATTGGGTGTTGAACACTTTTGGGGATATAGGATTTTACTGTATATTTTTTAATCTATGTAGTTTCTTAAACAACTTACTGTTGTTTTTGTATTTTCCATGTTTTATCTAATATATTTTCGTAGCTGCAAGAATGTTTGTTGATAAGTAAACCATAAAAACGAGTACCTTTGTCATGTTCTATTTTCATATCTTTGATTGTAGTATTGAGAGGCAATGGAAAACAAAAGTCACTTATGATAAGTACATCGGCCATCACAAAATCATCTTTTTTAAGTGTTTCAAGGACTGTATATAGCATAGATTCACCGTTAGTTCCCCCTGTAAATTTATCATTCAGGAATTTGTTTAGCAATTTCCAATTATGAGGACTTGTAAGCTCGATAGAAGCAGAACGTACCGAAAAGGTAATGAGATAGCATTTGCGTTTCTTCCTTTTTGCCATTCTTAAAAGTTGTATAAGTAAAGATTTTGCTATTATTTCTGATACTCCATGCATAGAAGCGCTAGTATCGATACTTACGATGATAGGGCCTGCCTCAAGCCGGGGTTTAACGAGATTTTTTTTGTTTTTTGAGGATTTGAGAAAACATAGAGAGGAGGTAAACTGTTGTAACTGACAAGTTGCATATTTATAACAAAAAATCATCTCCATGTCCTTTTCTGTTAAGTAAGTTACTTCCAAAGGTATTATGTGATTAAGATTATTGCCTGTATAAATCTCTTCTCGTTCCATGGCTGTTTGAGGGTAGTTGGGTAAAACAGGAACAAATTTCATTATAATGTCATCCAACTCTTCTTTTTTCTTTGAATATTGCTCTCTTCCAAGAATTTGTACGATTTCTTTAAGAATTGGGTATTGATAGTACACGACTTCAATTTTCCGTTTTTCTTTGAAATCATTGGGAGCGGATTCTCTAACGTAATGCTCAAACTTTCTTTTATTTTGTTGTAAAATAAGTTCTTTTTTTATCATTCTTTGTCTTTCATTGGCATTCTTCCATGCTTCAATCAAAACATCAAGTACAATTTCTGTGTTTTCTTCATTAAACAAAGTGATTAAATTATCAATGTCTATTTCTCTTTTATCAAAATTTTGTTTAATATGCCTATAAATTAAACTCCACATGTTTCGTTTTCCTTCTATAGTTTCTTGTTGAAATCTGTCGCACATATTTAGGTTTAAAAGATATTGTTCCTCAATTGGCATGCATATTTGAAGTAAAACACTTAGGAACGCCATTAAGTCATCCTTTAAAATCTCTTTCCATAATTCATTTTGATTATCCGGTTGTGGATTATCATTAATAACAGATTTTATATAGAGCAGGAATGCATCATCTTCAGGAAATGTATCAGGCAGTATCCCATATTCCCAATAAGAGTCAAATGCGGCTCCATAAATGTCTATTAGTTCGTTGATGTACTGTTCTTCTATCATGATAGCATTTTAGAATTTTTGATTTTCACGGTTAAAATATCCAATTTCTTTTTTACTATAGATAATTGCTTGTTCACGAGGCACCGGTCATCATCGGACATAAATAAGTTCTCCTCTGAGAGGGTTTCTTGAAGATTATGATAATCTTGCATTCCGTTTGTATACTCCTGGTAAATAACTGTCCAAAACGCATTTTCATCTATATTATTAAACTGTAAGTTCTGCAAAATATTCTTTTTCTTGAAAGCATAAGGAATACCGTCAACAATAATACCACCTCGACACTTCCTTAATTTAACTTTTTGGACATGGGCGTTATATCCAATTTTATAGTTAAACGGTGCTCCTGTGTAAATGGCATGGATGATCCATCCTTTCGAATCATGATATAAAATGCCATCAGTATCTTTCTCATATATGATATTGTTGTAGTCTAATCTACTAAAACGACAATCGGCATGTGTAAATCCATCCAATAGGTAAAAGAAATAATTGACTGTTTCAAATGTTTCTTCTTCTTCTGAAATTAAACTAGACTTAGGACTTGAAGCGGCATTATTTTCCCTATTCATTTTATTCAGTGCATTTTCTATTTTAGATAATCTTTGCATAGTAGAATACGTAAGGGAATTCATAACAATATCCAAAATTTGAGGTATAGCATTCACTTTATTCCATAAACAGTGAGTCAGCAGGATTAAATCTGTTAGGTGAATATTGTTACGACCGTTAAGAAAAGCTGATGTACGCATCAAGTGGAAATTTTTTTTCCAACGTCTATCTGAAATGTAGTAATCCATTTTGTTAATGTTCTCTTTTTTCATTTCTTCTTGTAGCCGATTGCGGATATTGGTTGTTATTTGACAAATTTCATCAGATATTTTTATCTGAAGAATTTCTTTCTGCCACTTATCTAACAATTCATTAGTTAACAACAAATTTTTAGGAATGGCAATTGGGGCATATGAGGTCTGGCGTATCATTTTATAAAATTTTTCTTCGTCACTGATGCAGTTGGATACCATACGTAAAATGAATCTGTCCCAAAGGGCTTCCAACCCTTCTTCTTCAGCCGGCAGCTCATTACTAGCGGCAATAAGAACTTTCATGGGGAGTTCTAAAATTTCACTACCGTTCTGATAGATACGTTCATTGATAGCAGTCAGTAACGCATTTTGTATGGCAGATCCAGCTTTCCATATTTCATCAAGGAATACTACATCTGCGCCTGGTAAGTATCTTTCAACCAAACGTTCATATTTATCTTCATTTTTCAGTTTTGAAATACTTACCGGTCCAAAAATCTCATCGGGAGTGGAAAAACGAGACATTAGGTATTCAAAGGCTTTTGCATCTTTAAATATCATTTTTAATCGTCTTGCAATGAGACTTTTGGCAGTTCCCGGAGGCCCTAGCAAAAAAATACTTTCTTTTGCAATAGCACATAACAATGCCATTGCGATAATATGTTCTTTCTCAAAAATTCCCTCTGATATATAAGATAGTAAGGCACGAATGTGTTGTTTTGGCTCCATATTTTCATGAAAATAGATTGAATGACATTTGTATGACTTCCTTTTATTTATATTCAAAGATCCCCACAGGTATTCCTTTAGCTTGGGCAAGCTGTATCATATGTTGGATACCATGTGACTTTCCATCCTATAACACTGCCAAATGTGCAGCAGTTCTAAGCATATCTTCATTCCGAAAAAAATCAGTCAATTTGTGTTTGTCCGCATAGCGAATGACCAAAGTCTTTGCTTCTTTTTCCATTCCAGATATGATTTTAATGGGCCATTTTTGAAATTCATCGGATTGCCAAAACAGTTCGTCCAATCTTTCACGCAAGAGTTCATAATTATCAAAATCCCGACTGCCAGTTACAATGGCTTTATAAGGATTAAGATAATTTATCCGATGCAATTCATATATAGCTTCTGTTATCTGCCATATTTCTTCAGAAGTGGAATGAAGAATATTTCCTGTGTTATTTTTATTTTTCATAGATATGTAATCAAGTTATACAAAATGAAAATTATATATACACGGCTTGTTACAGTGAAATAACTATAGATTTGGGTAATTCACTTGTTAATAAGACATTAATCAATTAAAAAACAATCTATTCATCCTCTTCCATAAATTTGGTAATAATATTGCCAAGTCGGTTAATAAGTTTTTCTTTTTGGGGTGTTATGGTTGTTTCTTTATAATGTGCAGAATCTTTATTTTCGGTATCTTGCTCTGCTATAGCTGCTTGTTTGGGAGTATCCATTTCTGTGTGAGGTAACAAAATCTTAATTGATGATGTTTTATAGAATTGAGCTATTTTATTTTTTATATCAGTTTCTTCATTTGCATTTATTTTTTCTTCTTTTTTATTACCAAGGCCGGTACCTATAATTGTAATTTTAGCTTCCTCACCCAAGCTTTCATCTTCATACAGTCCCCAGATAACTTCTATGTCCGTAGCCAGCTCTTCCATAAATGCATCCAACTCGGACAATTCATCTATTAATATTGGATTATCTTTACTTGAGTATATAATATATAATAATTTTTGTACTTTTTCTATATCACTGTCGTTAAGTAAAGGGGAGTTTAAAGCATTCAATATCGCATTTTGTATTCTATGTTTGCCTTTCGCCCTGCCTGTCGTCATTATCGCTCCACCACCGTTTTTCATGATAGTCTCAATATCACAGAAATCCCGGTTGATTATTCCCTCAATGGTTATGATTTCCGCAATTCCTTTAGTAGCAGTCGTCAGAATATCGTCCGCTTTGCTAAATGCTTCTTTGGCTGTCGTTATTCCATCTGTATAAATCTCCCGTAAACGTTCATTGTTAATAACAAGTAAAGCGTCTACATTTTTTCTCATTTCTTCAACTCCTTTGAGTGCCTGAATAATTTTAGGTCTTTTCTCAAACAGAAATGGTATAGTAATTATTCCTACAGTGAGTATTCCCATTTCTTTAGCGACACTAGCTATTACAGGAGCAGCTCCGGTACCAGTACCGCCCCCCATTCCTGCTGTGATAAATACCATCCTGGTTGTATCATTGAAAAGCTCCTTAATATATTCAATGCTTTCTTCTGCTGCTTCCCGACCTTTTGCAGGATCATTTCCCGCTCCTAACCCAGTTTGTCCCAATTGGAGTTTTACAGGAATATCAGCGCGACTAAGAGCCTGGCTATCTGTATTGCATAAAGCGAAAGATACATCCTGAATACCCAAGTTGTACATATTTTTTACAGCATTTCCACCACCTCCACCAACACCTATGACTTTTATTATGTTGGTAGCCTTATTGGTAGGAAAATCAAATTTTATGATATCCTCCATAGTCGTTAACTGTTTTTTTTATTTCTGCTATAACGTTTACTCATGTCTTCAACTGTTTTTTTTATTTGCTCCCTCAACCATAGTGGCATAAGAACTTCAACCTCGTTACCATGAGATAACAATTCCTGACAAAAATCATATGTAGGCCGCAGAAGGTACTCAAAGGTAGAATATCCATCCGATTCTTCTATTTCTTGTTGACTGACATGTAATGGTAATGCCCTGAAGTATTTGCATTTATTTCCATATACTTTTATTTGTACCGTTTCTATATCGTATTCTTCGTCCACAATAATTCCAAAACTGAAATGAAAATAGTTCTGTGGATCAAAACTTTTGGGATATATGTATTTTTTTTCAGTATATCGCATATTAAGAATACGGTCAAGAGCGTATATCATAATTTTGTCATAATACGGGCTCCGGGCTATAATATACCATCGTTGCTTGAATATTTTTATACAATAAGGTTCCACTTCAAATGTATGTGACTCTTCCCGCCAATAACTTTGGTAGGCTATTTCTATTGTCAAATTATTCTTCATCGCCTCTATGACGGTAGTCAGATATTGCTGTCCCGATGGTATGTTTTCAAGAAGGATACGTCGTTTGAGATAATGACTTTCATTTATCAGATTGTTTACTGCAAACGTGTTTAACAGCCAGCTTCGTATTCCTCCTTTTTCAATGTCCTCCGCATTTTCTATATAATAATAGTACCCTCCCCGTTTGTTACATTCTATGTTAATATCAAATATTTCCTCGATTGCTTTTCTATGATTATGAAATGTACGTAGTGGCATTTCTTCTCCACCACTCATCTCATTACGCAACCAGCGTTCATTTATCTCTTCGAATGTAATCTTGCCGCTCTGGTAAATAACATCTACCAGCCAGATATATCTGTTAAACAAGTCCTTTGCCATAGTATTTTTATTTTGTTGCAAATATATCATTATTATGCGCCAAAAATAAGCACATGTTTTTCTTTTTTAAAATCCTATTCTTTTTCTTTCTTGTTTTATAATCTGTTCATTCTCACAAAATTGTTTTATGACATCAATATTTATTTTTTTCTTGCCGGAAAGAATTGTTTCCACCACTTGCTTACGTGCAATATTCTCAATTTGTCCACCACTAAAATTGTACCGGGTTGCCAATTCACGTACATCCATTTCGTTTAAATTTGGAATCATAGACTGCCAGATGAGACATTGTGCCTCTAAGCCAGGTTTGTCGAATTTTATTTTATATAGAAAACGACGTTCAAAGGCTTTGTCCATGTTCTGGGTTAAATTGGTGGTAGCTATCAGAATCCCTTCCATATTTTCCATTTCCTGCAAAATAATATTTTGGATGGCATTTTCCATTTTTTCTACTGACCTTTCCGCGTTTTCCTGACGTTTTCCAATGATGGCATCTGCTTCGTTGAAAAGGAGGATTGGCGCAATTTCCGTTTCTTTTACCATATTATGGTAACGGTCAAACAACTCTTTTATGTTTTTTTCGCTTTCTCCTACCCAACAACTTTTAATCTCGGAAATATTAACCTGTAAAATATTTCTTCCGGTTTGTTTGGCTAGTTGATACACAGTTTCAGTTTTTCCTGTACCGGGTATTCCGTAAAATAGGCAGGTAAACCCTTTTCGCATACCATTTTCATGCAGACTCTGTTCAATCTCCTTAAAGCGTTTTTGTCGTAACAAGGAACAGAGTTGTCTGATCTGTTGTTGTTCCGATTGGTTATAATACAGTTTTTTTTGTATCAAATCTGTATGCAACAATATTCCTCTGAGGTTTTTTGCCTGATTAATTTCTATGTTTAGTTCTATAAGTAGCTCCTTTTTTGCACTATCTGTCAACTTGAATGCTTCCCGGTCTGCAAAACCATTGTTATTGGGGTTTTCTATGAGCTTTAAATCAAACAAGTCACTTTTCCCATTTAAGAGGGCATTTCTTTGTGACCTGTAAATAGACTTTGTAGGGTATAATTCATCGAAATCATAGCAACTTATATTGTCGTCACTGTTGTTTACAAATAGGTGGCAGAAAAAGATGAACAATATTAGATCATTACTGTCCAGATTGTATTTTTTTACTTTTTGAACAAAAATCAAATGTTTATTATATTCAAATAAAATCTGAATTTCATTTGTCAGTGCAATATAGGTTATCTCATCATTGTCATATTGCTCGAATAATTGTTCCAATACAGTGAAAAATGCATCACAACTAAGATTTTCTGGAAGCTTTGGAATGTAAACTTCGTTTTGTATCAAAGCATCAATAACTTGTTGGGGAACATAGTAACCTCTTTCTTTTTTCTTACGTCTACGATATATGAATTTACGCTGTTCAAGAATGTCAATCTCATTTGTGTATTGAATGAATTTGACAGTGCGGCATTTGATGTGTGTGGATAAATCCTTAATTCTTATATCATAATCATTGCTCTTATCTATAAATAATGAGAGTAGCACAGCTTGAATGGGACTTAAGGACAATCTTTGAGATACATATGATATGAACCTTTCGGCTTTTGTAAAAAAATCCTCGTTGAGATTTGAAGCTTCTGAAAGTTCCACTATTTGCTCAATGGCATTAAGCAAATTTAATTGATTTGGAGACACAGTATACGTGGGTGATTTTGTACTGCGTACCTTTGGGGTAATTGTAGATAACTGTCTCATCTTTGTGTCATTTTTATTACTTATGCAAAGATGAGACAGGCGTATGCCAAAAAATAGCATAGATTATAAAAATTAAATGGTATGGATTGTTTTAATTGTTTCTGACAAATTATTGATCATCTCTTTCATGTTGGTTTGTAAAAAAGAATAACGTCGAGGATGGGTTGACCATATGATTTTTGTTTTATACCCTTTAATAGTATATATAGCTTGTATCCCATCTTTATAATATTCTTTATGCCATTTAAAATCCAAGCCTTTGAAAATATCATCTCTTTCCTCCCAATTAAAAATGAATATATAATCTGGGGCATATGCCTCCAGAATCAATTTTATTTTTTCAAATACATGTCCTGCTTCTTTTATTTTCCAGTACTTTTCCTGTGAGGTGATTTGTTTCCATATACCTTCTGTTTGTAGACTATATGGGCATTCTATGGCATTAAGATTGCCATATCCAATTTCATTTAATATTTTCTTGTCATTTTGGTTGGCTATGGTTATATCATCATGATATTGGCCGGTACGGATAAATAAATGAAGTTTGGCAACCATTGTCCAGAATGATCCTGCATTGTTTTTCCATTCCAGCATTTTTTCCACATCTACGGAACTTGAATTCTTAATCAGGTAGTTTGCCAAATTGCCAGACTTATAATCAGAAATGAGTTCTTTCTTCTTTACCCAGCCATAGGTATCTCTGCCCATATAAAAGAATCTGATATCAGCATTAATGTATTCAGGCATGGTGTATGGTATGAATGGGCCATATGGATAACCGCAATCAAAATTTTGAATTGTAGTCTCACAGAACTTCTCTAGCAGAGGTTTAAAATAAGAGATATCAGTATTGTTTTCCATATTACATAAATTTTGGGGTACTCATGGAGGATACTTATATTTTATTTACCAGTTGATTTTTGCAATATCTGCGGTCAACTTATTGATTTCTTTCAGGATTTCTAGACTTTTCTTTTCCGCATCGCAACCTTTATAGGCTTTAAATTCCTTGATTCCTAACCAAACGTTTGTAGATTTGAAACCGTAAGTTTCCAATATTTTCTGTAATTCTTTCGTATGAGGATAGACTGCATCGGTATTATATGCTTTTTTGAGCTCATTATATTCTTTGTGGCGAATGGCTACTATACCATTGCTTGTATGTGAAATACATAGCATTAGATTGTGTGGTAATGAATACCATGCCATATGTTTTAAATCAAAGTTTTTATTTTTTAATTCGCTGTTACATATATTTTCTATTTGCATGGCTATCTCTTTGGAAATATTCCTGACAGGAACACGGGTTTGAAATGCATGTAGTTCTGATTGAGCTTGTCTATGAAGTTCATCGGCTGATATCTGTGGTGTGTTTTTAAGTAATTGCAGACAACGACCTATTAAAATCATCTCTTCGTATGAGTAATATTTGCTTGTATGAGGAATATGAATGACAGGAATTCCCTCAATCCATGTCCTTGTTATTTCATTGACAATTAATGTTTCGGCTTTAACTTTTGCCGTATTGCAAAAATGCTTGAAACATTTACGTCCTAAGCATATAATCATCTTAGGTTCTAAAATCTTAATTAATTTGAGCGTATAAGGCGCGCAGGCTTTGAATATATCCGGTGATAAATCACTCTCTTTTTGCGTTGTAAAGCAAACAATGTTGGTATAAACATATCGGCTGTTGTCATTGAGAATATCCTCCATTTTTCCGAATGAGAATATTGTACGTAACCGTTTCCAAAGATTCCACTTTTCGATGGTGCTTATCATTGGATTTCCTTTTAAAAAAGTGGCGGCATCCATTCGTTTGTATACTCCCCATTTCTTCCATTTATCTTGGTCGATTTGTCCGGGAAAACCGTCTATCGACGTATATCTACTGCCATCTTTCCCCCCTGGATTAATAGCTAGAATCATGATTTCCGGAGCCCCTTTTATATGTCGGAGATCAGATTGGGTATAGAATGCCCTGTTGAACTTTGAGCGTGCCATGGAATCATAGAAATCCGTCGTTTCCTTGGCCCATTTTTCCAAATTTGTATAGATACCCATATTTGCGAAAATTGTCCACAATACTCTCATAGTCCAAAAACAGATTATGAGAGTATATATAGTGGAATCAAATTTTAAATAAATATATCGTCCTTGTTTAAAGTGGACATTTACAATTATCTAACTGATTTTAACAGCATCCATTGAAGCGGAGTTTATCAAGCATGCTTTCTTAACATCAATATTATAAATACGCATAAATGCATCAGCTATAGCTTGTTTGTTTTCTGTATCACCAAAAGAAAATGAAGTGGAATTTCCTTTTGTCATAACCTCAACGGACATGCCTTTTTCATAACGTACATTGTTCGAATTTCCTCTTTTTTTTAGTGTTAATTTCCATAATCCCATAGTGTGATTGTTTTTTTTATTTGCCTCTTCTCACGGGTTTCGGCATTCCGGCTGTTGTATGGATAAGAAAAAGGACACAGCACTCTCTTTTTCCTATTTTCTGGCTTGATCCCGGTAAAGCTTGAAATTAAAAAAGTAAGCATCTGCATCCTTGTGAGTACAAGTATACCTTGACGAACTATTAATCCCATATTTTGTTTTTCCAGATTTAACCGAGTCAAATTTATGTAATATGTCCTAATATCTTTTTCAGTTCCTTCTATAACCATATTATTCACTTACAAAATTATAATAATCTTCTAATCTGCGAAATATTATTATTAAAAATGTTGTAGGTTATTTCTATGCGCAAAATAAAGGAGAATGTATGCCAAATCATTGCATTGCTATAAAAAATAAAGGAAGTTAGCTCTACACTATCTTCCTTTTCTTATTTATTCCCACTTCAGCTTCATAACTAAAGCTTCTTTCCCAACTTCCAGTTCCAGGTCTTTTATCCGGTTGCCTCCAAGTTTTACAGCACTTTCTTTGTAGGACTCTTTAAATACTGCCTGTTCAAAAAAGTATGAACAACCGAAAGGTACTTCTCCCCACATCTTGGGCAGTCTGAATCCATCCAGACCAATTCCGCATACCAAGTAACCGTCTGCGTCAGCCATCAATCCCTGTTGTAGCTTATTATTGGGATATTCAAGCCCCCTGTGAAAAACAAGGTCGATTTCCTTCGCCTGTCTGATTATCTCAAATTCAACTACTCCTTCTCTTTTAATCAGCCTGTCTATGTCTGCCTGTACTGCTATTCTGATATCCTCATCTGTCATTTTTTCCGTATCATATATTTTTGATACGATAAATATTTTCTTTTTCATAACTTTCTTTTTATGGTTAATTCAACTTGTCCTTTTCCATTGTTCGCCAGTCTTATATCCGCTTCAATCCCCAGATCCCTTATCGTATCATTATAGGTGTCAATCAGCCACTGTGAATCAATGAAATAGTTCCCTTCGTCTTGATCGGTGTATAACCCATTCTCCTCTTTTGCCTTTCTTATTATATGTCGTTCCGTCAGGTTCAGAATATCCGCTGCTACTGTAATATGTAGAAACCTGGGATTATCGGCTATGGGAACCTCTGTGAAATATTGGTATAAGATGTAAAGTGCCTCTTCATCGCTGCTAATCTTATGTATACCCAGATTACGAGCTTGTATTCTTGTATCGAGCATTAATTCAACTACGCTATAAGGTATCCATTCCAGTTCCCCCGTATAAAATCTCCTGACCTTGTTTTCTGTTGTGAAGTTTAGGATAGCCAGGTCCTTTATCGGTAATTGGGCAAACTTTGGATGGAACGGTTTATTATCCTGTTCCCGGTAGACTATTTTTCTATTCATTTCTCTTTCTCCTTCGTCTTTTGTGATGTAATTTTCAGCTCGATTCCCCAGTTCTTTTCCAGATATGACACCAATCCTCTGTATGCGTCAATCCTTCTTCTTTCTCTTGGCATGATAGTCAAAGCTTCCTGTAAAGTCATACTGATAATGCAGAGTCCGGTAGAAGAGAAAAGCTCCTTACCATACTTTTCTTTGAGAGCTTCTATGTCTTTCTCGTATTTGGAAGGAATAGGTTTAGACGGTATGCTACTTTTTTCGATGACATCAGGTGTAGCATAAACCTGACGATTAGAACCCAAACCCCGTTCAGATCCTAATATTCTATTTAGATATTCTCTAAACATAAAATTAGCTTTTTTCAGATATTAGGTTTTGAGGGGTTGGGAATCGCGTTTTAGCGATTTGGGAAAGGGAAATAAAAAACGCACTAAGATTTGATTCCTAGTACGTTTTAATGTTTATCTCTATTTTGCTTTAGATAGAATTTGCGACATATTCTGATATCACAAAAGAGAATAAGGTTATTAATGCTCCTATTAATTATCTTCCTATTGCTTGTTTAAAGACTTCTGATAATACATTATTTAATTCATCATAAGTTAAAGCTATTTTAACTTCACCTTGATAACCATAACCAATACTGTATTTTGGGAAAATAAATGTAATTCCAGAAGCGGAAAGAATTATATTATCAGGTAATTCTTCAGCCTTGCAAGCATATTCATCCAACGATATATGTTCATTTACTAAAAACAGAGTTTTAGAATAATCAGTAAACATATCATTAATGCTCAATTTCCCAATATTATTACTGAAATAAATATAATTGTCTCTATAAATGATAGAACTCCCAGTTCCTCCTCCTAAATTAGCATATATATGAATTTTAAATATATATAAATCATTTAGGCGTTGTTGAAATTTTACCACTATTTTCCCTTCTCTTTCATCTTCTCCAAGTGATTTTTCTTCTTCTCCTTCTTTGAAAAAGTTTTCAATACAAGACTGTAAATTATTACTATCATTATTAAAAGCTTGTTCGATAATAACTTGCTGAATTTTGCTAATATCATCAATGCCGGTTAAAGATAGAGGCCATTCTATGTCAACTTCAAAACTTCCTCTTTTATCCTTAATATATTCGAATTGATTGGGAACATCTTTTGTCTTTTGACTGTTCGGTTGGGGGCTATTATCTTGTTGAATAACATCGTTAGAATTTTCTATAACGGCTTGTTGCATAGGTTTATTTTTATTGTATTGCCAGAATATGAAGATTATAAAAAGAACTATAATACTACTGATAATGACTCCAATATTAGACGTTTGGGACAATCTAACATCAGTTTTGTTAGAATTATCATCAACTTGCAGAAATTTTGTTTGAATATTCTGAGGAATTATAATATCCATTATTCTTTCGTCAAAACCGTATTCTGCATTATACTTTTTTTGTAATTCCTCGGCCTTAATATACTCTTTCTCTTGGATATAATCTTTGATTAAAAAAAGGTATTGTTCTGTAACTTGCTTTCTACTCTCTCTTAGTAATATTTTCTCTTTCTCAGATAAAACTACTGTAGTATGGCGAAAGATTTTCAACACTTCTTCATACTCCCCTTTATTGAAAAGGGATAATGCTTGTTCATACAATTTACTTTCCATTTATTTCAAAATCAACGTTATATACTAGTTCGAAATACTAAAATATCTATTAAAAGGAACTACTAACAAAGAGAGTGAAGGAAGCTCCTTAAATCCTTTCTCCGCAGCTGTTAGACAGTTCCTTATAATTTTTTATTTGCTTTTTACTTTCTCAAAATATACTCCTACGTGATAATTAACAACTAATACAAAAACAGAGTATTCTATTTTTGAAGGTTGATATTTTGTCTTTAGTAATTGTATTTTTGATCAAAATCCCTGTCACTCATACATAAATAAGTGATTCCCTCAATTAAGCCTATAATAGAAGGTATCCATGTCCAAAAGAATATCAGATATAATATACCTAAACCAGGTCTTCGTAAATAAAAATGATGAGCTCCAAAGTCACCTAATATTATTGCCAATATTCCTGCTGTAGTTCTGCTTTTATCCCCCCGATATGCTTGATAACTGGGAATATTAGGTCTTGTATGCTGTTCTTGTCCTGTGTTTATATTAACATTAATATTTGGAGGACTTGGAGGGGTTTGTACAGGTGAAGTCGACTCTTGTTCAGTGTTAGCTTTAGACGTAAAGGTGGCTCCACAATACATACACCTATAACTATTATTCCCAGATTCATTAAATCTATTTCCACCACATTGGGGACATTTTATTTCTTTTTGCATAGTGATATATATTATATAGATGATTTTATAGCTATAATATAATTCTTTAGTTGTTCAATCTTTTGGCTCACTTCCTTTTGTAGATAAGGATTTTCTATATCTTTTGATATTTTATTGAATACCTCTTTTATATCATTTAGCTTGGTATTGATATCTGCTACTATTTCAGTATTGTTTTCCAGTTTTTTTGATGGAATAATTGAGATCTTGTCAACAGAAACTTTGAGTTGCTGTAAAGCATTATTTTTCCAATCGGATGCAACAGTTTCTAATATGTTTTCTATGTCATTCCAATACATGCTTAGAGAAATCAGTAGGACCTTTTTCTTCTGGGTAGCTTGCTTAATATCTTGATCCTGCTTTTGCATAAATCCCCCTCCTAGTTCAGTAATACCTAATAATACAATAAAAATAATGCTAACAGTTAACATGCCAATATACAGCACTTTATAGTCGCTTTCCTCTTCTATACATAAACTATATATACTAGTCCAAAGAAACAGAAAGATTGCATATATATTAAGAATACTTGTTGTGGCTGCACTCTTAAAAGTCAACCATTTGTCATTTGATAATATAGGAATGTTGGCTAGTAAAATGAGCTCTGCAATACATGTTGTAACGCTATTGATGTAAAACAGTTTGGAATGCTCGTCAAAAAGCAAATGATATATTGTAATAGTGCATACAAAAGTTATCAGTAACACTAAACTTGATATAATTTTATTTTTCATAATTATATTTTTATGATAATGATTCATTGATTTTGTTCTTCTGTCACATAGAGGGGGGAGGTGGAGGCGGTGTCATTAAAGATAATAATTGAGCTATTTCAGGTTCATTACTTGCCAATATCCACGCTTGCCCTCCTACTTTATATACATATGTTGTTGAAACAATCTCTTTTCTCTGTATCATTCCCTGTATAATATCAATTGAGAACGGTCCGGTTGTCTGACCATTTTGAGCTATATAGTAAGAGGGAAGTTGTGGCGCCTGAAGAGGTATTTGCGTGTTCTGCTTTACTATGTCTCCTACCATGTTACCAATATTATTTCCCATACCTAATCCCATACCGATTCCCATAAATGTTCCAGCTCCTTCATTGCCTGCTGCTGTTTGAGCTATATCAAGCTGTTTCTGTTGCAGATAATTGACACCCAATTTATTTAATTTTGCCTGTTCTGCTATACCTTCCATAACCGCTTGGTAGCCTTTGTCTGTCTCGTCGAAGTTTATATCTTCAATATTGAAGTTAAGAAGTTGTATTCCATATTCGTCAAAAGCCAATTGTAATTCTTTAGATACGGTTTTTGCGAGTGCCTTGTACTCACTACCAAGCTCATTAATATTCACCTCATTTTCTTTCATAAACTTGGCAACAGATACTTTAACCGCTTCTATCACATCACTTCTGAACTGTTCTTCAATAAGAACGGTGTCTGCAAAGCCGATTGTTCCAATCAGTTTTTTTAAAAATAATCCACCATCAGATATACGAACACCATATTGCCCTCTTGCAGACAGTTTAATTGGTATTTGGAAGTAAGGATCAACGACACGTAATCCGCCTATTCCCCAAAGCATATTCCTTTTATCCAGTTTACTGATAAACCAGACTTCTGCTGTAAAAGTTGTATCACCGCCACTTGGTAAATTAATCAGTTTCTCTAGAAGAGGAAGATTGGCAGAAGAAAGTGTATGTCTACCTGCCGTAAAAGAATCATATAAAGTTCCACTTTTAAAGAAGAATGCCTCCTGACTTTCGTTGACGGTCAATACACTTCCCAAAGTTACGTTGTTGAAAGGGAATTTGTAAACAAGTTCTTCTTGGTTATTCTGCTCCCAGTAAATTGATTTGATTATTGCCATACTATTTTATTTATAGATTATCATATACTGTTTTACGAAGTGTGAAAAAGAAATAGAGCCATGAGATAAAATTCAAAATAACTACCGCTAGAGTCATATCCTCATAAGGAAGTAATAGTAAAAAAAGCGGAATTGCTAAGAAAATAGTTCCTATCTCATATAAATGTTTAAAAGAAAGCTTGCTTAATGTACGCATTAATGAAAATGCTATTATATATAGAATGAGACTTATAATATTTAAAATACCCATAACAGTAATTTCTTTATGCGATATGCATCTGTCAATAAAATTAACCCTATACCATCTTGTTATATCCGAAATAGTTGCATAGTCCCACGTTGTTTCAGTTCCATAATTCCATGTTAGTTCAATATTCCATGTTGACTCAGTTTCATATATCCATGGCATTTTAATTCCATAATATAGCAAATCTTCAGAAAGTAGCTTATTAAATAGTTGTAAAAGAATCAATATAAATCCCGCTAGTAAAATATAGCTTATAATTTTACGTTTAGCTATAGATTCTATACTGTTCCTTAATAATGAAAGATATAGAAAGAAGCAAGACGTTTGGAAAATAATTCCAGCAACAGAACCAAATCCTCCTTCTAATATTGATGTAGTATCTACAATATAGTCTAAAAAAGCAACAAAGGTGAATAGGATAAATAAAGCAATAGTTATATCTGTTATTTTTTTTAAAGAAATTCGAGAATATCTTGCCAATAGATTATTGTCCGACAGTTCCATTTGTTGCATTTTAGAGTAAAGCGGTTTTATAATACTATCTGTTCCTAAATTTTTTTGATATTTAAGAATTAATTCTTGAGCCTCTACAAGGCGCTTGTTGTCTAGGTAATCTTTTATTAAATATACATATTGTTCAGACAATGTTTTTCGACATAACATCATCAACTGCATATGTTCAGGGTTACTAAGATCACTGTGTTTTAATAGAGCAAAAGCTTTTTCCGGCTCTCCTACTTGTAAATATCTCTTAGCATTATCTAAAGGAGTATTCATAAATATATATTTATATACCTATAAGTCCTCCAAACTCAGCATTAAGTTCGACTATATAAGAAAGGCGTGAGGACTTGTCTTGCTATTCATTGCAACTAGGCATCGCCAAACGCCACACAGAAATGAATATGAAGAAACAATACCCACGCCGTATGTTATGTCTAGATACAACACTGGCTGTATCAAGTACATATACAAAACAGAATGAGCGTTACATTGTCTCTATCCCTCTGTTTTTTGAAATTGGCGATTTCAGTTGCAGGATAAAAGCAAAAAACGCTTTCTATATATCTGACCATTTCTTCAGTCAGACGTTGCAAAGATAAAGCTTTTTGTCCAATGTAACGCTCTTATTTTGAGTATTATTTCTTCAAATATAAGATTTTGTGGTTTTCTCAGACGGTAAAATTCAGAGAATGTTATTAAATCTTGTAGTTATTCAAAGGCATAGTGCAATTGTTTCTTTTATGATTTTGCAAAAGTATAGTATTATAATCTTTTTTACTATTATTCTCCTCTCAAATATTTTCCAAAGATAAAGAATAGTGGTATATAATCTTTTTATGTACTTAACTTAATATATTGTGGGGATTATCGGGGTACTTTATGATGAAATTAGAGCATTGTTATTGGACTAATAGAACCTAATATTTAATGGTAGCTTAATGAACGTCGAACAGATATATTTGTATTAATCATCAATTTGTTATATGTAAAACGGATATTACAATCAAGTAAATTTCCAATTCACCCTTACAAAAAAATAATATTCTTCTTACTGGTAATGGTAATCTAAATCAGACTTTCTCACATAGTTTATTAAAAAAAATATTATCTTTGCAACGTGTTTGGGAGACATCGGACACTCGTTATAAGACATTTAACGCTGATTTGTAGTTAAAAACAGCCAACTTTAAACTATATGAATCAAAGATGCGTTGATTGTCTGCATCTATGTTTATATACGTTATGTATCAAAATATGGGTGCAGACTTACTGCATTTTGATTCGGGTATTGGCTGTACCTTAACTACAAATGTTTGTAAGTTCTGCACTCTTTTTGTGCCTTGCAATCAGCAACTATATATACGGCAATATGAACAGAGGTGAATTAAAGGTGATCTTAAAACAGATGAAGCGGACATCATATCTAAATGCATTTTATCTGCTTCAACTAATCAGCAAGAAATTCAATTTGGCGGTTGATTTTGACGAGGTATGTTTCATTAACTCAAGTTTTACTCTTCCAATCGCTGCAATATATAGCATATTGTTTAGAGATAATACATTATATATATTAACTAAAAAGAAGCATTTACACTGTATCAAATTAAACGGTGAACATGTTATATACAATACAAATTGCATGTCATTTTTGAATACAATCAAATTATTTTTTAATATCGAAGATTGATAGAGTTATGAAAAAAAATAATTTGTTCGTATTGATTGTAGTGTTGTTTAGTACTACACTATTTACCAGTTGTTCAAGTGATGATGATACAAAAAATGATGATAACGGAATTGTAAATATAGATTTTGGTGCAGAATATTGAATGGTAAGTAGAATGTTATAAATTAGAAATATAACCCCAATTCAAGAATAATCAATAAATCCTTTTTTTCGAATCAATATTTTTTGTGTAAGAGAGAACGCGACAAAATTTTCTGTTAAACACACAGGTAACTAATTGACATCTCAATTTGAAAAAGACGTCCTAAATAATAACTCCAATACACAAACACAAAATTTGCCCTGCTATTTTTCCCGTAGCAGGGCTTTCTAATAAAATATATGATTAACTGAAAATTACTTCAATTTTATATCTAAATAGCAGAAAGAACTAGGCTTCCGATATTAACTGTTATATCACCGCTAATACTTTAAAATCCGGTAAGACAAGTAGAATAACCTTTTTTCTTTTCTTTTTTATATTCTCTATATAGGGTATTAGAAATTTTTGGCTGTAAGAGTTATAAATTTACTGTAAGTAGTTGATTATATTCTAATTCATTTATTGTGAAGTAAAGATATTCATATATAGTATCTACCAATTTTCATATTTACCTCCAAACATCATTATTTCAATATCTTCTTTCATTATAATCTATCTATTGTCTTATTTACCTTTCACTTAAATAATCTAAGAACTGAATATCTTAGTTTTGACTTACTACTGTCTTTTTGAAAATGGAAATATTACTTTGCATCAATAATACTATCAATCCTTTCCTGCTCTTTTTTCACAAACTCATATAATTCCTTTTCGAAAGCTAATTTTGGGGCTTGGATCAACATTAATAATCCGGACAGTGCATTATTCTGAAACATTACTTGACCTATTCCACGCCCCAGAATGAGTAATGAATTGTATATAGAAACCATTTATATATTTATTACAAATCTCAATGTTTGGCAAAAGTACAATCTACTCTGAAATAAACAAAGTAAATAGGAACCAAATAGAAGGCTGGAGTAATGCCGGATTGGGACAGATAAAAACAGCCTGTATTCATTTATCCTAGAGATATAATTTAAGAACATCATATTTCAAGATGCTTTCATTTCATAGTTTATTCCGGGTTAGTCAGAGACAGGAGTGATACGATAGTAGAGAGTATTGCATAGCCGGAGGATAGATGTTATAAAAAAACTACAATAAACACTATTCTTTAAGCATTTGTACCTTTTTTGTAAATTTTTTATTTACACTTCCACTCTTGTCTTTCAGCTATGTCTTATATTCCACTCCGTTCCATGCTTTCGTCTCTGACCAACTCCGATTATCTTTACCTTGAATATCCCAAAATCCGGTAAGACAAGTAGAATAATCTTTTTCTCTTTCTTTTTAGTGATCAATAAAGTTTATCACTTTAGAGGAATCTTCATTTGTGACAACTTTATGAAACCTGTACTTTATCTGTTGAAAACAACTTAATGGAAAAGGTTATAGGAAGTATTATTATTTTTGATTTACGGTATATACATCAATTTTATGGTTTTCAAGGTAAAATACAGTACCTTCATGGGTATACAGTGAGTAACTATTAAAATTGAAATAATGAAAAGAAATATCGATAGGAATGTAGGGCATTGGGGAATTTATGATAATTGTGTCTCTAATAAATTGTTTTATACGGGTTCATTTTTTGGTTTCATTTATTAAATAGATATGATTTAGTGTAAACTCAAGACTGGCAAGTGTTTGGGCTCGTTGTTTTGCTTTTAATTGGCATTCCCATAGTTGAATAACGTGCCATCCCATTGTACGAAGCAAAATTCTTACTTTTAAATCTCTCTCTTTGTTTCGTTCTATTTTTTTACGCCAAAACTCAACATTAGACTTTGGAAATGAATAGATGTGGCAATTCTCATGCCCATGCCAGAAACATCCATTTACGAAAATTACAGTTTTATACTTATGTAACACAATATCTGGAGTTCCTGGCAATGTATTAACGTGGATTCTAAATCGAAACCCATGTGCAAAAAGATACCGCCTTACTAGCATTTCGGGCTTTGTATTTTTACTCTTAACATGTGACATGCAAAGATGTCGTTGTTCGGGAGTCATTTTATCGGTCATATTACATATCTAAAAGCCATTTTTCTAGTTGCTTGATTTTGGGATACTGCTTTGAAATTTGTTGTACCCAATGTACATATTTATCTTGTGCATAAAATAAATTGGGATTATTATTCTCTATGTCTATGTCAAATTGCAAATCATGTTCGGTAAGTAGCCTTTTTATAATTGGTGCTAAATTCAAAATACGCTTTATAATAGCGGGGCAATTATAGTTCTCTATTTGTACTTGTCCTCCCGCTGTGAATAAATCTCTAAAATGTGTATTAATTATGGAATAACGGATACAAAGCCATAATGTTGCATGGTCATAATTTGAATTGCAAATCTCTGTAGGAAACAAAATCAATAGCTGTGCTTTGTAAAGATTTTGTTCGTCTTGAGAAAAAGCTTTTCCTGACCATAAACGTAATGTTGGAGAGGTAACGGTGTCATTTCCAATCCACCATGGCATAGCAGATTTCTTTTCCTTTTTTATTTTCTCCAAATAATATGTACGTACAGTATTTATGGGGTTATCTAGAAGACGGAATTTGTCATATTCAATACCCATTTTTGAGAATATTGTTTCTTGTTGTGAGATATCCATATCAATTAGATAACGAGGAGAGTGAGTGACAGCTATATCATATAGACAGTCTTGATAAGGTTTGCATTTAAATTCAATAGGATTTCCTCCCAATTTACCAAATAACATATATATATGATTAACATCCTCCACTCTAGTAGATTCTACAATACTACTCCCTGTAGAGACCCACTTATTTTCTTTTGTACTTTTTACCTCAACCCCAAAATGTTTACCTGCTACAATATCAGGAAATCGTTGTCCCGAAATCAGCTGTATATCATCTGGTGTAAAAGGAGTATCTACACATTGTTCTTTTATGGCTACAATTGTCTCTCTTTCTAATGATTTAGCATCACATCTGCTATAGTGTTCTGTTTTTTGAGCTAACTCATTCATATAGATATTAGTTTTTCTCATAAGAGAGTCAAACTCTTGTAATGCAACTTGCTTATTTTTGTTGTAAACAGCAATAATGTTACCCGTGCTCATAATATGTTTATTTAAAGTATATAGACCATAAATTCTGTATTTTCATTGCAATGTGATAGGCAAGAACGGGAGGTACGGCATTTCCTATAACCTTATAGGCTCCTGATGCACTCACTGTAAATCGTTTCCAATCATCATCTTTAGGGATAACAAACTGAAAATCGGGAGGAAAGGTCTGGATAAGAGCACACTCTCTTGGCGTTAATCTACGCTCTTGTAATCCCTTTCCTAATTCGTCAATATATCTACCCTCATGTTCTAATGATAGACGACGGAACTCTATATTGCCATGATGTTCAGAACGAATAGTCGGTCCAATGTTATTCATTATTATTTCTTTCTGACCTTGACAATGACTCCCCATATATTTAGCTTTTGAATAAAAGAATTGGGATGGGTCAGAAGATTCATTAGGCTCTTTAAGTTTTCCAAGTATATCTCGTAAAATTACGGGAGTAGCCAGGGTTTCATCATTAATAGTACAATTGTGTGTAGGTTGGGGGTAAGGATATAGCTCAAGGGGAATATCTTCGCTTTCTAATACCTGTACAACTCCATCTCTTAATGCATCTTTTCGAATGCCTATAAAAAAGACTCGTTCTCTTGATTCTGGTACGCCATAATTTCCTGCATGGAGTACTTGTGGAGGCAAAACAATATACCCGTTACCGTTTGCTTGTGAGAAATCTGCTTGAATAATTTCTTTTACTTGTCCCATATTAACAAGGCCTTTTACATTCTCAGCTATAAATATTTTAGGTTTGGCTATATCTATTACCTCTTTCATCCAATAATAAAGTTTGCCACGAGTTTCTTCACTAGGTAAATTTTTAGTCCGTAATTTATCATCATGAGTTCGAAAAGAGTTAAAACCTTTACGTTTTCCAGCTACGCTAAAATCTTGACAAGGGAACCCACCAACAACTATATCTACATCTTGGGGAAAGATCTCTTCTCCATTTTTATGTCTTTTTACCAAATCAACAATACTCTCTGTACGATAAATAGATGGTGGATACCCATATCGTCCCATAAAATTAGTCCATGTCAGAAAAGCCTCTTTTAATATGTCATTAGCAAAAACTAGAGAAAAGTTTGTAGGTTTTAAGTACACCCAATCATCATCTATTTGCTTTTCAATCCATTCTGGATGTGGGGCTATACTTTTTAGAGGAGCTATAAAACCTCCTTCGAAGCCTAAATCCATCCCACCACAGCCGGAAAATAGAGATAGTACCTTTATTGTCTTTGTACTTTTAATCGATTGTGAGTGGTGGCATGTTAATTGATGCTCTGGAACGATATCGAATGTTCTTTGTTGTTTACTGGATTCCATTGTGATTGAATTTATTTGCAAATATACCTTTTTTGCATGAATATTATGATGTTTATATTGAAATCTATGTAGAACCTTTAGGTGTTTTGATAAATTAGGTAAAAATTCAATTTCTGTTTTTTATATTAAAGAATTCAATCTAAACGTTTTTATTAGTTACCTACTTTGAGATAAAATATGTTGCATAGAAAAAATAAGAGAAACCATATTATCATAGTCTCTCTTACTTCGTGTTTTTTCTATTTTAGATCATACCTTTTCAATAATATACTCACCTGTGATGCCTTGAACTGACATCCTTTGGAAGTTACAAATCCTTCCTTGTTTAAGATTCTTGCCATCTCTGACAATGACTTCTCTTCTTTTACCAGATTTTTCAATAACGCAACAGCCCTTTTATTATTCGGGTTATCCAAAGCTTTCTGCCGATTGGTTCTGTTGCTGTTCTCTACTGCCTGTGGTAATCTGCTCAATAAGTTTTCAGATTTGCCAAGCCTGCATCCTCTTGCTTTCTTTGCCCTTAGAGACTGTTTTGTTCTCTGGCTGATCAGTCCCGCCTCATATTCCGCTATACTGCTGATTATATGCAGTACGAGTTTGTTCGCCTCCGGAAAATCACAAAACACTATTTCTACATCGGATTCCAATAATTTACTGGTGAAAGCAACGTTCCGGCTTAGTCTGTCCAGTTTTGCGACAATCAGGATGGAACCTGTTTTTCTACATACCTCCAAAGCTTCCGTAAGTTTGGGCCTGTCAGATTTACGACCGCTTTCTGTTTCGATATATTCAGCGACCGGTTTTCTCTCCTTCAGGTAATTCTGTATAATTTCTCTTTGTGCCTCTACGCCAAGTCCTGATATTTCCTGTTTCATCGTTGACTGCCGTAGATAAGCTATATAATTCTTCTGTTGTTCCATATTTAACATTCAATTAACATTCTTCCCGGTTACTAAACGACCGTTCAATAACCTTTAAATTCGAAGAATAAGGTTTATAAAAAAGACTTTCCGTGAGATTTCGAGTTGCTATAAATTCTATTCTCTCACAGAAAGCCGTCTTCTTAGATTCTGAATTTCTCTAAGATTTCCTAATACCTTATAATATCGTATGTATCGGAAATCCTCTTCTCATAGTCATCCGTTTTCTCCACATTCCTGTCTATCACGGAAACAAGCATGTCCAGGTAAACGTCTTCTATTATTTTTTCTTCTCCTTCAGAATCGGGGATAAGATGTACTTCAAAGAGATCCTTTCCT
>ERZ779729.741-NODE-741-length-28637-cov-3.120705_pt1 | contig 28637 bp, 20 predicted proteins | sample MGYA00511072_ERZ779729 | MGnify/ENA primary metagenome ERZ779729 (study PRJEB29588, sample SAMEA2156675) | human gut metagenome | biome: human gut; feature: human-associated habitat; material: faeces | place: Denmark | collected 2008/2010 ...
GGGCGGTTCGGCGAGGAAACGGAAATTCTGTTTATCCGCCTGAACGGCGGAAACGGAGAGAGAAAAAAAAGCGGCGATAAGGGCGGCGGAAAAATCGGCGCGCCCGTGGTGAAAAGAATTAAAATTTACGAGCTGGACAGGCAGAAAAACTACGATTGCGGCTGCGCGGCGGCGGTGGAAAAAATAAATCTGCTCGATAAAAAACGGTTTACGATGAACGACGTTTTAACCATTCTGCGTTACTTGCGCGACCCCGTGAACGGGTGCCCGTGGGATAAAGCGCAGACGAGCGAAAGCATCCGCATGAACGTCATCGAAGAGGCGTACGAGCTGCTGGACGCGATTAACTTAAAAGACGACGACAAAATCCGTGAGGAAACGGGCGATATTTTAATGCAGGTTGCGTTTCACGCCACGCTGAAAGAAGAGGCGGGCGCGTTTGATTTTACGGACGTTGCCACGGAGCTGTGCGAAAAGCTGATTACGCGGCATACGCACGTGTTCGGGAAGGATAAGGCGCTCGACGCCGACGGCGCGCTGAACGTATGGGATAAAAACAAGATGATCGAAAAGCATCAGGATACGTTTGCCAAGGCCGTGAACGACGTGCCGAAGTGCTTCCCCGCGCTGTTGCAGGCGCAGAAAGTGGCGAAACGCGTGGAACGCGGCGGCTGGGACAAGCCCACGTTCGAAAGCGCGAAAGCGGCGCTGGAAGAGGAACTTGCCGAACTGAAAGCGGAAACGGAGAAGTCTGCGGCGGGGCGCGGCGATAAAGCGAAAACGGCGGAAGAACTGGGCGACGCGCTCTTTTGCATGGCGACGATGGCGCGCGCGGTGGGCGCGGACGCGGAAGAAGCCCTGCTCGATACGGTGATAAAGGTGCAGCGGCGGTATACGGAATACGAAAAACTTGTGCTGGCGGACGGTAAAGACGTGAACGCGCTGACAAAGCCGGAGCGCGACGAGTATTACGAAAGAGCGAAAGAATACGTAAACAGCGACGACGAGGGCAAGGCATAAATGCATTTACATCGGGTACAGATAGGGGGATTTGCAATAAAAAACAACGTATGGCTGGCGCCTTTGGCCGGGTATACGAATTATCCTTTCCGGAAAATCGCGCTGGAAAGCGGGGCGGGGTTTGCGTTTACGGAGATGGTGAGCGCAAAAGGGCTTTGTTACGGCAGCGAGAACACGAAGGAGCTTTTATACACGGCGGAAAACGAGCGCGGCGCCGCGGGCGTGCAGATTTTCGGGAGCGACCCCGCGTTTATGCGCCGCGCGGCGGAAAGCGAAGAACTGGTGCCGTTTGAAATCGTGGATATCAATATGGGTTGCCCCGTGCCGAAAATTTTCAAAAACGGCGAGGGGAGCGCTCTTTTGGAAAATCCGTCGCTGGCGGAAAAAATCGTTGCGGAAACGGCGAAAAGCGGAAAAATCGTAACGGTGAAGTGCCGCATCGGCGTAAACCGCGGAAAAATCGTGGCGGAAGAGTTCTGCAAACGAATGGAAGGCGCGGGGGCGCAGGCGATTACGGTGCACGGCAGAACGCGCGACGAAATGTATTCCGGCGAGCCGGATTATGCGGCGATTGCGGCGGCGAAAAATGCCGTGAAAGTGCCCGTGATTGCAAACGGAGGGATTTTTTCCGTACGGGACGCGGAAACGATGATGGAAAAAACGGGCGCGGACGGCGTGGAAATCGCGCGCGCCGCGCTGTACGATCCGCAGATTTTCTGCGAGTTTTCGGGGGTAAAAAGAAAGCCGCTTTTCGAAATAGTGAAGCGGCAGACGGAAGAAACGGAAAAATTATACGGCGAGCGGTTCGCCACGGTATTTATGCGGAAAATGTGCGCGTTTTATCTGCGCGGGAAGCGTGGCGCGGCGGCATATAAGGCGCGGCTTTTCGAATGTAAAACGCCGCTTGAAGTGATTTCGCTGGCGCAGGAAATTTTTGAGTGAATTTTTTTTGAAACAGAGTTGCAAAAAACGGGAGCAACCTTGACGGTTGCTCCCGTTTTTCGTGGAACAGAGATGAGTATTTCAGTATGCAACGCCGGCAAGGGCGTTTGTTAAGCGGACAAAGTTCTTGCGTTTCGCTTTTTTATAAGAACAGAAAATATCGACAAGGGGCCAGATGCCGAAAGTGAGCCAACCGAATAACAGTTTGCATACGCCTAATCCCGTGTCGCCTAAATAAAATCTGTCTGCCCCTAAACCGCCTAAAAAGATCGAAAGCAAAAGCGTTGTAGTGGTGCTTTTTGTGGGAATGCAGAGCAGGTTATCGTAAACGTCGTCCGGTGCGCTTTGCAGCAGGTTTTTAAAATTTAAAACCTGTTCGTCGGGGATCGCGTCTTTATACTGCATCATGATTGCGTTGAGTTTGTTTTGTTCCATAGCGTTATCTCCTTTGAGTGCGGCTTGCACTTTAATTAAATATATTATAACACAATAGTTTAACATTGTCAATACTTTCGTTTAAACTTTTTTTTATTTTTTCGTATAAAATAATACCATAGTGCGAAAAAATGGAAACGAAGGAAGAAATCGATGGAAAAACGAGAAATCGGGGAGAAGATAAGAAGGCTCAGAGAAAAAGAAAATATTACGCAGAACGCGCTTGCAAACCGCGCGGGCGTTTCGCCTACGTATATCTACCAACTCGAACAAGGCTTAAAAAGTCCCACGGTGGAATACCTCGGCTATATCTGCGCGGGGCTGAATATCTCGCTTGCGGAATTTTTTGCCGAAGAACAACCGGAGAAAAACGTTGCCGGACGAACAACCGACGCTTTGAACGAAAAGCAAAAAAGACTGCTCGACGAATTTTTGAGCAGCCTTTGAAGAAGCGGAAGTTTTGCCTTAACTCAAACGGCAGAGCGGTGAATAACAGCGGCGGCAGAGTCCGCCGTTTTTCTTTGCGCACGCCTCGCATACGCGATCGCCGCAGTCCGGGCAGTAGTACGATTTTAAGATTTGCATTTTTCCGTTGCAGGATGGGCAAAGCGAAGCCCCGTCGCGTTGATACTTCATACAAAAATTATGCGCGGTAAAGCGGCGCTCTATGCTTTTTTCGTAAAAAGAAAAATTTTTCCGCAAATCGCATTTATTGCGGAAAATCGCTGTACTTTTTCCGGAGGATATGCTATAATTAGTTTGTCGGCATATAATATTCGACGCGCGCACACGCATACGAGCGCGCAAGCCGGCGATATTGTAACAAAGCAAAACATCAAAGAGAAAACAATGACAAGGAGAAACAAACGACAATGGCGGAAAAAGTAGAAAACGAGTACGGCGCGGAACAAATACAGGTTCTCGACGGCTTGGAACACATCAGAAAACGCCCCGGCATGTATATTTCCTCCACCGATGCGAAAGGGCTGCACCACCTTGTGCACGAGGTTGTGGATAACTCTATCGACGAGGCGCTGGCGGGATACTGCACGCACATCGAAGTAACCATCAATTCCGACGGCAGCTGCACCGTGCGCGACAACGGGCGCGGCATCCCCGTGGATATTCACCCGAAAGAGGGAATTTCCACGCTGGAAGTAGTATTCACCAAAGTGAACGCGGGCGGCAAGTTCGGCGGGGATTCCGGGTATAAGGTATCGAGCGGCTTGCACGGCGTAGGCGTAAAGGCGGTGAACGCGCTTTCGGAATGGCTGGAAGCGGAAGTATATCAGAACGGGCACATTTACAAGCAGGTGTACAACCGCGGCGTGCCGCAGCGCAGCGTGCAGGTGGTGGGCGATACCGAGGAAACGGGCACGAAAGTAACTTTTCTTCCCGATAAAGAAATTTTCGAAACCACCGATTTTGTGTACGACACGCTGAAAATCCGTCTGCGCGAGCTGGCGTATCTGAACAAGGGGCTTCGCATTACGCTGGAAGATAAGCGCGCGGGGCAGGAAAAGAAAGATTCGTTCTGCTACGAAGGCGGCATCCGTTCGTTCGTGGAAGATCTGAACGCTTCCCGCGAACAGCTGTTGTTCCCGCAGCCGTTGTATTTCGAAGAGGCGGACGGCGATACGATGTGCGAAGTAGCGATTCAGTACAACGAATCGTACAACGAAGTGATTTATTCGTACGCGAATAACGTAAATACCATCGACGGCGGCACGCACGTAGAGGGCTTGCGCCTTGCGCTGACCAAAGTAATCAACGATTACGGCAAGAAAGCGGGGCTGATGAAAGAATCGGACAAGCTTTCCGGCGAGGACGTGCGCGAAGGCATTACGGCGGTGGTTTCCGTAAAACTCGTAAACGCGCAGTTCGAATCGCAGACGAAAGACAAACTGAACAATTCGTTCATCCGTTCGTTTGTAAGCCAGTGCGTTACCGAGCATTTAAGCGCGTTTATGGAAGAGAATCCGAGCGCCGCGAAAGAACTGGTAATGCGCTGTTTAACGGCGCAGAAAGCGCGCGACGCGGCGCGTGCGGCGCGCGATCTGACGCGCAGAAAGGGCGTGCTGGAAAACTCCACGCTGCCCGGAAAGCTTGCCGATTGCTCCGACAGACGTTCGGAACTCTGCGAAATTTATATCGTAGAGGGCGATTCCGCCGGCGGCACGGCGAAACAGGGGCGCGACAGAAGATTTCAGGCGATTCTGCCCCTTCGCGGCAAGATTTTAAACGTGGAAAAGGTGCGGCTCAACCGCGTTCTCGAAAACGAGGAAATCAAGGCGATGATTACGGCGTTCGGCTGCGGCATACTGGACGATTTCGACGAGAGCAAGCTCCGTTACGACCGCATTATCTCGATGACCGATGCCGATGTGGACGGCGCGCACATCCGTATTCTTCTGTATACGTTCCTGTTCCGTTATATGCGCCCCTTAATCGAACACGGGCATGTATATTCGGCGCTGCCGCCTCTTTACAAGGCAACTTACAAGGGCAAGGATTCGTACCTCTATTCCGAAGAAGAAAAGGTGGCGTTTGACGCGCAGGCGACTTCGAAAGTGGAATATCAGCGTTATAAAGGTCTCGGCGAAATGAGCACGGAGCAGCTGTGGACGACGACGATGGATCCTTCCAGCCGTACGCTGGTGCGCGTTACCATGGAGGACGCGGCGGAAGCGGACAAGATGTTTGCCATGCTGATGGGCGAAAGCCCCGAACTTCGCAGAAAGTTCATCGAAGAGAACGCGTCGCTGGTAACCGATCTCGATATTTAAGGGTACAGGAGAGATAAAAAGAAATGGCTAAAAGAGAAACGAGTCCCGAATTGACCGAAGAGTTTAAAAAGACTCTCGAAATGACGAAAATCATCGATATGGAGGTGGACGACGAACTGAAGCGTTCGTTCATCGCCTACGCGATGGCGGTAAACAAATCGCGCGCCATTCCCGACGTGCGAGACGGCCTCAAGCCCGTGCACAGAAGAATTCTGTATTCGATGCACGAAATGGGCTTGTATAACGACAAGGCATTCAGAAAGTGCGCGCGTATCGTGGGCGACTGTATGGGTAAATTCCACCCGCACGGCGATTCCTCGGTGTACGACGCGCTGGTGCGCCTCGCGCAGGATTTCACCATCAATTTCCCGCTGGTGGACGGGCACGGCAACTTCGGAAGCGTGGACGGCGACCCCGCCGCGGCTATGCGTTACACCGAAGCGCGCCTTACCAAGCTTGCCGCGGAAATGCTGAAAGATCTCGATAAAGAAACGGTGGATTTCATTCCCAACTTCGACGGCAGCGAAGAAGAACCCGTTGTGCTTCCCTCGCGCTTTCCCAACCTGCTTGTAAACGGTTCGGACGGTATCGCCGTGGGTATGGCTACCAACATTCCGCCGCACAATCTTGCCGAAGTAATCGACGGCACCATCGCGATGATCGACAACCCCGATATTACGGTGGACGAGCTGATGGAATTTATCCCGGCGCCCGACTTTCCTACGGGCGGCGTGATTATGGGCAGAAGCGGCATCAAAAAAGCGTACCAGACGGGGCAGGGCAAAATCATCATCCGTTCGAAGTGCGAAATCGAAGAATACGGCACGGGCGGCAATGCCCGCCAGCGCATCGTGGTAACGGAAATCCCGTATCAGGTGAACAAAGCCGTTTTAATCAAGACGATTGCGGATATGGTGCGCGACAAGCGACTGGAAGGCATTTCCGATATCCGCGAAGAATCGGACAGAACGGGTATGCGCATCGTGATCGAAGTGAAGAAAGACGCGAACGCGCAAGTGGTTTTGAACACGCTGTATAAAAAGACGAATCTGCAGGTTTCGGACGGCTTGATTATGCTGGCGCTTGTGGAAAACGGCACCGAGCCGAAAACGCTGAATCTGCGCGAAATTCTGCAATATTATCTGGCGCATCAGAAAGAAGTCATCACCCGCCGCACGCGCTTCGAACTCAACAAAACGGAAGAGCGCGCGCATATCGTGGAAGGACTTGTGCTGGCGCTCGCGAATATCGACGAAGTGATTAAAGTCATCAAGGAATCTGCGGATAAAAACGTGGCGGTGGAACGCCTGACGGCGACGTTCGAACTGGACGAAAAGCAGGCGAACGCGATTCTGGAAATGCGTTTGCAGCGTTTAACTTCCCTCGAAGTGGAGAAGCTGAAAGAAGAACTGGCGCAGCTGGAAGCCACGATTCTCGATTTAAAGGATATATTAGCCAACGAAAGCCGCGTGATGGCGATTATCAGAAACGACCTCACGGACATCAAGAATCGCTACCCTTCGCCGCGAAAGACGGAAATTTCGGTGGACTTCGGTTCGATAGAGGACGAAGATTTAATCGACAGAGAGGACGTGGTGATTTCGCTGACGCATTCCGGCTATATCAAGCGGTTGCCCGTAACGGAATACAAGGCGCAGAACCGCGGCGGTATGGGAATTACGGCGCATAAACCCAAGGACGAGGACTACGTGGAAAAGATGTTCATCGCGTGCACGCACGACGATATTCTGCTGTTCACGTCGCTCGGCAAGGTGTATTCCATCAAGGGGTATATGATTCCCGAAGCAAACCGCACTTCGCGCGGCAGAGCCGTGGTGAACGTTGTGGGGCTGGATCAGGGCGAAAAGATTGCCGCCGTGCTGCCGAAGAAAGAGGACGGCAACGGGTATATCGTAATCGCCACCAAGAAAGGGCTGATTAAAAAGACGACGACGGACGAATATTCGCGCATCATGAAGAACGGCAAGATTGCGGTGAAACTGAACGAGGGCGACGAAATTATTTCCGTGCAGTTTACCACGGGCGACAACGAACTTTTGATTGCCAGCCGTTCGGGCAAGTGCATCCGCTTCCACGAAAGCAACATCCGCGCGATGGGCAGAACCGCGGCGGGCGTACGCGCGATGCGCCTCGGAGAGAACGACGAGCTGGTGGATATGCTGGTGGTGGATGAGAATTACGATATTCTTACGCTGACGGCGAAAGGATACGGAAAACGCACGGACGTGGAAGATTACCGCGTTCAGGGCAGAGCCGGCAAGGGAATCAAGGCGGGCACGTTCAACGAAAAGACGGGCGAGCTTGTGGCGATGAAGCAGGTAACGGACGAGAACGATATTATGATTATCACCACCGCCGGAACCATCATCCGTATGCATGCGGACAGCATTTCGAGGATCGGCAGAGCTTCCCGGGGCGTACGCGTGATGAACGTGAAAGATTCGCTTGTGGCTACGGTGGACGTAACGGAGCGCGAGGACGATGCGGAAGTTGCCGAACCCGAAGAAACCGAATTGCCGGAAGAGGAGCGCAACGCCGTAGCCGACGACGCGGAAGAAACGGGCGAAGAAGCTACGTTCGAACCCGCAGACGACGGCGAGGAAACCGAATCTTCGGACGACGGCGAGGAGAAATAAAGCAATAACGGCTTCCCTTTCCGGGGAAGCCGGAAAAAAATTTTTTGTACAAAGGAGAAAAAATGGAAAACAACGAAGCACAAACAAAAAAGCCGTTTCTCGATAAGAAATTCGGCTACGTAGCGAAGGGATCTTCGCTGAAAACCGAGGCGGTGGCGGGACTGACCACCTTCCTCGCGATGGCGTATATTCTTATCGTCAATTCGGGGATGTTCTCCGCGCTGGACGGCGTTTCGTTTGACGCGATGTACGTTACCACGGCGCTTTCGGCGATTGTCGGCACGATTTTAATCGGGCTGCTTGCAAATCTGCCTCTGGCGCAGGCGCCCGGCATGGGATTGAACGCGTTTTTCGTATACACGGTGTGTTTCACGCTGGGATTTTCTTATGCGAACGCGCTGGTATTCGTCTTGCTTGACGGCATTGTTTTCATCTTGCTTACGGTAACGGGACTGCGCAAAATCGTATTCGAAGCGATTCCTCCCGCAGTGAAGAAAGCGATTCCCGCCGGTATCGGCTTGTTTATCGCGTTTCTCGGTTTGCAGGACGCGAAACTGGTGATTCCCGATTCTTCCACAGGCGTAACGCTGGCTTCGTTCAACCTGTTCGGCGGGGCGAAATGGGCGGACGTGATGCCGCTGATAGTGGCGGTGATTTCGCTGCTTCTGATTGCGGTATTCTCGCAGAAGAAAATCAAGGGCGGGATTCTGTACGGAATTCTGGGCGGCACGGTGCTTTACTATCTGCTCGGCTTCACGGTGAAAGATTTCTACGCGGGATTTTCGGAAACGCTTTCTCTGAATCCGTTCAAGCCGTTTGCTTCGTTTGCCAAAGAAACGTTCGGCAAAGTGTTCACCGAAGGGTTCGATTTTTCGGCGTATCTTGCGGGTGAAAACCACTCCGTGGGCGGACTTGTAATGCTGTTTATTACCACGGCGCTGGCGTTCTGCATGGTGGACATGTTCGATACGATGGGTACGCTGTACGGCGCCTGCCGCGGCGGCAACCTGCTTGTGGATAACGGAAACGGCGAACTTGAAGTGCCGAATATGAACAAAGCCATGCTTGCCGACGCGATTGCCACCTGCACGGGCGCGGCGCTGGGTACTTCCACCGTAACCACGTTTGTGGAATCTTCCGCGGGCGTTGCCGCGGGCGGTAAATCGGGAATGACTTCGCTGGTTACCGCGGGTATGTTTGTTCTGGCGCTGTTCCTGGCACCGCTTGCGAAACTGATTCCCGCGTACGCTTACGGCGCGGCGCTCATCTATGTGGGCATTCTGATGATCGGCAGCGTAAAAGACGTCGACTGGTCGGACGTTTCCGTGGCGGTGCCGGCGTTTCTGACGATGGCGATGATGCCGTTTACGTATAATATTTCGTTCGGTATTGCGTTCGGCTTGATTTCGTACGTAGTCATCAAAACGTTTACGGGACGCGTAAAAGAAGTGAAGGCGGGCACGTGGGTGATTACCGCGCTGTTCCTCGCGATGTTCTTCCTGACGCACTGAGCGGAAAATAAACCGTAAAAAAGGGCGCGGAGGGTTTTGAAATGCACTACAAATGTCAGATACGCTTAGGGTATTTCAAAAATATGAAATCAAACAGCGTAAAACTGCGGGTTCGTACAAGAGCGACCGGGTAATTCCCGGTCGTTCTTCTGTTTGTTCGTCGGCGAGAGAATGAAAATAAAGCAAAACCAAACAAAAAACGCACCTTGAAAACATGGGTGCGTTTTTGCATCATCCGGATCATTTTCGGTAAAGGGAGGGCGGCGCGGGGTACCGGCCTTATGTTTCCGGCATGAATTTGCGGTATCTGCGGGGCATGAGCCGATCCTGCAGCTTCGGATTCGTGCGGGCGCGGATGGCTACGTTCCGGTAATAGCTTGCCCACAGCGCGGCAAATTCTTCTTCGGAAGCGGAAAGAGGAACGTCGGCTTCCGCCGCTTCGATTTTTGCCACCGAGGCGCCGTTGTAACAAAGCGCGTAGGCGCGGGAGATATCGTGCAGGATAAACGGGCAGGCAAGTCTGCCGATAAAGTGGCGGGCAAGCTGCGGCAGAATATCGTTATCCGGGGCGCAAGCGGCATAATATACGCCCGCCGCGGTTTCGCGGAAGCGGATAAACCCTTTTAAATGTTCGATTTCTTTGCCGATGGCGTGCAGCACGTCCGTGGCGGCGCGTACGCAGCCGAGATACGTTTTATCGCGCGCGGGGGCGCGGTAACGAAAAATTTCTTTCAGATACAGATACGCGATTTGTTCTTTCTGAATATTTCCGCTTGCAAGGATATGGCGGATTTCGGAAACGGCGCGCGCATCGATTTGCAAAAGCGCCGACTTTACCCGCCGTGCCTGTTCCTCCGTTTCTTCTTCCGTTTGCGATACGGTTTTGATTTCGTCGGTGATGAGCGGCTGAAAGTTTTTTGCCGAATCGATATGTGCCGACGGGCGTTGCCACGCGCGGAAAACCGCGGCGTAGAACGCGGCTTCGCTGCCGTCTGTAATGAATATCGTACGAAACATTTTTTTGAAACTCCTTATCTTGCGCCGTCGAATCGCAATTTGCTTTTTGAAACTGCCCCCTCATCTCCCTGCTCTGCAGGGAACAAGCCGTCGAGCTGTTTTTGCGGACGGGTTACAATTCGCCCGTGAGTACCGAGCGACGGATTTCCGGTGTGGATAACTGCAATTTTTTCTGCGTTTCGTCCGGGGGAAGATCGGTGCGCGCGCCCGTGAATCCGGGCATTGCGGCGGCTTTGCCGCCCGAAAGCAGCGCGGCGGGCGGGGCGTTGAGAAGCGCGTCGGCGGAGAACATGGAAAGCTGTGTGGCACCCTCCGATACGTCCGCCGCGGAAAGCAGGGCTTTGACGCGTTCTTCCTTTTCTTCGCCGTAGAATTTTCCGCAAGCCGTAATAAAATGCCGCGCGCGCTTTAATACCACGCGCATTTTTTTCAGATCTTCGTACGTGAGTTTTGTATGCCGCCGCGCCGCAATGATTTTGTTTGCCGAGCGCACGCCGATGCCCGGAACGCGGAGGAGCGAGGCAAGATCGGCACGGTTGACTTCCACGGGGAAATTTTCCGGGTGGCGTAGCGCCCACGCGCATTTCGGATCGTATTCCACGGGCAGATTTTCGTCTTCGTCCGCGATTTCTTCGGGCGCGAAACCGTAGTAGCGCATCAGCCAGTCCGCCTGATACAGCCGATGTTCGCGCAGAAGCTTTTCGCCGACGGACGGAAGAGACGGATCGTTCACCACGGGAAGATAGGCGGAAAAATACACTCGCCGCAGCGAAAACTTGCGGTACAGGGCGCCCGAAAGTCGCAGAATTTTGCCGTCGCGTTCGGGCGAGGCGCCTACGATCATCTGCGTGGTTTGCCCCGCGGGCAGGTACAAGGGGCGCTTTGCCGCGCGGAATACCGTTGCCGCCGTTTCGCTTTGCGCGTTCTGCAGCCCCGAAGCCGTGAGCAGACGAGGCTTTTCGTTTTGCTGTGCCCCGATCAGCCGCCGCCCGGAAGCAAACGCCTTTTTGCCTTGCGCCAGCTGCCCCATGGGCAGAAGCAGCGATTTTTTTGTTTTCTGCGGGGCGAGTCTTTTTAAACTCTCTTCGCCCGGCAGCTCTAAATTATAACTCATTCTGTCTGCCAGAAGCGCCGCCTTTTCCACCAGCAGCGGATCGGCTTTCGGGATGCCTTTGAGATGAATATACCCGTTGAAGCGGTATTTACGGCGCAGCAGTTCCGCCGTTTGAATCAGAAGTTCCATGGTGTAATCGGGGCTTTTATACACCGCCGACGACAGGAACAAGCCCTCGATATAATTGCGGCGGTAGAAACCGACGGTGAGTTCGCAGATTTCTTCGGGCGTAAGAGTGGCGCGTTTTACGTCGGCATTGCGGCGGTTGGGGCAGTACCTGCAATCGAAAACGCAATCGTTGGACATTAAAATTTTCAGAAGAGAGATGCACCTGCCGTCCGCCGCGAACGAATGGCATATACCGCCGAACGCGGCGTTGCCTAAGCCGTCGGGTTCGTTTTTCCGCCGCGAGCCGGAAGAGGAACACGAAACGTCGTACTTCGCTCCTTCCGTTAAAATTTTCAGCCGTTCTTCTTCGATCATCGATTTTTCGCTTCCTTGTGTTTCTGCCGTTATTATAGCACGCGGCAAAAGAAAAGTCAAACATTTGTTCGCATTTTATGCGGGCAATTTTTGGAAAAAGGCTTGCTACAGAGGAAAAAATATGCTATAATCGAAGAGAGCGCAAGGGAAGGAACGCCGCTCGGCGTAGGCGGCTATGCGCGACGCACCCGCGGGACGGAAAAAATATCGCGGGAAACGCGGGCGAAAATATTGACAACGCCGAAAATGTATGATATAATCTATTTGTAATGTTTTATTATGACAAATGCCTTTTGCGGGGTATGTTTCCGTACAAAGGAGAAAAAAAGGAGAAAAACAATGCGTTTGTTTGAAGTTTCCACGGATTCTACGGCGGATTTGTACGAGGATTACCGGAAAAAAAGAGATATATGGTTTGCGCCGCTTTCGTTTTCGTTTGAAAAGGACGGCAAAATAGAAGAATACCTCGATAATTTTTCGGAATATTCGCAGTACGTGGATTTTTATAATAAAGTACGGAATAAATACATGCCGCGCACGGCGATGCTCAATTACGAAGCGCACGTGTCGCATTTTACCGCCATGGCGAAGGCGGGCGTGAAAGACGTTCTGCATTTTTCCATTTCTTCGGGGCTGGCGCGCACCACGCAGGTGGCGAAGCAGGCGGCGGAAGAAGTGAAAAAGGAATATCCCGATTTCAATATGGTTTCCGTAGACCCGCTCGGCGCCACGATTCTGCAGGGAATGCTGGTTACGCTGGCGTGCGACATGCGCGACGAGGGCAAGACGATGCAGGAAACGTACGAGTATCTGACGGACGCGCGGAATCGTATTCTTTGCACGATTATCCCCACCGACCTTTTCTATCTGCAGCGCGGCGGCAGAGTTTCGGCGACGGCGGCGGTGTTCGGTTCGATGCTGGGCGTGAAGCCGATTTTAACGTTCGACCACGACGGCAAGCTGAAAACGATAGACAAGGTGAAGGGCATGAAGCGCGTTTATGCGTATACGCTGGAAAAGATGACGATCGCTCCGCCCGACGAGAAGAAGAAAATCGTGGTGGTACATACCGATAACGAGGAAGCGGCGGAAGAAATGGCGAAGCGCGTGGAGGAAGCCATGGGTATCAAGCCGGAAATTTACATTATGGGACCTTCCATCGGCGCGCACGTAGGGCCCGGCGCGGTTGCCTGCGGGTGGCTTTCCACGAAAACGAGAACGGAACTCGGGCTATAAAAAAAAGTTTCGGACGACCTGAAATAATACTTCGGGAGGAAGGAACGGACGTTGTTCATCCGGGCGCGACGAAGGGGTGCCGGCAAAAACCGGAACGCACAAAGCGATACGGAAGTTGCGGTTTTTCCGCGTGATTTTTTCGCGCGGGAAAGCCGCGGCGTTTTATATAGGGAATCATCGGTATGAGCGAAAATGTAAAAAATGCGGTGAATTACGACGCCGTGATGCGGCGGGAACTGGAAAAAAGGAAGGCGGAAGAAGTGATGGGCGCCGCGCGGGCGAGGCTGCTTCTGCACAGCTGCTGCGCGCCGTGTTCTTCGGCGTGTCTGGAAATTTTAAAGGATTTTTTAAGCGTTACGGTGTTTTATTATAACCCGAACATCGACGAGAAAGAAGAGTACGAAAAGAGGAAAGCGGAACAGATTCGTTTTTTGCGCGAAACAGGCTGGGCGGAGTTTATCGATTGCGATTACGATTGCGGGGCGTTCGAAAAAATCGCGCGCGGCAGAGAAAATTGCCAAGAGGGCGGCGCGCGCTGCTACGAGTGCTATAAATTGCGCCTTTTTAAAACGGCGGAGCGGGCGGCGGAGGAAAAATTCGATTATTTCGCGAGCACGCTTTCGGTGAGTCCGTACAAAAACGCGGCGTGGCTGAACGAATTGGGGGCGGAAGCGGAAGAAAAGTACGGCGTAAAATTTCTGCCTTCCGATTTTAAGAAAAAAGGCGGGTATTTAAGGAGCACGGAGCTTTCGAAGCAGTTCGGGCTGTACCGCCAGAATTACTGCGGGTGCCGTTTTTCGAAGCGGGCGGCGGAAGCGCGCGACGCGGCGACGGCGCCGGACGAATTGTATTGAGAGAACGGAAACCGAAAAAGCCTTCCCATAGCGGGAAGGCTTGTATTTTTTATGGCGGCGCAATATAAGGCTTGTATTTCGGATATGTCCTCTCGGCTCGCTTATGCTCGCCGCTCTACTTGCTGCGCCTGCCTTTACGGCAACGCGATAAGGATTCCCGCTACCGTAGTTTTTTCGCATTTTTTCTCGGAGTGAAAATGCAAAAAAGGGGAAAGCAAGGGAAGATTATGCAATCAGAGAAAATTTCATGACGACGGGGTTGTGATCGGAATCGGCAAAGTTTTTCTGTACGTTTTCGATATACTCCACGCGCACGTTGGACGTAAATAAAAAGCCGTCTACGATTAAAGTGTAATTGCCTTCTTTGTAGGGCACGTCGCAGTTGCGGCAGGTGGGCAGTTGCCGTTTGTTGGTGTAATCGGTGGCGCGGTGCACGTTTGCGGGAAGCAGTTCCGCGGGGAAGGGCTGTGCCCAGCCGAACGCCGTTTCTCCCTCTTCGCCGTTGATATCTTTGATGGACGTCCCCGTGAAATCGTGATTGAAATCTCCGCCCGCCACGCAGTAGTTGCCGTTGGCGTATTCCGCCTGCATGTCGGAAAACAGCATGGTCATCTGCGCCGCGCGGATTTCGTCCGATCCGCCGTAGGCGGACGTGTGCACGTTATACAAAAGAAATTCTTTTCCGTTTTCCGTGGGGATGCGCGATACCGAATAGCAGCGGTCGAGATCAAGCAGTTTTTTCATATCGTCCGCAATCGGCAAAGAACGGCGGAGCGCCGAAGAAAAGCCGTTTTTCGAGAACGTAAGAATGCCGCTGTTAGACTTTCCGTGCGGTTCGTGAAGCGGATACATCAGATATGCCGAATGATAATTGACGGCAAAAACGCTTGCGTATTCCGAAAAAGCGTTTTGCGCCGTTTCTTTTTCGTTAACGTGGTAACTGCGCGTGGAGGAAGTATCCACTTCCTGAAACAGCGCGAAATCGGGGTTGAATTCTTTGATGGTATTCAAAGCGGAGTTTACGTGCGTTTCCACGCTTTCTTTGCTTGCCGCACGCGATTGCTTGCCGCCGTCCATAAAAAACGTGAAATCGGGCGTATACGCGCCGAACCCGATATTGAACGTGGTTGCCGTGTAGGAAGTTTCCGTTTTCAGCGCCGTAACGCGGCAGGGAACGTCCGCTTTTCCGCTTTCCTCGGCGTCCGCCCGCGCCGCCGCCACGGGAAGCGCGATATAATCTTCCAGCCGATAATAGGAAAGGAGCACGTACGCCGCGTAGCCGATGACGACGGTGAGCAGCGCGAGAAAGACGCATAACAGACTTAATAAAAATTTTTTCGTTGTTTTTTTAACCATATTCTTCCCGGTAAAATTCTTTCCCCCGAAAAAGTTGCCGCGGCTATGGCGGAAACTTTGTAGAATTTCATACGAATATTATCTTATACGAAACGGCGCGAAATGTCAATCGATTCCGACGGAAGAATACGAAATAAGTACGATTTATTGCGACGGTTCGTCGGGCGGACAGGTTCGTTTTGCCGTTTTTTACGTATTTGCGCGGGGCGCGGCATGTACGGGAGCCGCGGGGCGGCGGAGGACAAGCGGAAAAACGGGAAATAAGACGGCTCTTCGGGCGCTTGACTTTTTATAAAAAAAATGGTATACTTACGGCGTTGAATATTGAACGGGGGCGGCGCCGCGGGAAACTCCGACGGCGCACAGGGCTGAAAATCATGAGCGATATTACCAAGCGGGCGATTTCCGCGTCTTTGAAAAAGTTGCTTTGCGAAAAGAAACTGAATAAAATCACGGTGCAGGATATTGCGGACGACTGCGGCATTAACCGCCAGACGTTTTATTACCATTTTCAGGATATTTACGATCTTGTGGAGTGGACGTGCATAGAAGATACCGAAAAGGTGCTGAAAGAAAACCGCACGTACGCTACCTGGCAGGAGGGGTTTCTGGCGGTGTTTTATCTGGCGAAAGAGGATAAGACTTTTATCGAGAATATTTATCGTTCCGTTTCGCTGGAACTTCTGGAACAGTATTTGTATCGTCTGGTGTATCCTCTTTTGAAAAACGTGGTGGACGAAAAGGCGAAAAATTATACCGTGCGGGACGAGAACAAGAAATACATCGCCGATTTTTATAAGTACGCGTTTGTGGGCGTGCTGCTGGAGTGGATCAGAAACGATATGCGGGAAAGTCCCGAATCGATTACCGACAGGGTGAGCAAAATCGTGAGCGGTGCGATAGAAACCGCGTTCAATAATTTCAGCCGCGGGCAGTAAATTTTTCGCGACGGTTGAAAGAGGGCGGTTAAAACTACGGGAGAGTTGCTCTGCTCGATACGGCGCGCGTATTTACGCGCGCCGGGTTTTTTATTGTAAAAGAAAACCGCGAAAAATGAAGAGAACGGCGGATATTGCCGCGGTAAGAACAAAATCTGTGGATTCGGCTATCATTTTTCACGGGCAAACGGATTCCCGGAAGCAAAGAGGACGACGCGGCAAATTTTGTTGCGCTTAATTTTTCGCTGTTCGCCTCTGAAAAATTAAATTCGTCGCGTTTGTTCCTATTGACAAACGCCTTGTCCCGCATTATAATAATATCGTCGCGCCCGTCCGCGCGCCGGGAAGCAAAACCGACTTAAAAAAACGCAACGACGCACACAATAAACAAGGCGCGTGCATGCAGGGAGAAAAATTATGAACAATGCCGACGTAACGGTATACGATTTACAAAAATGGCTGTCGCCGCTGTGGAAAGGCAACACGGTGTATGCCGAAACCGCGTTTATTTTAAAAAACGCGCTTGGCGAAATCCGCCCGAAGCGACTGGCTTATCCCGTCAAAAAAATCGTTTCCGTCCGCAGTTTCGATCTGCAAACCGTCTACGAAGAGGGAAAGGATTATTCCGTCAACGAATACGGCGAACTTCAGGTGCTTCCGGAAGGAAAAATCCCGTACCTGTCCTGGAACGAATACCGTTTTTCCGAGTTTGTGCAGGACGACGTACACATGCCTTCCGCCGACGCGCTCGGCGCGCAGTGCGTGCGCGAACTTTTCGCCGATAAAGACGGCATGAGCGCGTACACGCTTGCCGTAACGTACGAACACGAACCGGACGATTATTACGCCGTAACGGCGGGCAAGAGCGGTAAATTCCCGCGCACGCTGGAAAAACTGAAAAACGGGCAGAACATAAAAATCGCCCTGTACGGCGATTCCATCACGTACGGCTGGGGCGCCAGCGGCATGCACGATATTTCGAAGCCGCCGTATACGCCGCCTTATCACGAAATGGCGGCGCAGTACCTCGAAGCGAAATTTCACGTTTCGGCGGAAAGAAAAAATTTCGCCGTCAGCGGCATGTGCGCCGACTGGGGCGTCAAAGAAGAAAACGCGGGACAGGTAGCGGCATATCAACCGGACCTCGTGATTCTCGCGTTCGGCATGAACGACGCGGGCGTATTCCGTCCCGAAATTTTCGCCGCGAATCTGCAGACGATTATAAACAGAGTCCGCAAAGATCGTCCTCACGCCGAATTTTTGCTTGTGGCGCCCATACTCCCCAACGCCGAAACGGCGTTTACGGCGGGTTCTTCCATTTTAACCTACCACCGCGAATACCCGCGCGCGTTTAAAAAGCTGGAAAGCGAAAACGCCGCCGTCGCGTATGCCGACGTTACGAAAATGCACGCCCTGCTGCTGGAGAGAAAACAGCTTGCCGATACGCTTTCCAACAACGTGAATCACCCCAACGATTTCATGCACCGCGTGCAGGCGCAGACGGTTTTAAAAACGCTCCTCGGCGACGATTTCGCCTGAGAAACGCCGCAAGCAGTTGTAAACAGCCGCGTGATAACAGGCGGCTATAAAACAAAAAAAATATATACTGATAAATACGGAGTCCTGCGCCGGATAAGCGCGGGGCTCCGTGTGTTTCATAAGAAAATTTTCAGAAAATTTTGTTTTTGATGTCTTTCTTGAAAAAGGCGTGGTAAAACGCGTCGTCGTCCAGAATAAAATCTTCTTCGTTCACGCGGATCGCCACCGATTTATACAGCTGCGACGTGTGGTCGATTTCGTCCGTGAAAAACGAAGCGCGGCACTCCGTGGGCGTAATGCCCGTGCACTTGCGGAATTCGTACAGCATCTGCCCGTACGAAGAAAATCCCGCCTGCCGCGCGATTTCCGTTACGGGAAAGTTGGATTCTCTGAGCAGCTGCAAACTTTTCGAAATGCGCATTAAAGTCAGCGTTTGCAACACCGTTTTTCCCGTCATGCGCTTGAACTGCGCCGCCAGATACTCTTTCGAAATGCCCGCCGCTTCCGCCGCCATCGCCAGCGTGATTTTTTTGTTCAGATTGTTTTTCAGAAAAACAAACGTCTTTTTCAGATAGCTGACGGCGCCCTGTTTCGTGTTGTTCGCGCATTTCGCAATCTCGTTGAAAAACAGCAGCATGTGGCACTGTGCGTCGCATGCTTCTTCCGCGCACGTGGGCGACTTTAAAAGCGTGGCTATCAGATTATGAAAGGCAAGCAATACTTTCGAATTGTCGCTTAAAATCGTGTAGCCGTTCTTCTCGGTGGCTTTTACGATGTTTTTCAGGTTGGTTTCTTCCAGCAGCGCGTTGTATCGGATGGGCATCAGCGCGTTCACGTTGAACGGGTTGTATTCTTCGGGCGATTTCGGCTCCAGCTCTATGTTGTAAATCGTCGCGTTTTCGCCCGTGATTTTCAGGCGGTGAAAAAGATAGGCGTCGATGAAGATAAATTCGCCCTGATGCACGGTAAGCGGAGTGATTTCCGATTGCGCGGGGTTATCGGGGTCGGTCATCGTTTCAATCGTGAAGCTTCCCTTTTCGGCGTACATAAATTCGAAATAGCCGTGGTTGTGCATGCCCATGTAAAAATCGGGCGTGAATACTTTCACGTAAAAGGAGATCGGCTCCAGCACGTATCTACCTATATCTTTAAAATAAATCTTGTTTTTCTCCGCCATTTTCCGCCATCCTCGTTTGTATTTCGCTGCCGACGGATTTAGTATACCATAATTTTATGAAATTGCAATGCTTTAACGAAAAAAAATAAAAATAACGCAGAAAAATAATAATATTTTGATTTTCATATTAAAAAAATGAAGTAAAAACGCAAAACCCCCCTTGAAAAATGTGAAAAAATATGTTATAACTACGTTGCCGAGAGGGGGAAACGGTGAAATTTTCCGTTTTTTTTCGTTTTCCGCTTGTTTTTCGGGGAAACGGCACGCGCAATATGCGCGGCAAAACGAACTTTTCGTGCGAAAAAGCACGTGGAGAAAATAAATTAAATCTGGAGGAATGGTGTTATGGTGAAGTTAAGAAAGCGTTTGCTGGTAGCGGCTCTTTCGCTCACGGCGGCAACAAGCGGCGCGATGGGCGCGACGATGCTCTCCGTATCGGGAGCGGCGGACGAAACGGCGAAAGAGGTAAACCCTCTCGCGAAGTACGAGTTCAAGGATACGGCGAATATCGGCAAAGATTCCATGGGAAAATACGATTTAACGTTCCGCAACGAATGGAAGGCGGGCGGTACGGGGCCCTTGCTCAACGAATATACGGCAATCGAGGGCGGCGGCATTACGTTCAACAACAAATTGTGCCTTGCGGCGGATAAAGATAAAAACGTATTTAAAGATACTTCCGCCGTTACTATGGTAATGTCGGTAAAAATGGTATCCGGCAGCAACAACTGGGGGCATATCGCCGGCGTGGGCTTTGCCAACGCCAAGAGCACGGGTTTATCCGCGCACTCCGCGGCGGACGGCGCCAATCACGTGCGTATCGCTTCCAAAGGTATCGCGGGGCTCGGCGGTTGCGGGGACAGCATCACCGCCATCAACGGCGAACTGGAAAATTATCATACAATCATCGTCAGCGCGCAGCCGGGCGGCAAAATCCGCGTATGGAACGACGGCGTCCTGCTTTCCGAAGAGAAAGACGTTCCCGCTACCTGGACGGCGTACGACGAAAACAATATGTTCTCTATCGGCGGCGAATTCAACGGCGCGGCGGCATACACCTCCTCGGCTTCGTTGAAAAACGTAATCGTATACGATTTCGCCATGGATAACACGGCGGCGGTTGCGTATACGAATAACGGCAAACTCACCGCAGCCGATCTTACGGGCGTAACCGCTATTACCGCGGCAACGGCGAAATTCGAAGGCGACGCGACGAAAGTGGCGCTCAACGGTGCGATGAGCGTCGAAAAAATGTTCGAATCGCTCAACGCGGCCACGGCGGACCTCACTCTTTCGGGCGGCGGTACGGCTTCCGCAAACGTCGTATGGCAGAAAGTGGAAAAAGTCGGCGAAAAATATTACGCCGTAGGCACGATCGATACCAAAAAGCTCGGCTACGCAAACCTCGTAAACGAAGTGCGTTACGAACTTTCCGTGGCTTCCGTAAAGGCAATCGGCGCGCCCGTGTTCGCCGATAACGCGATTACGACCGGCGAACTGAAAGACAGCATGACCGAAACGGAAATGCTTGCTCTCATCAACACCGCCACCGTAACCGTTACGCTGGACGATAACTCCACGCAGGACGTAACCGTAACTTTCAATAAAATCGTTGCGGATATGGGTTCGTACACGGCATACGGCGACGTTCTTCTGGAAGGCAATAAAGTTGCCACGGCGGAAGTGAAACTCACCGTTACGCAAACCAACGAAGGGCAGATGAAAGAACTTACCCCCGTTGCAAAGGGACGTTCGATTCCGAAGAAACCAAACTGAATGACGCCATGGGCAAATACACGCTGCAGTGCGGCGCGAAAGCGGACGGCGACAGAACCAACAACCCCACGGGCACGGGTAAAGTGGAAAACGGCATGCTGTATTTGAGCGGCGACGATATGCTTACGCTTCCCGAACTCAACGACGTAACCGAAAATATTTCCAACGGCTTCACGCTCAACTTTCAGGTGAAACAGGACGGCGACATTTCCGAGCGCCCCAACAAAGGCGAATGGGCGGCTCCCGTATCCTTCGGTTTCAACGACTGGAGCGCCAGCACCTATTGCAGATTCCTTGTTGCAACGTCGGGCGGCGGCGACATGCTCCGCTTCAACGCGCACGACATCACGAAAAACGATAAAGGCGAAAATCAGGCGTACTGGGGTCCCGAAGTGCTGACGCACATCGCGGATGCCATGCACAACGTAACGCTCAGCGTTCGTCCCGGCGAATTTGTTAAAATCTATGCGGACGGCGAGCTGGTACAGTCGTTCCCCTGCCCCGCAGGCTGGAATCTCTCTCATCAGAACATGCAGTTCTCCATCGGCGCCGAATGCGTATGGGGCAACGGCTACGATTATTTCAAAGGCTGGGTGGATAACGTTACCATCTACAATTTCGCGATGACCGAAGCGCAGTCCGCCGCGTACTGGCAGAAAGGCAAAGTAACCGTGAAAGATATGAGCGGTTCCATCATCTCTTCCATCGATTCCACGCCTCATTTCGAAACGGAAGGCGTGTATGCGGACGAAAAGGGACTCAACGATAAACTTACCGCCACGCAGTTCGTCAACCGCCTGAAGCCCGCTACGGTAAACGCGCTTCTCGACGACGGCGCAACCACCATCCCCGTAAGCGTTACCTGGAAGACGGTGAAGCTTGAATCGGACGGCAAATATTACGCGATCGGCGAAGTAGACGCCACCAACCTCGGCTACGCCACCACTCTGACGGGCGTTACCGAAGTAAGACAGGAAGTTACCGTAGAAAAGAAAGACAGAAAAATCGTCATCGACGAAACCATCGAAAACGGCACCGTTACCGCGGATAAAGCGGCGGCGAAACTGGGCGAAAGCGTCGTAATCACCGTAAAGGCGAACGACGGCTACGAACTGAAAGAACTCACCGTGGGCGGCGAAGCCGTAACGGTGGACGAAAACGGCACGTACACCTTCGCGATCAAGGGTAACAGCGACGTGGAAATTTCCGCAACGTTTGCGGAAAAGGCGAAGGAAGTTAAAAAATCCGGCTGTAAATCGTCGGTAATCGCGTCCTCCGCAATGCTGGCTGCAGCGGGAATCGCGGTGTGCGCGGCGCTTAAGAAGAAAAGAGGTTAAAGCATGAAAAATTTTATTAAAACTATCGTTACGGGCGCGGTAGCCTGCGGCGTCATCCTTTCGGTCGGCGCCTGCAAGGCGAAGCCCGGCGGCGGCTCGGCGAACGAAGAATGGCATGAAGACAGCATCAAGAACATTACTTTGTTCTGCAACGACTGGGAACAGTTCAATAACGGCGCGGCGGTAAACAGCCCCGTGTATAAAAAACTGAAAGCCGTTACGAAGTGCGACATACAGGCGAAATCCACCGGACTCGAAACGTATTACAGCACGCTCGATCTGATGAGAAACAAGGGCACCCTTACGGAAATGTTCATCGTGAACGGACCGAAAGATCCCAAGTTCTTCAACAATCTCATCCGCGACGACGAAATCATCGCCGTTTCCGATTACGTCAACGAGTCCACGAAAGATAAGTATCCGTACCTGTACGAATATATGCAGCAGTACGATTACATGAAATCCAACCTCACGTACGCCAACGGAAAGAGCTGGTTCATCCCCGTGAAGTGGAGCAACGAAAAATCGTTGTACGTCCGCCGCGACTGGATTAAAAACCTCAACAATAAAATCGACGATATTCTGGTTGCGGACGGCGTGGTATCGGATAAGAGCCGGATCACCGAGCAGATGCGTAACGAGCATAAGTTCAACGAAGAGGGCCCGCAGACGATTGCGGACTTCTACGAACTGGCGCGCGCGTTCACGCTGTACGATCCCGACGGCAACGGCAGAAACGATACGTACGGCTACGTTACCGAAAGCAACCGCGATATGGATTCGTGGCTGCACGTGGCGTACGGCACGGGCTGGAAGATGTGGATGAAAGATACGGCTACGGGCGAATATTCCAACAGCGCCACGTCCGATTCTTCCATGATGGCTACGGCGTTGCTTGCCAAAATGGTGAACGACGGCTACGTTTCCGAAGAAGTCGCCACCAAGAACGTGGGGAACAAGCAGGAAGATTTCGCCAACGGCAAAGCGGGCATGATGTACGCGCACAACTGGTATAACGTAATTTCCGCCACGATGATGAGCGCCACTTCCGGGCTTACCGTACAAGGCGCAAGGGAGAAAATTCTCATCAAAGATCCTCCCGCGGGCAAAAACGGCGAATATGGCGGACAGGGCGATATTCAGTACTACCGCGGCTGGTGTATCAGAAGCGGCATGAGCGTGGAACGCCGCGAAGCGTGCCTGAAGCTGATGGAATATCTGCACAGTCCCGAAGGGCTCGAACTTGTCAATTACGGCGTGATGGGCGAGCACTGGGAATGGAAGGACGACGAAGAAGGCGGCGAAAAGGTTTCGCTTTGCAAAGCCGATCCGCAGGGGTTTGTTCAGGCTTTGCGCTGGACGGATCCGGCGGCGTTCATCTCGTATCTTACCTACACGCCGCACGAAGCGGAAGCGCTGCTCACCAACGGAGATATTCTCACGGCGCGCGCCGAAGCCAGCGAAAAGTGCATGATCCTTTCCGATTATCCCGACGTTACCACCGAGTCGATTATTCAGTATCAGACGGCAGCGTATTCCTATTTCGACGAAACCGTGCTGAAAATGATCGTGAAAAAAGGCAGCGATTCTCTCGCCGCCGGCTGGACGTACGACGCGAAAACGTGGAAAACGGACGGCATGACGAAGCTCTACACCGTATCGCAGAAGATGCAGGATGAGTGGAATCAATTCAAAAACACGTACAACACCACTTATAAAGGCGCGCAGATGCAAAGCGAATACAACGATTTCATCAAAAGCGGAAAAGCGGTGAAAGTAACCAAAGACTGATTTTTTCCCTTAGGGGAAAGTAAACGGATTCGGCGGAGTTGCGGCAAAATATGCCCGATGGATTTTGTTGCGGCTCCGCCCTGTCGCTTTCCGGGCGATGATTATGGAGGAATTATGAAGAAAAAGACGTTACTTGCCGCCCTGTGCGCGGCGGCTCTCGCGTTTTCTGCGGCGGGCTGTTCCGAAAATCCGGATAACGGAGGAAATACCGGCATGCAGGCGAAGGGCACGATAGTGGCTACCGCGTACGATAACGCGGAAGTGAAAAAGATAGAAGAAACGCAGGCGGGCGACGCCGCTGCCTGGCAAGCGCAGGTATTCACCTCAAACGGCGGAAACAACGATATGCCCACTACGGACGCGTTGATTAAAAGCCCGTGGCACACCCTGAAAATCAACGGAAAAACCGTTCCCGTGTACACGGCGCGCTGCGGCAAAGGCTCGCACTCTTACGCCTGGGTAGACGTGGCGGATAACACGCGCGATTTCGTGCTGGATACGCAGCTTACGTTATCGGAAAGCGCCGCGAAATGCGTTGTGCTGCCGCTCAATAAAAACGTAGAGGCGAAAAAATCCGGCAATACGTATTCCGCGTTCATCACGAAGTACGGCTCGTATACGTTCACGTTCGCCGAAACCGAAGACGCCGAAGCCACCGATCCGAAGTTTGCGCCGATCACCCTGATGGTAACGCAGGAATCCCCGTTAAAAACGCCCGACGGCTACAACCGCGTCGATATCGAAGCGGGTTATCACGACGATTACGAACTGGAATTTTCCGAAGAAGAAACCGTGTATTATTTCAAAAAAGGTCTGCACGAAATTTCTTCCGTCAATGTTCCGTCCAACAGTATTCTCTATCTCGAACGCGGCGCGTATCTCAAAGTAACCGACCGCGGCAGCGACGGCACCGGCTGGAACACGAAAACCGCGCTGCATACCGAAAACACCGAAAACGTACAGATTCTCGGTCGCGGACTTCTTGATACGGGCGAAGTACTCGGCGGCGACCATAAACGTAAACACGTCGTCAACGTCGGCTCGGCGGAAAACGTACTTATCGAAGGGCTTACGGTCATCAATTCCAACACCTGGACGATGTGCGCCTACAATTCCGATAACGTGCGATTCAATTCGAATCTGCTGCTTTCTTACAGAACGTATTCCGACGGGTTGATGTTCAGCGAATGCAGCAATTCTTCGGGCAGATACAATTTCGTGCGCACGGGCGACGACGCCATCGAATACAAGGGCACCGGCTGGCAGAACGGCAGCGCGCAGGGCACGGTAGGCAACAACAATATTTTCGAATACAACGATTGCTGGACGGATAAAGGTTCGGGCTACTGCCTCACGTGGGAATCGGAGTGCGACATGACGGACATGACGTTCAGAAACAACAACGTCGGCTTCGCGCAGCCCACCTGGTCAAGCGGCAACAACGCGCTCGATTGCCGTCTGGGCACCAACGCAACGAAAACGTGGGAAAACATCACTTTCGAAAACATCGAAGTGTACCGTTGCGTTTCTCCCAACGTAATGATTTGTCAGGTGAGCGGCAGAGGCGGCAATTTAAAGAACGTTCTGTTTAAAAACATCAAGGTACATTCCACGGAAACGGGCGTATACGCGTTTACGATGAACTTTTCGGCTGCGGGCGGCTCCATCGAAAACATCGCGTTGCAGAATATCGATTTCTGCGGCAGAATACTTACCGCCGCCGATAAAGAAGATTCGTCCCTGTTCAGAAATCTTGCAGGCAAATATTTCGACGAACTTACCGTAAAATGAGGAAAGGATATGAATAGCGATATTCAGAACAAAACTGCCGCGGAAACGGAAAACGTTTCCGCGAAGGCAGAAACCGCGCAGGGCGGAAAAAAGAAAAAATACAAGCGGCTGATAAGCCGTATCGTGCTGAACAAGCAGATTTATCTGATGCTTTTGCCCGTCGTGCTGTTTTACATAGTATATTCGTATGTTCCCATGTACGGCATCACGCTCGCCTGGAAAGATTACCGTCCGAAGTACGGCATCGAGGGCAGCCCGTGGGTAGGCTGGGAAAACTTCCGTCGGTTGTTTTCCTTTCCCGATCTTCCGCGTGCCATCAGAAACACGCTGATTATCTCCGTGCTGAAGCTTTGCGTCTGCTTCCCGTTGCCCATTCTCGTGGCTCTGCTTCTCAACGAAGTGTTCAATAAATCCTACAAGAAAGCGGTGCAGACGATGATTTACCTGCCGAATTTCATTTCGTGGGTAGTGCTCGGCGGCATCATCAAAACGCTGCTTGCCAAAGACGACGGCGCCATCAACAATCTCATCGCCCTTTTCGGCGGCGAACGCGTCGCGTTCATGATTCGTCCGGAATTTTTCCGTACGATTCTCATCGTCGCGGAAATCTGGAAGGGCACGGGCTGGGGCACGATTATCTATATCGCGGCGATCAGCGGCATCGACGCGTCGCTGTACGAAGCGGCGAAAATCGACGGCTGCAAGCGCGGTTCCATTATTCTGCGTATCACGCTCCCCATGATTTTCCCCGTCATCACCGTCATGTTCATCATGCAGCTTTCCAACATCATGAACGCGGGCTTCGATTCGGTGTATAACCTGTATTGTCCCAACGTGTTCGATACGGCGGATATCATCGATACGTACGCGTACCGGCTGTTTATGGACGAACACGATTATCCTTTGTCGTCGGCGGTGGGTATCTTCAAAACGTCCGTTAACTTCGTGTTGCTTCTCGCAGGCAACTTCATCACGAAGAAGATTAACGGTTACAGCATGTTCTCTATCGATTGAGGTGGCGGTATGAATAAAGCGGATAATCCCAACTATACGATAAAAATCATCGACGGACAGGCGCAGTACGTCAGGAAGAACAAAATGACGGCGTTCGACTGGGTAAACTACACGATTCTCGGCGTCTTTGCCCTTGTGTGCGTTCTTCCCTGCATATACGAACTGCTGTTGAGTTTCTCTTCCAAAAACGATTACCTGAACGCGAATCTCATCGTTTTTCCAAAACACTTCAATTTCGAAAACTATAAAGTTACGCTGTATCAGGATAAAATCTTTCAGGCGTTCGGCGTATCGCTCGTCGTTACGATCGGCAGCGTGATTTACAGCCTCGTGCTCACGTCGCTCGGCGCGTACGCGTTTACGAAGAAAGACGTTCCGGGATTGAAAATCATCTTCTTTTTCATTATCTGCACGATGTTCTTCGGCGGCGGACTGGTTCCGTTCTATCTCACCGTAAACGACACGGTGGGCACGGAAAATCTGTGGTCGCTCATCATTTCTTTCGGGATCAACACTTTCAATATGATCGTTCTCCGCAACTTTTTCAATCAGGTGCCGGAAAGCATCATCGATTCCTGCCGGCTGGACGGCGCAAGCGAATTCCGGATTCTTTTCTCGTTCGTGATTCCGCTTTCCAAAGCCGGCGTGGCAACCATTATGATGTACTACCTCGTCGCCAAGTGGGACGACTGGTACTGGCCCGCCATCTTCCTGCAGGAAAGAAGCGAACTCGCGCCTCTCGCACTGAAAATCCGTCAGGGACTCAACAACGAACGCGGCGAAGGACAGGGCGGCGGCTGGGATCCTTCCAAAGTGTTCGAACAAGGCTCCAACGCCGCGATGATCGTCATCGGGCTCATTCCCATTCTGATTATCTATCCTTTATTACAGAAATATTTCACGAAGGGCGTGATGATCGGCGCGGTGAAAGGCTGATAACGTTTTGCGTGCACCAAAGTTCCGCACGGCGGAACGTCCTAAATTCAGATTACTATGACTATAGACAAGAAATTTTATCAACTGGGCGATATCGCGGTTGGCTTCGTTACCGTAGACGGAGTAACCGAAACGGTGTTTATTCCGGAGGGCATGCAGGAAAAACTGAACGACGAAAAACTTGCCGGAATCTCGCCCCTCGGCTGGATGATTTCCCCGGAAGCGCAGGTGCACGTCGCGCTTTCCGGCGACGGCGTCGCCAACGATTTTTCGCCCGGCATCACGCTCCGCAACAGCGATACGGCTTTTTCGCTGAAATTCGGCGGCGTACGGCTTTTTGAAGAAAACGGCAGAAAAACTCTTACGGCAACGTTTCAAAACGAAAACGGACTGATTGCCCGTCAGGTATATTCCCTTTGCGGCGCGGGCTGCGTCGAAACGTATACCGAGCTGGAAAACCGCGGGAATCCCGTTACCGTGGAGGCGCTTCCAAGCTTCAATATGGCGCGCCTTTCACCTTTCGAACGGTTCGACGATCCGCGCGACATAGTGATTCACCGGCTGATCAGCAACTGGAGCGGCGAGGGCAAATTATATTCGGTTACGGCGGCGGATCTTGCGTTCGAAGCCTCCTGGTCGGGGCTCGGCGTGCGCACGCTGCGCATTTCGCAGACGGGCACGATGCCCGCCCGCGGCTATCTGCCGTTCATTTCGGTGGAAGATAAAAAGAACGGCGTATGCTGGGCGGCGGAAATCGAAGCGCCCGCGTCGTGGACGATTGAAGCGGTGTTCCGCAACAACGCGATTTCCGTGGGCGGCGGCAGGGGAGATTTTCTTTCCGCACACTGGCGCAAAACGCTGCGGACGGGCGAAACAGAACGCACGGGCAAAGCGTGGCTCACGGTGGCGGAAGGCGGACTGGAAAAA
>ERZ779729.760-NODE-760-length-28081-cov-4.211304_pt1 | contig 28081 bp, 20 predicted proteins | sample MGYA00511072_ERZ779729 | MGnify/ENA primary metagenome ERZ779729 (study PRJEB29588, sample SAMEA2156675) | human gut metagenome | biome: human gut; feature: human-associated habitat; material: faeces | place: Denmark | collected 2008/2010 ...
CGCCGCCGCAATCGTTTACGTTTTCGCTGTCCCAATGCGAAATTTTGCCGCCGATGCCGTAGCCGTAGATATTCGTGAACCCCTTACCGCCGCTTGCCGCGTTGCCGAGAATCGTACCTTCGCCCGCGCCCGAAACGTATTCGTCCGCGCAGACAAACACTTTATCCACCTTGCCGTAGCCGATTTTCGCCCATTGATTCCACTGTTCGCCCGTAAAAATCACGCCCGTGTAGCCGCCGTTTTTATAGTTACGATGGTTTTCCGCAACGTCCGTTTTCGTGGCGGTGGCGCAATGATAGAACGTTTTGAAATGCACGTAGATATTTTCGATCGAGAAATCATTATTTTCCCACGCAACGCCCTGCGCAAGGAAGCCCGCAACCTGCGCCGCGGAGTTTTCCGCGTTCGTAAACGAAAGATTTTTAATCGCGCAATTTTTCAGCGTTCCGAACATCGACGCCCAGCCCATGGAAAGCCCATCGATATTATGCCCTTTGCCGTCGAACGTACCCGTAAACGTTCTGCCTTCCATCTTATTACCGTAAGCGCCGTTATACGCAACGTCCGCGCCGAGCGTGATATACCCGCCGTAGGTTTTATCGCCGTCGATCGCGTTTTCCGTGACGTACGCCATTGCGTCAAGCTCTTCTTTCGAAGTGATTTCAAAAGTAATAAACAGCGTTCTGCCCGTAACTTTCAAATTTTTGCCGTTCGAAGAAAACGTTGCCGAATAGCTTTGCATTCCGTAAGCGGTAAGCAAGGGCGCATGGCTTACCGTGATTATGCCGTCGGCATAAGAAATGCCGTCCGTATACGTGTTCGCGCCCACGGCAAGCGAAGTCAGCGTGCCGCCGAGATATGTTTCCACGTCTTTTACGTCGATTGTAAAGCTTTGCTCGAATGCGGAAACAATTGCGTTTTCACCTGCGCCCGAAATAGATTTAATCACCTTGTTTTCGGAAATTTTTTCGCTGCTCACGGTTTGATCGAGTCGCGCGGGGTAAGGTAGTCCGTTCAGATCGATCTGCCAGAAATCGTCGCTTTCAAACGCGTTGTAATTGTTTTGTGCCGCTTGCATCGCCGCCTTATCGACGTACACGCCGCCGCAATCGTTTACGTTTTCGCTGTCCCAATGCGAAATTTTGCCGCCGATACCGTAGCCGTAGATATTCGCAAAGCCGCCGCAACCCGCTTTGCCGTTGCCGAGGATCGTCCCCTCGCCCGCGTTTTCAACGTACTCGTCGGCACAGACGAACACCTTATTCACTTTTCCGCTATCGATTTTCGCCGACTGATTCCATTGCTCCCCCGCGAAAATCACGCCCGTGTAGCCGCCGTTTTTATAATTGCGATGATTGTTTTCAACGTCCGTTCTCGTTGCCGTATTGCAATGCCTGAACGATCTGAAATGCACGTAGATGTTTTCAATCGAAAAACTGTCGCTCCACTTCACGCCCTGAGCAAGGAATCCCGCCACCTGCGCCGCAGAATTCACCGCATTCGTAAACGACAGATTTTTGATGACCGCACCATCGGCCAGATTGCCCACAAGTCCGCCGTAACACATAGAAATATCGTTGATATTATACCCCTGCCCGTCGAAAACGCCGCCGAACGAGTACACCGTATTTTCGTTTTTAATCGAAGCGCTGTATGTTTTTCCACCATATTCAACGTTGTCTGTAAGCACGTAGTAACCCGCATAACGGGTGATTTCCGACGTCTTTTCGCCAGCGCCGTCCGAAATAAATAAATCGAGATCTTCCGCCGTGGCGATGCGGCGCGTGTAAAGCGATACGCGCAGCGAATAAATCACTTTATTCGTTTCTATCGTAAACGGCACGTTTTCGCCCATTTGCGCAGCTTCCGCCGGCATGCCCGCGCGATTCAGCGTGAGCGTAGTGCCGTTAAGTGCCGAAAGAACGTTTTCACCGTTTGAAAAATATGCCTTTTCCGCACTTCCGAGCAAAGCGGATTGCAGCTCGAAGCCGATTTCGCCTTCGCCGTTTCTGCGCTCGGCGATAAAGGTATCGGAAAGTTTCACAGTTTTTCTGCCAACGGCAATTTCGAGTTGTACAACGTTTCCGAAAATCGTGGCGGAAAGGGTGGCAACGCCCGCGTTTTCCGCTACCACGCTGCCGTTTTGCACGCGCGCGATATCTTCGTTCGTGCTGCTCCAATCCACCGTATCGGGCGTTACGTCCTCGCCGTTTTTCGTCACTTTCAGTCCGAGCGGCATTTCCGCCGTTCCCGTCATTTCCGAAAGTACCATGGAAGTTTTAAACCCGCCTTCGGAAGGCTGAAAAGCTTTCGAAAACGACACGGTTTCGCTTGCGCCGATCACTTCCGCACGCACTTTCCTGTATAAAAGCACGCCGTAAACGTTTGCGGTAATTTCAATATACGCTTCGCCCGTTTTTTCCGCCGTCAGCAAAAAAGCGCCTTCCGATTTTTCCACTACGGAAATTGCCTCGCCCGTAACCTTCGTTTCGTATTCTATGCCGCTAAGATCGTTGCCTTTGTACCGCGCGTACACTTGCAGCAGAAAGCTATCGCCCTCGCCGAAACGGATAAACTCCGTATCCGCCGTTAAAACGGGTGCGCTGTAAGAATTATACACCGTCACGCTGCACGAAGCGGAAGCCTCGCCGTTTTTTGCCGTAAGCACGGCGTTTCCTTCCGCCAAAGCGGAAACTTTTCCGTTTTCGTACACCGCCACGGACGGCGCAGAATTTTCCCATTCGATCGTTTTACCGAGCGCGCTCACGGCAAAAAGCTCCGCCGATTCGTGCAGATCCAGACGGATTTCTTCCGCGCTGACCGTAACTTTGTCTTTCGGTTCTTCCGGCGCGGGCGGTTCTTCGTTTTTCTTACAACTTGCAAAGCCGAGCGCGCCGCAGAGAATCGCCGTTGCGAACGCCGATATCATTGCGATTTTTCTCTTTTTCATCATGCGATCCCCCATTCCTTAAACATATCTTCAAACGTGTAGTCTCTCATTCCTTTCAAGCCGTTCCATTCGTGTACGATACTGTTATTCAGCCTGCGAATATCGTCGCGGAAAGCGATGCGATAAGAAAGTAACGCGTCCGCCGAAAACGTGCCTTTGTAAAATTCAAGCACGGCATACCGCGGAAAAAGGCTTTCCGCATTGATGTGATTATACAGTTTTTCGTACAATCCGGGATCGAAAATTTTATATTTTTCAATTGCGGCATACGCTTCGTCGATCAGGGAAAGATAGCGGTTTAAAAGTCCTTTCGGCCAATATTTTTCGTTTTGCAACGCCGTGCAGCCGTACTGCCCGTTTATCTCGTCGTTTTCGTTTTCGATCTGCCTGAGCCATAAAGTAAGCTCGTTGAAATAGCGCAGCATCGGCTCTGCCGCATCTCGGAAATAGCCGTTGAAAAACCGCTCTTTCACGTCTTCGTACTCTACGTTTACGTCGAATTCCGCTTTCGAATCGAGATACGCTTTAAATTTCATAAAGCACGAGGGGTTTTCCGAGCCGTAGTACTGCCCGAGATTATTCATGTGCTTATTGCCCTTCGTGTAGCAATAGCGATAGGTATCTATGATGCTGTCGAACGAATTATACGGCATATAGTACCAGCCGAAATACGTTTCGTAGAGCCAGAAGAAAATGTTATCGTCGGTGAGAGCCGCCCATCCCTCGATCGCCTGCGCCGTGGCGGCGTTTTCCGCGTCGTAGAAAGAATAGGTGTATTCCGCCGTGGAAGGCGCGATATACACGCCCACGTTTTTATGCAGCTTCATCTCTTCCGCCACGGCTTTGTACGTGCCGTCCGCCTGTTTTACCGCCGGAGGCTGCGCCGTGATCTGATACGCGAAAATCATCAGCATATAATCACGTCGCTTGCCCTCTTTTTCAAAACGTTTATCCACCTCGTCCGATACGTTGTTTACAAGTTTGATATACGCGGCGGAGTCTGTTCCGTATTTCTCTCGTTCCGCCGTGCATGCCTCGCATTTGCACACATTGTTGTTGTCCATCACGGTGAATGTGATCGCGTACCGATCGGGATTATCTTCAAGGTGCCGATACACCGTATCGGCAACCGTTTCTTCCATCTTTTTCAGACTCTCGGCATTGCCGTGCGCCGTGGCACAGATCTGATTGCTCTCGGCGGCTACACCCGGCGCGGCGTACCATTCGGGATGATAATTTTCCTCGTCGCCTTTATTCCCGTACGTTTCATAGGGCAGATAATACATGGTGTTGTGCCAATATTCCTGCACTTTAATGAAAATATCCGAGGCAAGGTTGAAGCCCATGCCGTAAGCCGTTGCCGACGATTCGCCGTTGCCGCCGCGATGGAATTCGAAATCGGGGCGTTCGGTGATGTCCATATCGGGCAGCGTTTCGCCGCTCTTTTCGTATACCACCATATCCGCGGAAAACATATCGTAGCCGATCGTCTGTCTCAGAAAGCAAAGCGCGGCTTGCTGATAGCCGTGGCTTGCGTACACCGCCAAAAACACGGAGTCGCCCGCAGTTCTGATATAGTAGCCCGTCTGCCCCAGATCGTCGGAAGGCATCGTAAGCCCCGCCGCCGCGAACAACGCGCTGTCGCCGATCACTATATACTTCATCGATTTTTCATAAGTCACTTCCGAAGAAGCCACGATTTCGAGATTTGCGCCCGTAGCCGCGTACACATGCTTTGCGATGAAATTCGCCGCCTCTTTCGCGCGGGCATCGTCCGTCACCGCGATTTTATACTGCGTAACGCCGTTTTTCGCAAAAATTCTGTCTGCGTTTTCGGTTACGTTCACCTTATGCAGCGTGCCGCTCACATGCGTATCAGCCGCCCCGATCGTAACGGTGTTTCCGCCGCTCTGATAGCCGTTATCTTCGCCGCCGCGTTTTTCGCACGCGCCAGCGCCGCACGAAAACAAAGAGATTGCCGCAAACAACGCCGCCGTTTTTCTCCAATTTTTCTTCGTCATTTTCTTAGTCCTCGCTCACCGTTACGTATGCCGTATAACTCGCCGCATTGCCGCTTTCGTCGATCGCAAGCACCGTAATTCTGTATCTGCCCGCCGTCGTAAAAATCAGGGAATCCGTTCCTGCCGGCAACGTCTGCGTTTTTCCCGTGGGCGCAGATACCGAAATATACACGGTTGCGCCGCCGAGATCGTCGGTTGTCTCGATTTTCGGGAATACGTATTTTTCGTTGATTTTCGCCGCAGTTATCCATTCCGCGCCGAATTGCAGTACAGGCGGTTTTGTATCGGCGGAAGTGATTAAAAACGTAACGGAAGCCGTTCTGCCGCCGAACGTATCCGCGGCTTCGTACACCACGCGGTACGCGCCCTTCGCGGAAAGTTCGATTTCAAACCGACCGGGCGCAACGCCCGTGATTTCCGTGCCGTCCGTAGCTACGCAGGGTTTCCCGTCCGGATCGGTGACCGACAGAGTAAAGCGCACGTTCGGATCAAGCACGTCGCCCGCCGCCGCGCTCGGCAGCGTAACTTTCGAACCGTACGCATACGAGCCGCCGTATTCGCCGAAAAGTACGATGTCAGGCGCCGTTCTGTCACGTTTCGTATTGATTAGCGTCTGCGAATTGATCGAAAGCATTTCGAATTTCGCACCCGTCGTAGCATCGATAAACGATACGTTCAGCCACGCTTTATCCGTAGTAAAGCCGCCGAAAGTCTTTCCCGTCGTCGTTTTCGAAACGCCGAGCGCAGCCGTACCGAGCGTGAATTTTCCGTCGGCGTATTTCAGCGTAAGCCCGTTCGATTTATCGATGTCGGAAAATCCCGCCGCCACAAGAATCGAGCCGTCGCTCGTTTCGAATCGCGTTTTTCCGCCCGCGTCCAGAAGATACACGCAAATCGCGTTTTCGCCGTCCGCCGCGTCCGTCAGCGTGATTTTAATGCCACCGTATTTTTTCGAATCGGAGATCGTGCGCAAAGCCAGCGTGAGATTTTGCGCCGTAAGCGCGTTCGCAAACGTAAACCCGCCGTTTTCGCCCGTCGCCGAAATCACCGAAGCCGTGGCGGTTACTTCCGCCGAAATGTCGCTGCCGATAAAATAATTTCCGATTTTCAGGCTGCCGTTTTCGTCGAACGGAAACGCCACGGGAATTTCATACGCTTTTTCGGCGTTGCCCGCCGCATACACGATTTTCACCATATCGCCGTTCTTTTCCGCCGCGGCTGCGTACTCTTCGCCGTCCGCAAGCGTTTTTCCATCCGGGTTGTTTTTATCGTACACTTTCGGCAAACATTCCACACGCCTGAGCGAGCCGGAAGAATAATCGGAAGCGTACAGTTTGGGAAACGTGTATGTCGAGCCGGCAAGCATCGCTTCAGGCACGGCGGCTTCCGATAAAAACAGCGGTTTTTCGCCTGCATATACCTCGAAATCAAGGATTGTCATGCCTGTCTGCCCCGCATAATCGGTTACGGTGTATATAATCTGCCATGCTCCCGTTTTTTCGGGACGGAACGGTTCGTTCGTGCAGTCGATTTTTATATCGCCGCAGCGCGCCTCGATGCGCACCGTTTCGCCGCCCGCGCCGCCTTCCACCGCGTACGAGGAAGTAAGATCGATGAGCGTACCCGCTTCCACGCGCGTCTCGGCAAAGAAAGGCGCCGCATGCGGCGCGGAAATATCGCCCGCATACACCCAGATCACTTTTTTCGCCGACGTGCCGTCGTACGCCGTAGCGGTGTACTCGATCGCATAATAGCCGGCCTTCTCGGGGGTAAACGCGCCGTTTACCACGCTGACGTTCACCGCCTTGCCCGGAAAATTATAATCGTAGTACACGCGCGCCGTCACATTCAGGCTGCCGCTGTAATAGCCGAACGCGTCCGCGTCGAAAAGGCGGTACGGCAGCCCGATTTTCGCGGACGGAATATTATTCTCGTCCGCATGCACCGTGATGATCGGCTCGTCTTTTTCCGTAAGGCGGCTTTGCGTAAGATCTACGCCGCACACTTCGCTCAAAAGAAAATTCGCCGAGCTTTTCGTGTAATCGGCGCAGGAAATCGTGAGCTTCGCTTTATCCGACTTGAAACCGTTCCAGAATTCGTCGAAAAATTTCGCGTCGTTCATATCGATCACCAATCCGCCGGTTGTGCCGTACACCGCCGTTTCGGCGGCGTCGTAGCGGATTTTCACCGTCTGATTCAAATCGGGATCGTTGTATTCAGCTCCATAAGGGTTGGTGTACGTGCCGTAAAAACTGTGCGTTACGCCGCCGCCCCATTTGTTTTCGATATGCACTGTGTTTTTGCCCGCTTCGTAGCCGCGGCGCGTCTGATTTTCGCCGCCCGCGCGAAGATAGCTGTACGGATAAATCGCACCGTCGCCGGGGTAGCCGTTCAGATCAATCGAAAGATACGTGGCAGGATCGGCCGCGTCGGTAAGGCGGATATGAAATGTTTCGAAATCGCATTCGCCGATCGTATCGGGAATCACGGAAAGCGCAATCAGCGTATCTTCTTTCGTAAGCGAAGAAACGTCTATCGTCTGTTCGATGGTGATCGTATCGTTCTGCGCAAGCCGCACGTATAAGCCCGATTTTTCGAAATCCGACTTACCGCCGTTCGTAGGAAACTCTTGTTTCAGCGTTTGATATTCGACTTTGCTTGCCGAAGAACTCACCGAAGCGAGCGGCGCGTACACCGAGAATTTCACTTCGTCGAAATAAACTTCGCCGCCGTTTCCCGCCGTGTATTGCAGCGTATAATCGCCCGCCGTATCGAGAATCACACTGCTTTTCGAAATTGCCGAGCCGTCCGGCTTTTTCAGTACGGCGCTCGCTTCTATTGTTTTTCCGCCCACGCTCACCGCGCGTGCGGGAATTGCAAGCTCTTTGCCGCGCTCGTATTCGCTTTCGAGGGAAATTTCACTCCACACGCCGTCGGCATAGCTCGTTTGCGCAATGCCCGAGGTAACCCCGGCTGCCAGCGCGCCGCAAACGGCTATCGTTGCAATTTTGATTATTTTCGCTTTATTTTTCTTTTTATTGATCATCTTTTTTCCTTTATCGATTTATTTTTCAGCCTTTGATGCCGCCCACGGTGAGATTGCCGAGCAAGCGTTTCTGAAAGATTAAAAACAGCGTAAATATGGGTATGAACATCAGCATCGCGCCCGTCATACGCATCGGCACGGAAGAAAGATTGTTCTCGCGCGTATTCGCCATATTGTACATGCCGTATGCCACCGTAGGATAGGAAGGCATATACAGAAGCGGCACTTGATAATCGTTCCAGAAACCGATGAAATTTACAAGCATCACCGTGAAGAAAATATTTTTCACAAGCGGCAGAACAATGGCAAGCAATATGTGCATATTGCTCGCGCCGTCGATCTTCGCCGCTTCCGTGTACGTCATCGAAAGTCCTTTGAAACCGTCGTAAAACACAAGGAAATACATGCCGAGGAAGTTGGCTTTCATAATCCAGAGTCCCCAGATCGAATCGTACAACCCCGTATTTTTAGCCATCTGCAATTCGGCGGGCAGGCTGCCCACGATCGGAAGAATCATCACCACGATCACCGCGGTGTACACGATTTTCGAAAATTTATAATTAAATCTTGCGCAAAGATATGCCGTAATGCACGGCACAAGCGTCTGAAAAAACGCACACCCGAGCGAATACAGTATACTGTACACGAACATAGTTTCCATGTACACCACTTCCATGCCGCTTTCCGTGAGTACGCTCACGTAAAACTTCGTGTACACGAACGTATAATTCCACACGAATTTTTCGGGCATGCCGATCGCGTTCGTGCGGAAATCGTTTGGCGATTTGAAAGAAGTGATAAGCGCCCAGCCGATCAGCGTAAACATGGAAAGCACGTATGCCGCCAGCACAATTAAAAGTACGATCGTAAAAGGGGAAAATTTCGTTTTCAGCACTTTTGCATTTTCTTTTTGCATCGTTTTTTCCCCCTTTACTCTTCGGACGGTCCGAATTTATTCAAAAGATACCGCACGCCGAGCGTAAGCGGCAGAGCGATCGCCGTGAGATACAGCCCCATCGCCGAAATCGTGGAATATTCCGCCCGCGATTCCGCCGCCTGCGTAACGTTGAAGAAATAATACCCGTAGTTTGCCGTGCCCGCAGGCGAAGAGCTGCCGTAAAACGAGTACATGTTGTATTGATTTGTGAACATCGTGGCAACGGCGGTAATCAGAAACGTTACGATCGTGGGGTACACCATCGGCAAAGACACATAGAAAAATTCTTTCACCGCCGATACGCCGTCGATCTTCGCCGCTTCGATAACGTCGGCGGGAATGGCAGACATCGAATTCGAATACATCAGAACGTTCACGCCGAAGCTCACCCAGATGTTATAGAACATAATCGTGCCGAATCGCGTATCCGGGTTTTCGATCAGACCTTTCACTCGCTCGCCCGTCATTCTGAACACAAGCTCGGGCAGTGCCTGTTCTACGAAAAACTGATACATCGATACCATCACGATCGCCGAAATGATGGACGGCAAAAACAGTACCACGCGGAAAAGTCTCGATCCCCCCATTTTTTTGCTGATATAATACGAAAAGAGTATGCCGAGCGGCGTGCCGATGCCCACGGTAAGCGCAAAAGATTGCAGCGTTACTTGCATCATCGAGCGAAATTCCGCGCTCTTCGTCATCATTTTAAACGCCGTGGAAAGGTGACTCGTCGTCCACGTCACCGATCCCGTAAGCACGTCGAACGATTGAAACGAATATAAAATCGAATTGACTTTCGTGGCGATATAAAACACGGAGAATTGCAGCACGGGCCAGATCATCATCAGGCAATAAAAAATCAGATCGCCGCGATTAACGCTTTTCTTACGTTTTCTCACCGATAATTCCGTCATTGCGCGCACCCTGTCAGCCTCTATTCAAAGTATCCCAGATATTCTTCTGATTGATGTAAATGCCGTTGAACGCGTCTTTGAGCGACGTGCCGTTTTCGCGGAACGTTTCGGCAAGATAAATCGGCTTATCGTTTACCGCCGTTTTGAACATCATGCCGGGGCGGAAAGAGGAAGCGTTATTCAGATACAGCGAATTTTTCGCATACGGATACACAACTTCCGATTTTTCCTGCATTTCGATCACGCTTCTGCCAAAGTACGAAAGCTTCGATTTTTCCGTTTCGGAAAGCTTATAATTCAACGCTTTCGTGGTGTTTGTGATTTCCGTATACTGCACCAGAGATTCCTGCGTGTTCGCATATCGCAAAAATTCCACCGCAAGGCCTTTCTTATATTCCTCTACGTTCGATTTCACAAACGAGAACGCATACTGCGCGTCGTAAAGCGCCTGTTTCACGTCGCTGTTTTTCGTTTCTTCCGCTTTCGCCTTCGTGGCTTTCGGCAGAGGCATATACCCGAATTTCCGATTTTGCGCCGAGCAATCTTCGCCGTAGAAATTCACCATATCTTTAAACGTCTGATCCGCTTCCATCTGCCACCACACGCCGTCGATCAGCATTGCGGCTTCCTCCGTCTTGCCGCCGTCTTTGCCGCCGTATAAAAAGTCTTGCTGCGCCGTCATGTGCGAATAGCCGCCGTTGAACGCGTTGTGATTGTGATAATTGTTATGAGCGTTATCGTTCAAACAAAGATTTCTCAAAAACGAAGCGGCGTGATACCACCCCTCGCCGCGCGCCAGCTCGTAGCCGTTGCCCGCGTTGATTTCCGTAGTTTCGCCGTCTTTCGAAAATCCGCTGTCCGTTGCCGTGCCGAGATTGTTCGCCGTGCCGCTCAGCGTATAATTGCGCATAATGTTTTCTTTTCCCTCGAAATCCACCGCCAAAGTATACGAAAACGTATTCAGATAGTCTTTATAATTCGCACCCGTCCACCGAAGCGGCAAAACTTTATCTGTAACGATATAATCGCATAAAGCGAAAAATTCTTCGTACGTAGCGGGCAAGCCGTCGTCCGAAGTATTGTACTCCCCGTCCGGCCCGGCCGATCTCTTCTGTTTCACGGGAGCGTTCGTATTGATAAACCGGTCTTCGAGCATGCCCGATTCCTCAAAGTCGCTTTGATCATCGAGGAAATAATACCCACGATTTTCGAACAGATCTACATTGTAGATAATGCCCCAATATCCCGCGTAGTGCGGCACGCCGTAATAACGAGGATTGCCGTCGCCGCGATCCACGCCGTAGTAAGCGAGCTGCTCATCGTAGAATTTATCGAGAACGCTCTGCGTATCGTCGGCGTCGAGATCGGAAAGCGGCTTTTTCAAAGCGTCGGTCACGTCTAAAAGCGCGCTCGCGCCATCGCTTGCGCCCACAAGGTTGTAATAATTCACCGATTCCGTGAAGAACACATCATACAGCGAAGATTTGATATCCGCCGCGGTGAACGACTGTTTTTTGGAATCGATCATCACCTGCACGCCTTTTTTGCCTTCTTCGTACACGTCCTCGGCGTGCAACTCTTCAAACGATGTTTTCAGGGCTTTCACCCAATCGTTGCCAAAGCCGCCGCCGTAGTTGAATACGTACAGCTGCGTGCGGGATTCGTCGATCTTTTCTCCGTCGCTTTCTCGTACCGCGCACCCGGCCGCTCCGAAAATCATCGCCGCACTCAGCGCGCCCGCAAGCACATTTTTCATTCTGATTTTACTCATATCATATTCTCCTTCCGCTTTCCGAGAGTAATTTCCCGAAGCATATTTTTTTCTTCTTCGCCGAATTTGTCTTTACGATCGTATTCGTAAAACCCGCTGACTTCCTGTTCAACGTCGTACAGCTGCGTATAGCAAAAACCAGATAGCTTTTTGCTTTCGTAAATCGTGCGCATCAATTCTGCGTATCGCTTGATGAACGCTTGCGCGCGCGTTTCCGTTTTACCGTACCCCCAATGGCACTCGCAGCGCACCGCGCCTTCGTTTATCTCGTCCGTGGAATCTTTCACGCCGTTGCCGAGCGCAATCCCGCCGCATTCCGAAAAATTCACGGGCTGCCCCATCTTGTATTTCACCGCCGTTTCGCCGCCGTACAAAAGCGGCACGTCCAGCTCGCCGCGCTCGTCGAGCGCCTTCAGGTAGCCGCGGATCTTATCCACGGGTTCGTAACTGTGAAAATCGAATACGTCTGTTTTCTCGCCGTGAAATCCGCCGCTTACGTCTACGCACGGCCGCGTTTTATCGTACAGTTTCGTAAAATCGTACACCGCCTGACAAAACCGTGTATCGCCTTTTTTATCCGGCTCTTCCCAGTTGCCCCAGATTTCGTTTAACGGACACCACGTGATAATCGACGGGTGATTGAAATCGCGCCGCAGCGTTTCTTCCCATTCGGCAATGAATTGCCCTAGCCGCCGGTTATCGGAAAAATCGATCCCCCAAGAGGGAAATTCTCCCCACACCATATAGCCGTGCTTATCGCAGAAATACAAAAACGCAGGCTCGAATACCTTCTGATGCAGCCGCGCGCCGTTGAAACCGAGCCGCATGCCGCGCAGCACGTCCGCTTCCGTATATTCCACGCCCGGCGAAGTGTAGCCGCCCTCGGGATTGTACCCCTGATCGAGAACAAGCCGCTGATACGTTTTTTCGCCGTTCAGTAAAAAATCCATACCCTCGTAGCGCACTTCGCGCAAACCGAAATACGAATACACTTCGTCGTTTTCGTAGCGGATTTTTACGTCGTACAAATTCCCTTCGCCCGCCTTCCAAAGCTTTTTGATTGAAAGCGGCACAAAAATCGTTTTTCTGAAAGAAATCTCGCCTTGCGCACGCCCCGCAATCTCGCCGCCGAAAGTTATTTCTATATCGTATTTACCCCGTCCGGACGTTAATAAATCGATTTTTAACGCAGGCGTTGAAATATCGGGGTAAAAATAGAAATCCCGCACGTGGTTTTCGCTCGTGTATTCCAGCCATACGCTCTGCCAGATCCCCGTGGTGCGCGTGTAAAAACAACCGAACGAATTGCGCTTGTACGATTGCTTGCCGCGCGGGGAATTATTCACTTTATCGTCGCGCACGTGCAGGAATAGCTCGTTTTCGCCGTCGTTTACAAAATTCGTGATGTCGTAGCGAAAAGGCGTATACCCGCCCGTATGCACGCCGACGTATTTTCCGTTGATAAAAACGGAAGCCATATAATCTACTGCGCCGAAATTCAACACCACGCGCTCGCGATTTTTTTCCACGGTAAACTTCTTTTTATAGAAACATTCGGGAATAAAATCGGTGTAGCCGATGCCGGAAAGTTTACTTTCGGGGCAGTACGGCACATTAATTTTTTGCCACGAACGATTATCGAAGCTGAATAGGAATCCGTCGTTTAAAATCACGGTGCGTTCCCGCCGTTTCAGCGGATTAGGATAATAGGTAATATCGTTCATACTGTTTGATAAATTCGTGATTGCTTTTTTTCGGGGAAATGCGTTTTTTCGCATCCCCCCGAAAAAACAACGTTTGTAAATCCTTATCTCTTTTGTTTAAGCCTGCGCGCTTAACGCCGCCGCCGATTTCGAAACGGGAACGCCGTCTGAATCGAGCTGCCAGAAGCTATCCGCCGTAAACGCGGAATAATCGCTCACCGCCGCCTTTAATTCGTCTTTTGTAGTATACACGCCGTAGCCGCTGCCCGTTCTGTGTACGTGACTGTTACCCTCTACATTATAGCTGATATTCGTACCGTCGCCGAAACCGTAAGCGTACACGCCCGAGAGATTAGCCATTCTGTCTTTATGATAATACCCTACAATCGAACCCGCACCTGCATTTTTTGTGTACTTTGTAGCAGTAACGATAACATTCGTAAATTTACCGTAAGTTATTACGTTCGCTTGCCCCCAGTACTCATGGGCAATCAGTACGGAAGTCATATGCGTACTATCATGCGAACACGTGAAAAACTCGGAAAATTGAATATAAATATTCTTCATTTCAAACGCAGAATCCCACGCCACCGCCGATTTTGCGATAAATCCGGAAGTCCAATCGGAATGGTTTTTCGCATTCGTCAGCGAAAGGTTGTAAATCTTAGCAGTACCGTCCAACACACCGAAAATACCGTTCGTATTCTTCATCACCAATCCGTCAATATTATAACCTCTGCCATCGAACGTTCCCTTGAAAATATACCCGGGCGCTCTGTATTCACCATTACGCGATATTATTTCCGAGCGCGATATATCCGCCATAAGTATTATCTCCGTCCGCTACCCCGTCCGTAACATATTGCATCGCGTTCAAATCCGCTTTCGAGGTGATTTCAAAAGTGATAAACAACGTTTTGCCCGCCACTTTCAATTCTTTGCCGTTTTCGGCAAACACGGCGGTATAATTCCGATAGCCGTAATCCGCAAGCGTAAGCGGATGATTTACGGTGATTTTGCCGTCGGCATAAGAAATGCCGTCCGTATACGTGTTCGCGCCCACGGTAAGCGAAGTCAGCGCGCCGCCCACGAAAGTTTTCACGTCGCTAAGATCAATCGTATAGCTTTGCGCCAGAGCGGAAACCGTAGCAGCCGCGCCCTCGCCCGTAATTGCCGTGATCACCTTGTTTTCGCTTACGGTTTCGCTTTGCAATTTCATTTCCAGCGAAGCGGGGTAAGGAAGTCCGTCGAAATCGATCTGCCAGAAATCGTCGTTTTCAAACGCGCTGTAATCGATGCCCGCCGCCTTGATCGCCGCTTTATTGCCGTACACGCCGCCGCAGGCGTTCACGTTTTCACTATCCCAACGGGAAATCTTCCCGCCGATTCCGTAGCCGTAAATATTCGTAAAGCCTTTGTAGCCGCTTGCCGCATTGCCGAGAATCGTGCCTTCGCCTACGTTCGTTACGTAATTGTCGGCGCAAACAAACACTTTATCCACTTTGCCGAAATTTGTTTTTGCGCTTATATTCCAACGTTCTCCCGTGAAAATAATTCCCGTATAGCCGCCGCAACCGCTATCAAACGGTTTGCTGCCGCAATGATAGAACGTTTTAAAATGCACGTAAATATTTTCAACCGTATAATCGTTTTCCCATGCAACGCCCTGCGCAAGGAAGCCGGCAATATTCGAACTTACGTTTTCGGCATTCGTAAACGATACGTTTCTGATAGCAGCGCCGCTTGTTAAGCCGCCGATCAACCCGCCGTAATTCATTGTAATGCCGTCGATATTATGTCCTTTTCCGTCAAATGTGCCGTTAAACGTCCATTGTTTATCCGAGTCATAAATCGAAGAACTGTATGTGCCGCTATACGCGATATTGTTTCCAAGCGTGATATACCCGCCGTAAGTCGCCGTGCCGTCCGCCGCGCCGTCGGTTACGTACACCATCGCGTCAAGCTCGGCTTGCGATTTAATCTCATAGGTAACGAAAAGCAGCTCGCCCACCACGTTCAGCACGTTGTCGCCTTCGCCAAACGCCGCCGCGTACGCCTTCTTGCCGTACAGTTTCAGATCGTTTTCGCTAAAAGCCCGACGTACGGTAAGCACGCCGTTCGCATATTCCGCGTTCGCAAGATCTACTTCTTCGCCCGCCACCGTAAGCGATTTCAGGGGTTTTTGGGCAATTTCGTTCGCCGTGACTTCGTCCATCGTTATCGAGTAGGAAGTAGCGTACGTCGCTTTCGCTTCCGCCTTTTCGCCCGTGATCCCCGCGATCACTTTCGCTTCGTTGCTCTGCCCGTTCACCTTATCCCAAAGCGATACGAGCGTGGCGTTGCCTTTAATATAATCCGCCGCAAACTTCTTTTTTCCGTCTAAAGACCAGCCCGTAAACTTCCAGCCGTCATTCGCCGCGGCTTCCGCCAGATTCAACTTGTCGCCGTATTTGCCGCTTTGCAGCGTCTGCCCGTCGCCCTTGATTTCGTAGGTATTCGCGTTCAGAATGGTTTCCAGGGCCACGTTGCCGTCCGCAAGATTTGCCCGGTACGCCGTTTCCAGATACGATTGCCGCAACACGTCCGTATAATGCACTTCCGGTGCTGCGCCCTCTTCCGCGCCCGTGATTTTCACGTAGCCGCGCGCCGCAAACGGCGCGTTGTAGTATGCCCCGGGGATACCGTAGCAGTACACAAGGCTCTGCATATACCCCTCGTCCGTAGTGCCGTCGCCATTATCAAACGCCGACCACAGGTTTTCTTCGGGCTTTTCCGAAGAGTAAGTAACGGCTTTTTGCGCGGTGGCGGTGGAAAGGTTCAATTCTTCGCCCGCAAACAGCTCGTGCGCGGGTATTGCCAAAACGCCCGTTTCGATTTTCACGTTTTCGTTTGTAAGATAGCTTTGATACGTAGCCGAATCCAACTTTACACGGAAGCGGATTCCTTCTTGTCCGTCATCGTTTTTCTGATATCGCACGGAAGCGCCCGCCATTTCGAACACGGTTACGTTTTCGGCTTTTGCCGGATTTGCGCCCGCTATCCCCGTCGTCGCACATACGGCGCATAAAGACAGAGCGGCTGTCAACAATAAATTCTTTTTCTTCATTTTTCTCACCCCTCTTCAATTCCAGATCGTAGATTCGTCTACGTCTTTCGTCCACCCCTCGTCATTCCATTGAAAACCGTTTTCCTTCACATTGCTCGTAACAACGATGTCTTTTCCTGTGGAAAAGACATCGATATGCGGGGTACTGTAGCCCGCCGCTTCCGCCTTACGCCGACGATCGCGATCGTCTTGCATTTTTCTCATCATTTCAACCTCCTGCATTTCATAATTTTTTCGGCGAAGGCATAATTTTTAATTTTCCCCCTCGCTCTATTCGCATAATATCACAAAATCAAGCGGCTTGTCAATACAATCGACGCTGAAAAAGCCTCCCAAAAATTGACAAAATGAAAACAAGTTACTCGCAAAATTTGAAACTAACTAAAAAAAATGAAACCTTCGCGTGCCTTTTTCGTACAAAAATGAAAACCGCCCCGTTTTTTTCAAGGGCGGCAAAATGCGGTTTCATGCAAAAAGAGCTGAAATTTACTTCACAAAATACGCCTTCATCTCCGAAATCGCGGTTTTTCCGCTTTCCGAAGCGATTTCGATCGTAAATTTCGATGCGCGCATCACGGGGATATGGCAAATCGCCTTATGCCCGATCGTAGCGCCTTTATAAACGAGCAATTTTCGATTCTGATACACATAAGGGTAGGCGTAAATTTCGAAAAGCTGTGCGTTCTGCCCCTTCGAAAGATCTTCCCGCAGCACGATGCGATTTACGAGTTCGCTGTTTTCGCGGCACTTTTCCCACGGTTTTCCACGGCAGGGCGCATCGATCGAATACGCGTTTTCGCCGTCTTTGTACGGCGCAGAAAACGAAACGGGCGAAGAGTACTGCGCGATTTTTTCGCCGAGTTCCAGCAGCCGTTTTTTATCCGCTTCGGGCAGCAGTCCGCGATCGTCGGGCGAAACGTTCAGAAGAAAATTGCTGCCACCGCCCACCGAAGATTCGTACATACCGAAAAGCTCGTCCGCCGATTTCAGCGTGTTTTCATTGTCGTCGTAAAACCATGTGTCGCGGATTTTACAATCGCACTCGGCGGGAATACAGGTATCTTCGGGGAATACGTCCGCCTGCGTGGCAAGCTCGGAAAAATAGCCGCTTTTCACGGTGAGCGGATTGAATTTCGAAGCGTAGCCCGCCTCGTTGCCGATCCAGCGCACGTCCGGATGCCATTCCGCCCCCGAAAACGTTAAAATATGCGGCTGCAACCTGTAAATTTCTTTCACGATGCGTTCTTTATCGTACTCGTGATTTTCCGAGCCGCACCCGTCGAACCAAAGATAATCGATTTTGCCGTAATTTGTTAAAAGCTCTGTGATCTGATTGATAAAATAATCGTCGTATTCCTTGCCGTTTTCGAATTTCACGGCGGTTTTCCCCCATTGCGCGGGCGAATAATATAAGCCTACTTTCAAGCCGGACTTCCGCGCCGCTTCCGCGAATTCTTTCACCGTGTCGCCCTTGCCACCCTTCCACGGCGTATTTTTTACGCCGTATTCCGTATACGCCGACTGCCACAAAGCAAACCCGTCGTGGTGCTTCGCCGTGAAAATCACATACTTCGCGCCCGCCTTTCTCGCCGTTTCCGTCCAGTCGAACGCGTCGAATTTTTCGGGAAGAAACGCGGAAAGCGGCATGTCTTTTCCGTCCCAATCTTTATGACCGCGATAAAAACTGCGTATGCCGAAATGGAAAAACACGCCGAATTCCCAATTCAAAAAATCGAGCTGCTTATAAGATAATCCGAAATTTTTCGCCATAGCCTTCCCCCTTTAAACTTCGCTACAATATTATTAAAGCATAAAAACGGAGCGGTTGTCAACCAATCGGCGAAAAAAAACGCTTTCGGAATCCGAAAGAATGAAACCGCGTTACTCGCAAAAAATGAGATTTCTTTTACAAAACGAAAATTTACGAAAAATTCTTGATTTTTTCGTTTTGTTTTGTTATAATATACGCAGCAAGGGAGAAACGACTATGGACATCAATGAAAAGAAACATTTGCGGCTGTATATCGAAAACCCGGACGATATCGAAAAAATCGCGCAATGCGGGTATGCGTTGTCCTCGAAAGAGCGGGTGCAGATTTTGAAAGCGTTGATTTTTTACCCGAAAAGCATCTCCGCGCTTTCGAAAGAAACGGGCATTTCGATTTCCACGATTTCGCGCTATGCGCAGGATCTTGCCGAGGCGGGACTTATCTCTATCGCCTATCAGCCGGGCATTAAAGGGCATACGAAATTCTGCGCGCAGGAAATTTTATCTTGCCGCTTCGTATTAGAGCCGGAAGTGCCGAATACTTCGGCGGACGGCGAACGGAAATTCGTTACGGAAATGCCGATCGGGATGTTTTCCGCATGCAGCGTAACGCCACCGTGCGGCATGCTCGGCGCAACCGAAGCGATTTCCATCAAAGACAATCCCTCGATGTTCTTTCTGCCGCAGCGCATGAAAGCGGAATGTTTATGGTTTAATACGGGCATGCTGGGATACATGTTTCCCCTGCCGCCGGACGCAAAAGATTTCAAAGCGTTTCACTCGCTTTCGTTTTCGTTCGAAGTGTGTTCGGAAGCGAATAATTATAATATCAACTGGCCTTCGGACATCACGGTGAAAATCAACGGCAAAGAGATTCTCACGTTCACGTCGCCGGGGGATTTCGGCGGCTCGCGCGGGAAGTACACGCCCGCCTACTGGCCGGTTACCTGCACACAGTACGGACTATTAAAAAACGTAGAAGTTTCACGAAACGGAGTCTATTTAAACGGCGAACAAGTGCCGTCCGAAATAGATTTCAACGCGCTTGAATTGCATAAGCAAAACACCGTGCTTTTTGAGATCGGCGTAAAAGAGAACGCCGTGCATCGCGGCGGCATCAATTTATTCGGCAAAAATTTCGGCGATTTCAATCAGGCGATCATCATGACGTTGAAATAACCGCAATCCCCGCGTTCGTAACGTTTTGTTTCAGTCGATACCGCACATTCCCCGTGCGGTATCGTTTTATTTTACGCGCATATATAAATCGGGTAAGCGTTTCCCTGTTCGTCGGTTTCGCTGCGCGCATACGTTCACCCCCCATGCGCTTATAAAACTCCGCCGCCTGCGGCACGTAAAGCTTGATTTTTTTAATCTTGCCGCCGATTAAAAACGCATGCCTGACCTGCACGGACAGAATCAATATCCACGTGCAGAACGCGCCGCAGGATTTTCCGCATTTCAAGCAAATCGCCGAATCCGCGCTTTTTGAAAAGGTGCGGCAGATTTTCGAATATTCCCTGCACGATACAGTGGTTTCGCGCTTCCGAAAAATGCTCACGATCGAGCAATTCCGCTCGCCCGAACTCGCCGCGCTGTTTTCAAGGCGGTACGTAGACAGAATAATCGACTATCACGCGCGCATTTTCAAAGATCTGATCGCCGCAGGCGAACTTGCCCCCGAAAACCCGAAAACGCTTTCGCTTTTGTACGTTGCGCCGATCATCACACTGCTCGGCGTGTGCGATCGTCGGTCAGAACGCGAAGAAGAATGTCTTGTGCGCCTCGAAAATCACGTGCGCCTTTTCTTTCATCAAGACTTTTTAATTTTTTTCTCGGCGCGGAACGGAAAACATGTAATTCTTGTAATGTATCCAAGAACCATTTTTTGTCTTTTTAATGTTTTTACCGTAAAAATGGCAACTTTTATAAAAAAATAGACAATTTTAACTTTTTATTGTTATTATCCCGCTTGACTTTTTTGAAAATTGTTTGATAATACAGACAATTTTTATATATTCAATTTTATACAAAAACGCCATGCATATTGATCGACCGGAATTTAGTGGGGTTAAACCTTCCCGCTCTTTCCTCCGACCATTTTCAAATGGGCTATAACGCCGCAAACGCCGTCAGAGCAGCCCGCGCCATCGGAAAAGGCATTGATAAAAATTTCGGAATGGTTTGTTTCGACGATAACAATTTGTTAATCAACCTTCGCTTAAATATAAACACGGATTCTATCATACAAGATTCTTTCCGAATCGGCTACACGGCGGCAAAACTTCTTATCGATCAATTAAGCCGCGGAGCAGTCCCCGCCTCAAGAACAATCGTACCGCTCTTATCTGTATTACACAGATAATTGACCGCTTAAACTCTTGATCTCCGGCGCATCGCCTGTTCTTCACGGCTTTTCACAGCAAACCATACTTCAACGGAAACATTTCTTTCTCTCATAATTACCCGTAGTAAAAAGAATCCGATTTCTCAGACTCTTTGCCCCGAACTCGCTGTTTGCTAATGTTTGATTTATTGTTTCTGAATTCACTAAGATAGAATAAATACTGTACCACGGCGTTTGCCGCATTTTCGATTTCGTTTACCTTACAATCGATTAAAAACACCGTTATTTTTGTAAGAAAATGCACAATCTGCAAGCACTTTCTTCTGTCGAAATAAAACAGCTTAACACCCCATTCGTAAAGCGAATTTCCCCGCTCTTTTTCAATGATTTGTTCGCACAATTCCTTTATTCCCGTCGACATCTCGTGCGGGCGTTTCAGTTTATATCTATCCATTGTTTCTTGCGTAGCGTAGTAAATCATTTGTTCTTCCCTCCGTATAAAATTTATTTCTCGAAAATCTCAATTTCGTCGACGTTCGGATAAGCGCAAACAACGCAGTATCAGGCACAATCTGCACGCCGTTATATATCCCTTATACGAAAAGCCGATTTCTATTTCGCGATTTTAAATAAAATTTAATTTTGCGAAATAAGCCATCTTGCAATATCTATAATTTTTACTCCTTCTATCTGGCTTTCCGGATGTTTGGTTCGCGCAATGATGAGCTTTGGATACGCGTCTTTGATTGAAAGCAACGGGGTAACTTCACGTTTCAGCGTTTCTTGTCTTGAGAGATCATCGCAAACCTGAATATAAGTTTTAGCTCCGTCTTTCAGCGCAACAAAATCAATCTCTTTTTCGCCGAGTTGCCCGACGTAAACCTCATAGCCACGACGCAACAATTCTATCGCGACTATGTTTTCGTATAAATGTCCGTAATCCGCATTCTTCGTCCCTATTATTGCGTAGCGGAAAGAGATATCGGCAAGATAGTATTTTTTGTCGGATTCCAGATAGCGCTTTCCCCGCACGTCGTAACGTTTAAAAGGATAAAAAAGAAAGCTTCTGCAAAGATATTCTATATACGCTCCGCATGTTTTATCGTTTGTTTTATATATGTTTGACGTCAATGTGTTTGCAACGTTCCGCACCGACGTTTTATTGCCGATATTATCCATCAGAAAATCAACGATCATATTTAACAGATCTTCGTTTTCTATTTTAAATTTTGTTACGATGTCTTTTGTAATTGTGGTCCGCACTATTCCTGCCAAATATTTTTTAGCATCGGAATCATTTTTGTAGAGATAGGAACCTGCCATTCCGCCGTCTACCACATATTTATCGAACGCCACGTCTATATCCTTCTGAGGATAATATACAAGATACTCGGCAAAAGAAAACGGATACAAACTTATTTCGAAAACACGTCCTCCGAATAAGGTTGCCAAATCGCTTGATAAAAGAAATGCATTAGAACCGGTTAAGTAAATGTCAAACCTTTCCTCTTCATATAAGCTGTTTACAACAGTTTCAAAACCATCGCAAAGTTGCACTTCATCTATGAAAAGATAATTTTGTTTGCCCAAAACAAAATTTTTATCGATATAATTGTAAAGCTCATTTCCCTTTTTGAGATATTCAAATTCTTTTAAGTTTAATTTTACGCGGATAATATTACTATCGGTCTGCTCCCGGACATATCTGATAAAAGTATCCATCAATTTTGATTTTCCGGAACGGCGAACTCCGGTTATTACCTTTATATCCGGAGTTCCCATAACGTTTTTCAGTTGAGCAAGATAAACGTTCCTCTCAATAAGCTTCATAAAAATCTCCTCAAACAATATCACGACTTGTTACATTATAACATGTTTCGCAAATTTAGTCAAATATAAAAATTGCGAAACAACAAAATTGTTGAATATTTTTATAATTTTTATAAAATCCGTTATGATATCCTCTTTCTTAGGCTCTTTTAATTTTTTGTGTGGAAAGCAATACCATTCATGGTAATGAAGCAACCCTTATACCGTTATATCATCGTAATACGCGTCATGGAAAATAAATTTGGGAACTTTTGGGTACTTGCTTGTTTTTAACGTTATATTATAAAGTTGTGTGCAAAATGCAATTTGCGGATTTTATGGAGATTTTAGCTGTTTTTAAGCGATTTTCATTGCAAAGCCTTTCACTTTTGCATTTTGTTGTTAAACTGTAAAATAAGTAGAAAAATAGCGTGATTTGTCTTAAAATCCCTCGTTCGAAAGAACGTACCGGTTCAAGTCCGGTCAGCGGCACCAAGTCAATATAATCCGAACCGGGTGCTTGTAACAAGCGAGCGGTTCGGATTTACTTTATATTTAGGTGATTTAACTTGATTTTATCATAAAATAGGGCTTGCGACAAAAATCGCAAGCCCATTGCCGTATTATATTGAGCTTTTGCCTGCCCTTGTTCTGCCGCCTTTTTATACCATTTTACCGCTTCGGTTTTATCTTCTTTTACCCCTTCTCCGTTATAATAGCAATTTCCAAGATTACATTGAGCTGTTTCATCCCCTTTCTCTGCAGCTTTTCTATACCATTTCACAGCTTCGGTTTTATCTTCTTTTACCCCTTCTCCGTTTTCATAGCAAAGAGCAAGATTATATTGAGCAACAAGATCTCCTTGTTCCGCTGCCAAGCTAAACCATTTAAATGCTTCTGCTTTATTTTCTTTTACTCCCAAACCATTATTATAACATATGCCCATATTAAATTGAGCATCGGCATTCCCTTGTTCTGCCGCTTTTCTATACCACTTCGCCGCCTCAGCTTTATCTTCTTTAACCCCTTCTCCGTTATAATAGCAAAGAGCAAGACAAAATTGAGCATCGACAAATTCTTGTTCTGCAGCTTTTTTATACCATTTTACAGCCTCCGCCTTATTTTCTTCAACATCCAACCCGCTATAATATCTTTGCGCTATAATATTCTGAGCTAAAGCATAACCTAACCTTGCCGATTTTTTCAGCCATTCTATCGCAACTTTTTTATCTTCGGAAACGTAAAATCCGTTAAAATAATAATATCCGATTATGTAACACGAAATAGGGTCGTTTTTCTCCGCCAACTTTTTTATATCGGAAAAAGCCGAGGCGAAAATCTCTGCCGCCTTAGCTTCGTCTTTTTCAACAAATTTGCCGTCGCGATAAAACAAAGCGACGCCGTAATTACACCTTACGTCGCCTTGTTCAACGCCTTCGCTATACAACTTGAAAGCCTTTTCGTAATTTCCTTTCTCGTGTTCCGCCCTTGCGGCACTATAAATTTCATTATTTATCTTTTGCATATAGATTACCCCGTATGTTGTCTATTTGCTTTCAAATGCAATTATAATTATTATATCATCTATCGCTATTTATGTCAATAACCGAGTGAGTTTTATTAGAAAAAAGAACCAAAAAGAACAAAATACCGCCTATAATACAAACCAACGAGCAAATAACAAACATTATGCCTTACTAACTGCATAAGTTTTCGGGGTACGCTTTATGCCCCATGTAACAGTTTCAACTGAAGCCACCAATAAAACGAAGCTTATAATAAACTAATAAAATTCATGTTTTTACATTTATGTCATTTTATTATTTTTTAACTTTTCAATAAATAAAAATAAACCGTCAAAGCCAATCCTATTAAAAGTCCAATGCCAAAGATACTCCTTCGCGCGATAGTTGCCGATTTACTTTTATACAAATAATCAAATTTAATATCATCAGAATTCGCATTCTCGTTCCGCTTCTCAGTAAAATCTGTTTGCGATTCGTCCGTTTTGGTTGTATCATCGCGAATATTTTCACAACCCTCACCATCGGAAATATTATACAATCCGTCATAAACGATTGCGCCGCTGCCTAAATAATCATCGTCAAGGCCGTTGTCATACGGCTCGTAAAAATCTTCGTCCATTTCGGGCGTTACAATACCAACAATATCGATAAGTGCGTCTATAAGCCGATTAAACACGCTTTCCGATAACAAATCAGCCACAGCGGAATATTGCTCTCTTATTGCGTTTACGCCGTCCAACTGAAGACTCGATAACAACATAAGAACATTCAGCCGCTTACTTACGGCAAAGAAAAGCGATAACTTTTTCTTATCCTCATACGAGTTGCCGATTAAATCCGCCGTGCGGGAATATATAAGAAACGGCTCGTTTAATCCTTCATCGGAATTCCGCGTTTCATATACCTTTTTTAACGCCGCTAAAAACTCCATTTCATTTTCCTTTGTAATATTTCGGCTTTATTTCGGGACTTAGCAACATTCCTACGGAAACGTCGTCTCCGATCCCGATTTTTGCACCCATTTCAGTAATAAAGCCGTCTATTTCTTCCGATTTTCCCGCAAGTAATTTTGAAACGACGGGCTTGACGAGCGCGGTTGCGAAATTATCGAGCGAGCGATACGGATTGATAAGCCCGTCCGTAAATACGATTGCTCCGTCCACAGCAGGCAAATCGATTATCTTCACCGCCAAATGATTAAAAGCATCCGTCTGACACATGGAATAAGTTAAATTCGCAACGTTTTCGTCGGAATCGTCGTAAAATACAGGATAAACTTCGCCCCGTTTGAAAACAAAACACCCACCATCTCCCAAAGACGCGCAAATCATTTTGTTTCCGAATATCATTGCGCCGTTGAGCGTCGTTCCGTAGGCTACCTGCGGATCTGTTTTTAATCTGAAAATCTTATCTTCGTTAAGCCCCGCGGTTTCGCGTTTCGTAAGCGGCTTTTCAGCCAGATTGCGTTCCACCAGCGCATTCCACTCGCAAAGAATTTCAAGGCGTAATTTCTTTTCGATTTCCTCGCGATTCGCCCGATAAAAAACAGATTTTTCCACCCGTTTAAAAGCATTTATTATCGCTTCGGAGGCGAATTTGCTACCTTTATCGCTACGGATATAAATTTCGCCGCCGTGCCCGTCGCAAGCGGTAATGATAGTGCGTTCGTCATCGTGATAACAGGCGGAAAAATCCTGACAGATTTTTCCCGTCTGAAAGTGCGTATAACCGATAGCGGTTTTCGTAAAAAATTTTACCATTCCCAATCATCGACCTCCGCTATCGCCTGCTGCACCTGTTGTTTTACCTCTTCCGTAACGGAAACGTTCTTTTCGGCGTGAACGCTTGTTGATGTAGATTTCACCTTGGAGGCCGTTAAAACGATAATCTTGATAATACGTTCCAGAAGTCTCGAATCGTAGCATTCGATAACGTCGCCGTTTCCCGAAACAAAGTCCGTAAGGCAGCCTATAGTGCGTTTATCGTTCAATTCGATAGCGATTCCGTATTTAAGCGCAACCTTAAACCACGGTAATTTTTTAAGCGCGGAAAGTTCTTCTTTCACGTTATCTTTCGTCGGGTGTCCGTCGGTCATAAGAAGAATGATCGGAGCAACGCCGCCGTAATCGGGCATAATTCCGCCCTGCGATTCCTTTTTCAGAATATCCGCAAGTCGCTCGTAAGCAATATGCAGATTGCTCCATCCGCCGCCCTTTATATCCTTAAAATCAAATTCTTCTATCGGCTTACATTTATCGTGATTCAGAAAAAACGCGTCGGTGGAATAAGTGATTACGGTGATATAAAAATCGACGTTGGTATTTTCGCTTTGCATTTCCGTGAGATATTTTTTTATGTCCCGGAGCGCCTCGTTCACCTGCGCGATTCTCTCGCCCCGCATACTCGAAGAACAATCCACAAGCATAATCACGTTCAGCCGTTGCTTTGCGATTTTATCGGCAATCGCCGCGCCCATACTACCACTCAATGTCTTTTACCTCTTCAAGTTTTTCGGCAATTTGTTCCTGCGCCATGTGGTTGTTATCGGCAACCGCTCCCGCAACTCCGCCGCCGTTTGTAGACGCGCTGTTCGATTTCACCTTGGATGCCGTAACCGCGATCACCTTGATAACCTTTCTGAGGGCTTCCGCCGTGTAAACTTTCAGCACCGTTTCGGGGTTACCCGTAAATTTGCGAAGCACGTCCATCGCCTCGTCGGTATCGATACCGATTGCCAGGGCGTATTTAAGCGCAACGCGATACCAACCCTTCTTCTTTAATTCGTCAAGATGTTTTTCCCAGTCGAAACTCGTCGGCATTCCGTCCGTCATCAAAATGATAATCGGCGCGATTCCTCCGAGGTCGGGCATCTGCCCGCCCTTTTCCCTTTTGCAAAGCCACCCGGAAAGTGCGTCGTAAGCCTCTGAAAGATTCGTTCCGCCTTCCGTCGATAAATCTTTCCATTTGAAATCGCCTATATCTTTCGGCTCGGCGTATATCCATTCCGCTTTATCGCTGAATTTAAGTGCGGAAATTTTGATAATCGCGTCCGAAGTATCCTCCTGAATTTCAGGCATAATCGTCATCACGTCACGGATAGCGTTATTCACCGCGCCGATTTTCTCCCCTTCCATCGATCCCGAATTGTCGATCACAAACAACAAATTGAGTTCCTGACGGGCAATGCCGTCGCCTAACGTTCTGTCTTTCATTTTTCTGCCTCCTTAATCGTCTAAATAATTTATTCGTTTGAATCTTTTGTCTGCTTTTATTTCCTTGTTCTTAACCCGTTCGATTGTTTCCTCTGAAAATTTCACTTTCATTTTACGTGTTTTTTTATCGTATTCCGCGCCTTTGAAAAGTGACATCACTTCATAAAACGCGCTCGCTTTCGGATATGAGATGGAGCACTTCCTTTGTAGCATAGAGCAAGTAACAAAGCCCGATTCATTTACATATTCGAATGCCCGTATAAATACATCGTCCTGCAAAATTTCATTGATCTGCTTATTTTTAAGCGTTATTTCTAAAACGTTCATTTCTCTAATCCTCCGAATTCTATTTCTTTTTTGATTTTTTCAACAACGCCATCCCTTTCCGTAATAGCATTGATTATTTCGTCTAAGTTCACAGTTACATCTCTCCCGCATTTCGGATATCCACACGAAAGCGTTATACACGGCTCAAGATCGATTTCTTCATATGGCTCCCCGTCTTCTTCAGCCTCTTTTTTTCGGCTCTCTTTTATTTCTATGATTTCGTTTTCGTCATACAAATACAAATTTCCGAAAGCGCAATTGTTTAATTCTCTCTCATATTTTGAGTTAAGTTTATCTACAATATATTCCGTCAAACCGTTTAACGGGTACTCTATAAAATAATCTAGATCGGGTCCACACTCTTTGTCAGTTTCAAGATAATCAAAACACATCGTCAAATCGTAACCGTTTATGTTTACCTTGATACCGTAAGTCGGACCGCATATAAGTTCCTCGTAATAAAACTTTGGCTCATATCCACGTTTATACAACTGCTTCATGTATTCGTTTACAAGGTTTTCGCATTCTCTAAAATCAGATTGACAATCGGCATACTCGTTCTTCCAAATCATTTTATCTCTCCTACCGTATTTTCATCGAATTTTATTTTTAATTTCCGGATAATCGGCACAACGCCGTCA
>ERZ779729.770-NODE-770-length-27731-cov-9.048706_pt1 | contig 27731 bp, 21 predicted proteins | sample MGYA00511072_ERZ779729 | MGnify/ENA primary metagenome ERZ779729 (study PRJEB29588, sample SAMEA2156675) | human gut metagenome | biome: human gut; feature: human-associated habitat; material: faeces | place: Denmark | collected 2008/2010 ...
GCAGCCGCCTGCCGCTCGTCCAGCAGCGTCCGGTGCAGAAGATCCGAGAGCAGCGTCCCGTCGATATATTCCTCCTCGCTGACGGTGTCTTCGTCCGCGTCCTGGCAGGCGTAGACCTGCGCCAGCTGCGGCGTCTGCACGCCGACGAGCTTGCGGCAGAGCGTGTCCCGCCCCGCGTAGCGGCGCAGGACGCGCAGTTCGCCCTCCGCCGTCTGCGCGAGCCAGATTGTCTCCGGCTTCCCGCCCAGCGGCTGCAGCAGCCGCAGGCCGTGTTCCCGGGCAAACTTCTCAAAAAAATCCATTGATTCTCTCCGAAAATGTGATAGGATATTATTATCATATCGATATGGAGTCCAAAATGCAAGAAAAACCGACAGCCGCGCTGGAGCAGGAGCTGAGCGCCTGCGCAGATCTGCGCGCGTATCTCAAGACCAATACCGGTGCTCTGTGCGCGCCGGGGCTGCCCGCGCTGCTGCAGCAGCTCATGCAGAGCAGGGGCCTCAGCCGCGCGGAGCTGCTGCGCCGCAGCGGACTGAACGCCGTCTACGGCTACCAGATCCTCGCCGGCAAGCGCCATCCGGGGCGCGAGAGTCTGCTTTGCCTGTGCTTCGGCCTGGGTCTCGACGCGGAACAGACGCAGAAGCTCCTCCTGCACGCCGGCTGTGCCCAGCTCTACATCAAAAAGCCGCGCGAGAGCATCATCTTCTACGCCCTGAACGCTGGCCTCCCCCTCCCTTCCTGCAACCAGCTCCTATACGAGCACGGGGAAGCGATCTTGGGGTGAGCTTAAACAACCCCCTGCCCGAACGTCGTGTTGAGCAGGGGGTTTTGCATGGTCAAGGGCGCATCCCCATGGCTTCCCCTATGAGGGGAAGCTGTCGCCGCAGGCGACTGATGAGGTGGACAGCGCTGCGTAGCCGGAACTGCCCCCACCTCATCCGTCACGGCTCCCGCCGTGCCACCTTCCCCTCATAGGGGAAGGCTTTTAGTGCTCAAAAAACGGAAAAACTCCCCGCAAAAAGGTGCAGACCAGCAAATCTGATCTGCACCTTCTATTGACTGCAAATATTCCAAGGCAACTGCTCACAAATCTGGGGCCAACGGATCAGGCGGCGCGTAGTAAGACATACGTAGGGTGACCACCGTGTGGAACGACGCCTAAAAGATAGATTCCCACCTAAATTCAGAGGCAGGAAGCACCAAACGTAACCTAGCGTCCTTTTCTCCCCTATCTTTTCCCGCGCAGGGGAAAAGATAGGGCCGCCGGAGGCAACCGGCAGTTGCAAATTTGCGGCAACCTCTCAGTCAGCCTGCGGCTGACAGCTCCCCTGGAAGGGGAGCCAAGGGGATGCGCACCGCCGGAGGTTCTCACAACCTCTCAGTCAGCTGCGCTGACAGCATCCCTACCCCTTTTGTCCCTGCGGGACATTTCCCCCTGATAGGGGGAATCGGCCCCTGGGAGGGGAGCCTTGGGGGATCACATCCCGAAATAATCCCGGTTGGCGCGGCCGTTGCGGACGGCGTACCAGACGAGGGAGGCCAGCACGACCACCAGCGGGACAAGCGACCACGGGTAGGGCAAAAACGGCTCGGAGAGCTGGTCGTTGAGCAGCATGATGACGCCGTAGGCCAGCGTCAGGATGGCCATCACCGCGAGCGGCGGGGTCATGTAGCGGATGTATTCGGCCTCGTCGGCGCAGTCGGAGATCTTTTTCTCCTTCGGCACGAGCAGGCCGTTTTTGAACAGGTGCTTCGTCACCGCCAGCCGCAGCCAGGTGTACATGCAGTACACGCCGCTGGCAAGCAGGATGAGGTCGAGAAACAGGGTCATATCATTCATCTGTGGCTTCCTCCGTCTTTTCAGCTTCTTCCGCCTGCCGCTCCAGCTCGCGCTGCGCCTCTTCCTTCCATTCGCGCACGAACCGCACGGCGACGACTGCAAGCAGCGCCGCGCCGATGACGGCAAAGCCGATCGTGCCGCAGAGCGCGGCGATCCGCTCGCCCGTCCATTCGCCGCTGGCGGCAAGCTGCGGGTAATCCCGGCCCATCTTGATGGCCAGGTAGATCAGATAGCCGCCGCACAGGAGGTACATCAGCTTGCGCCGGTTATCAAAATTGTTTTTCTTCTCCGGTCTGCGCGCCGCGGACTCCTGCGGCGTCTCCGGCTTCTTTTCAAGCTCGTCCATCGTATGGCCTCCAACCGTTGTTTTGTATATCATACACGATACCGGGGAAAAAGGAAAGCAGAAATATCAGGCCATAGAAAAGGCAGCCAGGCGGACACGAAGTCCCAGAGAGTTTACTCTATCAAGGCTGCCATAGTCAGTATAACGGCTTTCTCCTGATCTGTCAATGTCTGGCTTTACAGCTTCCCCAGCCGGAACTGCTCGATCATCTCGCCGGTCAGGCTGATGTAGGAGTGGTCCTGCGGCAGCTCGCTGCGCAGGTGCCAGCTCGCCTCGGCCAGCTCCGATTCCTGCACGGTGATCTTGTCGCTGCCGTCGAGCTCGCAGACGAAGCCCATGAGCAGCGTATCGGTGAACACCCAGGGCTGCGATTTGTAGAACCGCAGGTTCTTGACCCGCACCCCGGCCTCCTCGAGCACCTCGCGGCGGACGGTCTGCTCGATCGTCTCGCCGATCTCGTTGAAGCCCGCGATGAGGGCGTATTTTTTGAACGGCCGCCCGCGGTAGCGCGTGAGCAGCAGCCGGTCGCCGTCATGCACGGCGACGATGACGGCCGGGCAGATCTTCGGGTAGACGGTGTTTTTGCACTGCGGGCAGACCATGGCCCGCTCCGTCGTGCTTTTCTCCATTTTTGCGCCGCAGCGGCCGCAGAACTGCTGCAACCGGTACCAGCGGTGCAGGCTCCCGCCCGCGGCGGCGGCAAAGAGCGCCGGGCTCGTCCGCTCGGTCATGGACCGCAGGGACGCGGCGGGGACGTAGCGGAAGGCGTCCGTCTCGTCCGGGTGGGCGGCCACGAGGTAATAGGCGGCCTCGTCGATGGAAAACGCGTACTGCACCTCGCCCGGCCCCACGTCCCGGATGCGCGGCAGAGTCAGCGCCCCGTCCGTGAGATCACAGTAGACCGTGCCGTCGGGCGCGAAAATAAGGGCATAATCGTCCGGCGCGGGGGCCTTCCAGGCCATTTCGTTGTGGTAGATATGCGGATACAGATCCTGCAGCATCTCATTCGCCCCTTTCCCGGAAAAATGCTTCGATCGCCGCGCGGGAGGCGCTGACGCTGCCCTGCGCGAAAAACGGCTTGCCGCCGCCCCGGCCCTGCAGCGCGGTGTTCAGCTCCCGCACCAGCTGGCGCAGGTCGCCGCCCTGCTCGCCGACGGCGTATTTATACCCCGCTTCGTCGCTGCCCGCGAAGACGGCTGCGCGGCCGCCGCAGGCGCTCATCACCAGATCCGTCAGCCGCCGGACGCTGTCGGGGCTCATTGCGGGCTCAAAGAGCAGCACATTCCCGTTCCCGGCCAGCGCCTGCGCCTTCTGCGTGAAGACGGCGTCTTCCAGCGACGCCGCGCGGAGCTTCAGCGCGCCCTCCACGTCCAGCAGCCGCTGCACGGCCCCTGCCGTCTCCAGCGGCTTTGCCGAGAGCAGGCCGGAGACCTGCCGGTTCTGCTCCGTGAGCGCGCGCAGATACCGCAGCGCCCGCCGGCCGCAGAGCAGCTCGAGCCGCACGCCGTCATGGAACCTGACGCACGAGAAGATCCGCAGCAGGCCAATTTCGCCGGTATTCGACACGTGCGTGCCGCAGCACGCGCAGATATCCGCGCCCGGGATGGTCACGATGCGCACCTGCCCGGTCAGCTCCTTTTTGCTGCGGTAGGGGATGGTCTTGAGCGTGTCCGGATCCGGGTACGAGACCTCGACCGGGACGTTTTTCCAGATCCACTCGTTGGCCTCGGCCTCGACGCTCTGCACCTGCTCCGGCGTCAGCATGCCGGAAAGATCGATCGTCACGAAATCCGCGCCCATGTGGAAACCCACGTTCTCATAGCCGAAGCGGCGGTGGATGACGCCGGAGAGGATATGCTCGCCGGTATGCAGCTGCATGAACTCGAACCGGCGCTCATAGTCGATCGCGCCCTCGACCGTCTGCCCCTCCGCCAGCGGTGCTTCGCAATAGTGGACGATCTCGCCGCCCGCCTCATGCGTATCCGTCACGCGGACGCCGGAAAGGACGCCGGTGTCGCCCGGCTGGCCGCCGCCCTCGGGATAAAAGCAGGTCCGGTCCAGCACGACGTCGTAGCCGTGCTTCCCCGGCCTGCAGGACATGACCGTCGCCTGAAACTGCGCCTGATGCGCGTCCTGGTAATAGAGCTTTTCTGTTGCCATTTGCAGCTCCTCCTATGGAGATCTTTTTTTCGAGTATAGCACATGGACCGGCAAATTTCCACCTTGTGCGGCCCGGTTTTCGGTTGACAAAGCGAAAAAATCTTCTTATTATATAAGTTGGGTGCTTTATGGGCATCTGCAATATTCGATTTGTAAAGGGGGAAGCAACAATGGACGCAGGAAGTAGTAGCGGCACATCCGCAGGCCGAAGTCAGCGCGAGCCCAAGCCGCCTTCGTGCGCCATGTGGGCTTCCCGTTTTTCTTTCTTCGCTTGATGTGCCTGCGTTGTGTCTTTACCTTCCTATTCATCAACTTTAGGAAGCTCTGATTCAATCGGCAAGAACTGTGAGCGAGAGATTTTTCGTCCAATCGAGGTATCAAAAACGGAGGAATCCTGTATGGATTTCCCGTTTTTGATACCGAAGAGTGGGCGGAAAAGATCCGCTCACAGTCGCAGACGATTGATTCAGAGGTTCCATAGGAGGAACAAGACATGGCAGAAAACAATTTTTCCCTGCAGAAGACCCTGACCATGCTGCTCGACGAGAAGAAGTACCATTCTCTTCGGGACATCCTCAGCACCATGAATCCCGCCGACATCGCCGCCATCTTTGACGATCTCGACCAGGCCTGCCTGCCGCTGCTGTTCCGGCTGCTGCCGAAGGAGCTGGCCGCGGAGACCTTCGTCGAAATGGAGCCGGAGGCGCAGGAGCTGCTGATCCGCGGCTTCTCGGATTCGGAGCTGAAGGAGGTCATCGACGAGCTCTACGTCGATGACGCCGTCGATATCGTGGAGGAAATGCCCGCGAACGTCGTGCAGCGAATCTTATCCCAGGCCGAGCCGGACATGCGCAAGCAGATCAACGAGATCCTGCGCTATCCCGAGGATTCCGCCGGCTCGATCATGACCACCGAATATGTCTCCCTGCGCCCGAACATGACGGTCGAGGAAGCGATCCTGCGCATCCGCCGCACGGGCATCGACAAGGAGACGATCTACACCTGCTACGTCACCCGCGGCCACAAGCTCATCGGCCTGACCAGCGTCAAGGACCTGCTTCTGTGCGAGGATGACGACGCGACCATCGAGTCGATCATGCAGGAGCACGTCATCACGGTCAGCACGCTCGACGACAAAGAGCAGGTCGCCCAGATGTTCAGCAAGTACAACTTCCTCGCCCTGCCGGTCGTCGACACGGAAGACCGGCTGGTCGGTATCGTCACGTTCGATGACGCCATGGACGTCATGGAAGACGAGGCCACCGAGGATATGGAAAAAATGGCCGCTATGCTCCCGTCCGAGCATCCGTACATGCGGTCGACGCCGATCGAGATCTGGAAAAACCGCATCCCGTGGCTGCTGCTGCTGATGGTCTCCGCCACGCTGACGGGCATCGTCATCACAAGGTTTGAAAACTCGCTGGCCGCCCTCCCCTGCCTCACGGCCTTCATCCCCATGCTCATGGACACCGGCGGCAACTCCGGCTCGCAGGCCTGCGTCTCGATCATCCGCGGTATCAGCCTGAACGAGATCGAGTTCTGCGACCTTGGCCGGGTCGTGTGGAAGGAGATCCGCGTGTCCGTGCTCTGCGGCGTGTGTCTGGCAGTGGCGTGCTTCGCGAAGATCATCGTGGTCGACATGCTGCTGCTGAAGAGCGAGAGCGTCACGTATCTGGTCGCCTTCGTCGTCTGCGCCACGATGGCCGTGACGGTGTGTCTGGCCAAGATCGTCGGCTCGACGCTGCCGCTGCTGGCCAAAAAGCTCGGCTTCGACCCGGCCGTCATGGCCTCCCCGATCATCACGACGATCGTGGACTTTTTGTCCCTGCTCGTCTACTTCGCCTTCGCGACCGCGATCCTCGGCATCGGGTAAATTCAGACAAAACGCGCCCCGGACTCTTGCTCATGGTCGGTAAGGAAGCAGAAACAGATTAAAAGACAGACTACCCCACGATTCCAATAATTCATCAAGATATAGAAAGAGCCGGAAGCAAATTTCTGCTTCCGGCTCGTGTTTTATCTGTGTTATGCGGCTTTCTCTAGGCTGCCGTGTTTTGTTTTCTATGACCAGTATAACCTAGTGCAAACGCTCCTGCAACCGATGTTGCAAGTTATTTTTACATTTTGCATTGGCATAATAAAATAATGCAAAATTGAGCAATATCAACAAAAACCAAGTTTGCTGTTCATGAATCACGGGAATTTGACAACGCGCATCAAAATCCATCTGGCACAGTGCATGGAGACGAGATTTGCTAAGGATGTTTTCTGCCAAAAATAAGCTCGTCAGCCTGTGCAGCACAAGCTGACGAGCGGAGCGGGGCGACCTATGCCGCCCCGCTGCTTTTTTGCGATTGCTTATTTGCCCTGATATGCGCGGAAGAGGAAGGTGACAATCTGCGCACGCGTGCAGGAATCGTTCGGCATGATCTTGCTGCCGTTGCCCTGTACGATTTCCTCAGCAAGCGCCCAGTTCATCGCGGGAAGCGCGTAGCCAGGAACGGAATCGGCGTCAGAGAAGCCGGACACCAGCTCCTGCAAGGTGACCGCCTCGGACGCAGCGTAGCGGAACAGAAACGCGACGGCTTGAGCGCGGGTGCATTCGCTGTCGGGAGAGAATGTGTTCTCCGTTGTGCCGGTGGTGATGCCCTCGCTGAGCGCCCAGCGGACGGCCTCGGCGTAGTAGCTGCCTTCGGGGACATCGCTCATGTTCATGGCGTAGTTCACCACGGGAGAACCTGTGGCACGCCACAGGAACGTGACGATCTGCGCACGGGTGCAAGGCTGGTTCGGACCAAAGAGACCGTTGCCGATACCGCCGGTAATGCCCTTTTCCTGCGCCCACTTCACGGCCTCGTAGTAGTAGACGCTGGTGGACACATCACCGAACGGGCTTGTCTCAACTTCCTTGACAAAGGCAGCATTGACTTCAACCTTGCTGGCGGGCATGGTAAAGGTATATTTGCCGTTACCCTTGTCGGTCAGTTTCAGCTCATTTCCGTTCTTGTCAATCACGGTGAGTTCATCCAGTTTGAAGCCGTCGTCCGGCTTGACGGTAATCGTCACGGTGCTGCCGCTGGTAGCATTTTTCGTGCTGACGGTCACAGTGCCGTTCTCCGTTTTGTCGGGGGTATTCACAGGATAGCTCGGGAAGAAACTGCCGGAAGAAAAACCGCCACTGGAAGAAGGCTTTTTGACCAGCGCTGCGATGGCATCTTCAATGGCTTTTGCCATTGTATCTACTTCAGCCTGCTTTGCGATGACCTTGCCGCGGATCACAGCTTCTGTCGCGGCGCTCAGCGTCTCGATAGATTCGTCGGTGTATGCCGTCAGGTCTGCGGGAATCTTGCCCAGCGCAGCATCAACTACGGAGTAATCCGCTGGCTCCGCACCGCAAAGGGGCGTTTCGCCCTCGCGGAAAATCCAGCCGTTTGTTGGGCTGCTTGCATTGAGTGCGTCTTTGAATCCTTCGGTCTGCATTTCCTCCGGGGTTTTGGAGATCGCAGTTTCATTCGAGTTTTTAATCGCGCTGTTCGCATCTGCAAAATAGCAGTTCGTGATCGGACTTCTCGCAGTCGCATCCTGCTGCATAAAGGCGTATGTACTGGAAGCTGTACCGACTACCTTGCCAGTCGTATAGCAGTTTGTGACCGAGCCGTATGCATATGCAGCAGGAGCGTCTGTTCCGGCAAAGGTCGCCATCGATGCAAAGGCGCCCGTTACATCGCCGGTCGCGTAGCAATTTTTGATATTCAGTCCCCAAAGGCTGCCGGCAAAGCCGCCGGAATATGCACCGCCTGTGACATTCCCCGTGGCATAGCAGTTGCTGATAACAGTCTCAGGGTCGTTCTCACCGTTTCCCTTGCCGATCAAGCCGCCGACATTAGCACCGCCGTAATAATCAGGTTTTACATCCAGTGCGACATCAGCATGGCTGTATGTGATCTTAGCGGCCTTCCCCAACTCACCGATCAAACCGCCGATGGAGCCTTTACCGGAGCGTTCCTTAATTGTGCCGGAGGCGCTGCATTCCTCGATATGCTGACTTCCGTCCAGAGCACCCACAAGACCACCGATCCAGTAGGCTGCCGCCGTGCCACTGTCCGGCGTATTCATCGTCATGCTCAGATTTGCCACATGACAGTTCTCAATCGGACCGCTGGCAGAGCCAGCGAGTGCGCCTGCCAATCCGATTATATAGCCGGAAACGTTCTTTGCTGTACCGTAAATTGTGATGTCGTCCAGATTCAAGTTGCTGATCTTGCCACCTGTCGCACCAAACAGGCCAAATACATCGGATTCCAGCGGAGCGTTTTCTGTTCCGATGGAAATGTTGAAAATGGTATGTCCTTTGCCGTCAAGATTTCCGGCAAACAGATGATAGTCTGTGCCTCCAAATAGTGCATCAGAAAAGGAATTTCCGATCGGCGTCCAGTCATGATTGGCCAAATCAATGTCCGCGGTCAGAACAAAATAGGAATTTTCGTACGGCTGGCCCTTGTTGACCTCGCTTGCCAGATATGCAAGCTGTGCGCCGTCGGCGATCTGATAGGGATCGCTCTCCGTGCCGGTGCCGCCTGCAAAAGCAGTGTCGATGCTGCCGTCCCATGCGCCGTCCGACGCCAGCGCCGCCGTGGGCAGCAGCGTAAAACATAATGCCAGAATAAGAAGCAGACTTCCGATGCGTTTTTTCATGGTGTATCCTCCTCGTATGATGGTCAAAATTTTGTTCATATCCGCCTGACCACAGCGGGCAAAGTCCACAGGTTACAGAGCGGTATCATCCCGTGGGTACCCACGGGATGAGGGGCGCGCCCCTCATCATAAGTTTTTCGCTTCATACTAATTCATAATAATTATATCCGCATTTTTGTAAAATGTAAATCGTTCTAAAGTATAAGACCGCACTTTTTTGAATATACTACTACTCTTTCATCGGCAAGCTCGATTTGCCAGCATAGGGGCACAAAAGAAAATGTTCCAGCCAGAGCAAAATACGCCCTGACTGGAACAAGAAAAAATTTTACACAGATTGTGCTTCCTTATCACACATGAGCACTATCGCCGGGTGCTGCGCCATTTGCACGAGAACGCACTCTCTGCGTCTGATCTGAGCCGCATTCAGAACGCGCTGACATTTCTCTCGCCGCTCTGCCGGGACACCCGCGAAGCCCACAAGGACATGATGGGCTTGACACTAAAAACTGATGCCCTGCTGCGAGCCAGCAGATAAACGACCTCCCGTTGCCAGCGCAACGGGAGGTTTGCTTTCTCGCGTCCCAGCATCGCCAATACGCTGTGATTTCGTCCTGGAGCGGGTGGAGGCTTGCCTGCGGTCTTAACGTCTGAAACGTCGCACAGCTGGCTAACGCGCTGGTATCTGTGCTTGGAGTGGGTGTTCGGCAAGACCAACAAAAACGCCGGTCGAAATTCTACATTTTGCCGAGAGCAAAAACGAGCCGCTTTCCCGAAAAAACTCCGGAAAAGCGGCTCAAAATGCCTTGGGTAAAGGTACAAGTCCACTGATTTTGCCAAAACCCTTTTTGATATCTTTTTTTCCGACTTCAAAAATTGGGCGCAAAAAACCCGGAAGTCGTTGAAACTTCTGGGTTTTTCGCGTAGATATCTTTTTTGGTTCTACTAGATGGAGCAGGATACGGGAGTCGAACCCGCCTCCTCGGCTTGGGAAGCCGATGTACTACCGATGTACGAATCCTGCGTTGCATGGATCCTGCGTGGAGTTCCTGGATATCATAGCATCTTTTTTGCAAAAAAGCAACCGTTTTCTGGCGAAGAGAAAAAACCGGGCCTCCGGAGGGAGGCCCGGGGGGATTCAGCAGAGCTTGGCGCCAGCGGGAATGGCGTCGTCGAGCATGACGAGGTGGAGCTTTTCTTCACCCTTTTCCTTATGCACGGCGGAGAGCAGCATGCCGCACGACTCCTGGCCCATCATCTTTCTGGGCGGGAGGTTGACGATGGCGGCGAGCGTCTTGCCGACGAGGGCTTCCGGCTCGTAGAACTTCGCGATGCCGGAGAGGATCTGCCGGTCGGTGCCGGTGCCGTCGTCGAGCGTGAAGCGCAGGAGCTTGTCGGATTTCTTGACGCGCTCGCAGGCCTTGACCTTGACGACGCGGAAGTCGGACTTGCAGAAGGTATCGAAGTCGACCTTTTCCTCGAGCTGCGGCTCGACCTCAACGGCGGGCAGCAGGGCGCGCTTCTGCGCAGCCTCGAGCTCCTCGAGCTCGGCCAGCGCCTTGGGCGCGTCGATGCGCGGGAAGATGGCCTCGCCCTTGTGGACGGTCACGGTCTGCGGGAGCTTGCCCCAGGTGTTGGCAGCCTCCCAGGTGCAGACGTCGGCGCCTGCGCCGATCTGCGCGAAGATCTTGCCGCAGGATTCCGGGATGAACGGCAGCAGCAGCGTCGCGCAGATGCGGATGGACTCGAGCAGGTTATACATGACGGCGGCCAGCCGCGGCTTGTTCGCCTCGTCCTTGGCAAGGGCCCAGGGCATGGTCTCGTCGATATACTTGTTGGCGCGCTGGATGCACTTGAAGATTTCCTCCAGACTGTTCTGGAACTGGAACTTCTCCATCTGCGCCTCATACCGGTCACGCAGGCCGGAGAGCATGGAGATGAGCGCCTCGTCGGCCTCGCCGGCCTCACGTGCCTCGGGCAGCGTGCCGCCGAAGTACTTTTCGACCATCGCCGTCGTGCGGGAGACGAGATTGCCGAGATCGTTGGCAAGGTCAATGTTGATCGTGTTGATCAGCAGCTCGTTGGAGAAGTTGCCGTCGGAGCCGAAGGGGAACGTGCGCAGCAGGAAGAAGCGCAGCGCGTCCACACCGAATTTTTCCGCCAGCAGATACGGGTCGACGACGTTGCCCTTGGACTTGGACATCTTGCCGCCGTCCATGACGAGCCAGCCGTGGCCGTAGACGTGCTTCGGCAGCGGCATACCCATGCTCATGAGCATGGCGGGCCAGATGATGGAGTGGAAGCGGACGATCTCCTTGCCGACGAAGTGTACGTCCGCGGGCCAGTATTTGTCGTAGTCGTGATACTTCTCGTTCATGAAGCCGAGCGCCGTGGTGTAGTTGAACAGCGCGTCGACCCAGACGTAGACCACATGGCCCGGATCGAAATCGACCGGCACGCCCCAGGTGAAGCTGGTACGGGAGACGCAGAGGTCTTCGAGGCCCGGATCGATGAAGTTGTTGACCATCTCGTTGACGCGGGACTTGGGCTGGAGGAAGTCGGTCGTCGTCAGCAGCTCGCGGACGCGGCCGGCGTATTTGGAGAGGCGGAAGAAATAGGCTTCCTCCGACGCGTCGTGGACTTCGCCGCCGCAGTCGGGGCATTTGCCGTCCTTGAGCTGGCTCTCGGTCCAGAAGCTCTCACAGGGGGTGCAGTATTTGCCCTTGTATTCGCCCTTATAGATATCGCCGTTCTCATACATCTTGCGGAAGATCTTCTGGATGGACTCCACATGATAATCGTCCGTCGTGCGGATGAAGCGGTCGTTGGAGATGTTCATCAGCTTCCAGAGGTCCAGGATGCCCTTCGGGCCCGCGACGATGTTGTCGACGAACTGCTGCGGGGTGACGCCCGCGGCCTTGGCCTTGTCTTCGATCTTCTGGCCGTGCTCATCGGTGCCGGTCAGGAACATCACGTCGTAGCCCTGCAGCCGCTTATAGCGGGCCATGGCGTCGGTCGCCACGGTGCAGTAGGTATGGCCGATGTGCAGCTTCGCCGAGGGATAGTAGATCGGCGTGGTGATATAAAATGTCTTTTTGCATGCTTCGCACATAGTATTTTCCTCTTTTCCGCCCGCTCCGAATGAAAGAGGGGCTATTCAGATATAATGTATCCGCTTTGCGTATTTTTGTCAACGCTGTTGCGAAATATTTGACAGCCGTGTTATACTGACAGAGAATCAAAAACAATTCTACGAAAAGACAGGAGTCTGGATTTTTTATGATCTCTTTCCACAAGGCGGAGGCCGCCGACCGCGTATGGGCGCATGAAATTCTGAAAAACTGCGAGTATCCCGGCGCGGAATATGCATTCAGCTGTATGTATCTCTGGTCCGATTATTTTGGGGAGCTGGGCCGCGTCGGCGATCATCTGACGCAGCACGCGTCCTGGCGCGGCCGGGAGGTCTATCTCTACCCGGCAGGCGCGGGCGATATCAAGGGGGCCATCGAGGCCATCCGCGCCGACGCCGCGGAGCGCGGCGGTCCGCTGCGCCTGCGCAGCCTGACCAAAGACAAGAAGGAGGAGCTGGAGGCGCTGTACCCGGGGAAGTTCGAGTTTACCGCCTGCCGCAATTCCTATGACTATATCTACACCGTCGAGGAGCTTTCGGAGCTGCACGGGAAAAAGCTGCAGTCGAAGCGCAACCACTGCAACCGCTTTGAGGATGAATTCCCCGACTGGTTCACCGCTCCCATCACGGACGACAATCTGCCGCAGTGCCACGAGATGCTCCGCGTCTGGTACGAGACGCACGAGCCCGCGGTGAACGCGCAGGAGCTCGACCAGCTGCAGCTGGAAAAGACCGCGCTGCAGCGCGCGTTCGACCATTTTGACGAGCTGGAGATGGACGGGCTGCTGCTGTCCGACGGCGAGCGGATCATCGCGTTCTCCATGGGCAGCCGCATGAACCGAGACTATTATGACGTCGGCTTTGAAAAGGCCTTCCCGGACGTGAACGGCGCCTACGCCATGATCAACCGGGAATTCTCCCGCATGATCGCGGAGAAGTATCCCGAGGTACAGTTCCTCAACCGCGAGGACGACATGGGCTCCGAGGGCCTGCGCCGCGCGAAGGAGTCGTACCAGCCGACGGTGCTGCTGGAAAAATACGTCGCCGACTGGAAGGAGAACTGAGCATGCGCCTGCGCAAGACGAATCTGGACGATCTGCCGCAGCTCAAGGCGCTCTGGGCGCTGGGCTTCGGCGATACAGAGCAGGAGATCGAGGCGTTTTTTGCCATCTCTTACCCTGTGGCGACCGGCTTCTGCGCGGAGGAGGACGGGCGGCTCATCGCCGCGGCCTACGCGCTGCCGCAGGAGCTCGCCTGGGGCGAGCGCACGGCGAAGGCCGCGTATCTCTACGCCGTGACCACGCATCCGGACTTCCGGAAGCAGGGCGTGTGCCGGAAGCTGCTGGCCTTCGCGGAAAAGGAGCTGAAAAAGCGGTATTTTGACTGCCTGATACTCGTCCCCGCGACGGACGCGCTGCGCGCGTACTATGAGACGATGGGCTTCTGCACGCAGAAAAGCGATTTCCTCGACGATGGACCCGCGCCGGAGGCGCGCGGTGTATGCGAGGAGCTGACGCCGGTCGATTATGCGGGCCTGCGCGAGACGATCCTCTATGACACGCCGCATGTGCGCTATACGCTCGCCGACCTGCGGTATCAGGCGTCCATGTCCGGCTTCTACCGGCTGGAGCTCGGCACTACGGCTGCGCCTGCGCGCACGTAAGCGGCGATACGCTCGTCGTGGACGAGATCCTGCCGGACGGATCTGTGCTGCCCGCGCTTTTAAAAAAGATTCCGGCTGCCAGCTGCCGCGTGCGCACGGCGGGCGGCAATGCGCCCTTTGCCATGTGCAAATGGCTTTCGGAGGAGAAAAAACTGCCGGATGTCTATCTGGCCTTTGATTTTGGATGAGCTTTCACGGAAAGGGGGCGTCTGCCATGGCGGAGCCACGATCTTTGCCTTCTGACGCGGTCGAGCGGCTGCTGGCAGCCGCCAACGGCGACGCGGCGCTGCTGTATCTCCATTTTGCGGCGGGCCGCCCGCTGGAAAACGCGCGCGAGGCGCTGCGCATGAGCGAGGCGAGGTATGATCTGGCCTGCGCCACGCTGCAGCAGCTCGGCCTCTGGCCGCAGGAGCCGCAGCGGCATCTCGACGCGTCGCAGGCTCCGGTCTATACAGAGCAGGACGTCATCCGTGAGACGCACACGAGCCGCGAATTTGAGGCCATCACCGGCGAGACGCAGCGGCGGCTGGGCCGGGTCCTGAGCAATGAGGAGCTGAAGATCCTGCTCTCGATCTACCGCTATCTCGGCCTGCCCGGCGAGGTCATCTCCATCCTTGTCAACTACTGCATCCAGCGGCAGCGCTCGCGCGGCATCGCGCGGATGCCGTCGCTGCGGTCGATCGAAAAGGAAGCGTATTACTGGGCCGACCACGGCATCGACACCATGGAGCAGGCGGCGGTCTACATGCAGAACCAGCTCCTGCGCCAGTCGCAGCTGGGGAAGATCAAGGAGCTGTTCGGTATCTCCGGCCGCAGGCTCACGCCGGGAGAGGAAAACTATATCCTGACCTGGCTCTCCTGGGGCTTCGGCGAAAAGGAGATCGGCCTGGCCTATGAAAAGACCTGCCTGGCCACGGGCGGGCTCAAATGGCCCTACTGCAACTCGATCCTGCGCAGCTGGCACGAGCAGGGCTTCACGACCCTCAGCCAGATCGAAGCGGGCGACCGTGCGCCGGCAAAGCCGGCCGCGGGAAAATACAGCCGCGGCGTGCAGCAGCACAACGACGCACTCAGCGATCTGCAGATCGCTGCCATTGACCGCATGCTGAACGAGAAGGAGGATTGACCATGGCGTATTCCAGAGCCATCGTGCAGCGGGCCGAGGCCCGGCTGCAGAGCGAAAAAGAGCAGAACGAGCGATCCTCCCGCGCCCGCATCGCGGCGACCTACGAAAAGGAGCCGCGTCTGGGCGAAATTGAGCGGGAGCTGCGGCGGACGGCCGCCCATGTGCTGGCCGCGACGTTCCGCCGCCAGGGCGACCCCGTGGCCGCCATGCAGCAGCTCAAAAAGGAAAATCTCGCCCTCCAGCAGGAGCGCGACTGGATCCTGCAGGCCGAGGGACTGGAGCCGGACGATCTGACCGTCCAGCCCATCTGCCCGACATGCGGCGGGACCGGTTATGTGGGCGCGGCCATGTGCGAATGCCTCAAGGAGCTCTGCCGCCAGGAGCAGAAGAAGGAGCTGACGAATCTGTTCGGTGCCGAGAGCTTTGAAAAGTTCCGCCTTGACCTCTATTCCGACCAGTACGACGCAAAATACCGCAGCAGTCCGCGCGAGCTCATGCGCGCGACCTACCGTATGGCGCAGAACTACGCGCAGAGCTTCCCGGCGGACGGCCAGTCGCTGGTCTTCTCCGGCGCGACCGGGCTGGGAAAGACGTTCCTGTCCGCCTGCGTGGCGCGCGTCGTCGCGGAGCGGGGGTTTTCCGTCAGCTATGCGCCGGTGGGGCAGCTGTTTGTCGCCTTTGAGGAGGACAAATTCCGGCCGCAGCCGGATGCAGCCCGCACGGAGGATGTTTTCGCCTGCGATCTGCTGATCATCGACGATCTCGGCACGGAGATGACGACGCAGTTTACCGTCTCCGTCCTCTATCAGCTGCTCAACACCCGCCTGATGGAGAAAAAGCCCGTCATTCTCTCGACGAATCTCACGCCGGGCGAGCTGGCCTCGCGCTATTCGCCGCAGATCGCCTCGCGCATCCTCGGCACCTACCGCCTCTGCCAGTTCTGCGGCGACGACATCCGCTTCAAAATCAAATAAGCGCAGGGAGCCCCCAGAGGCTCCCTTTTTCCGGATACGGAGTGCAAAAACTCTGCATATTTCCGACTTCCGGCTTGCATGGCGGGGGAAACTGGTGTATAATACTTTGTAAATTTTTCATACGAAAGCGAGGCTTCCCCATGAGCAAGGTCACGATCCCGCAGGGCTACCACGCGCCCCTGTCCGTCTACGAGCTGCAGCGCGCCATTGAATTCATCAAGAGCAATTTCCAGACGAATCTGTCCAACGCGCTGAATCTGCGCCGCGTATCCGCGCCGCTGTTCGTGGAGGAGGCTTCCGGCCTGAACGACAATCTGAACGGCTATGAGCGCCCGGTCAGTTTCGACATCCCGGACGTCGGCGCGGAGGCGCAGGTCGTGCATTCGCTGGCCAAGTGGAAGCGGCTGGCGCTGAAGCGCTACCAGTTCAACGTCGGCAAGGGCCTGTTTACCGATATGAACGCCATCCGGCGTGACGAGGAGGTCGACAACCTCCACTCCGTCTACGTCGATCAGTGGGACTGGGAAAAGGTCATCGCCCGTGAAGACCGCACCGTGGACTATCTCAAGCGCACCGTGCGCGACATCGTCGGCGCGGTCTGCGAGACGAACGACGCGCTGGGCGTCGCCTTCCCGAGCCTGCACACGAAGCTCGAGCGCGACGTGTATTTCATCACCACGCAGGAGCTGGAGGACCGCTACCCCGACAAGACCCCCAAGGAGCGCGAAAACGCCATCGTGCGCGAGCATCACACGGTCTTCCTCATGCAGATCGGCGGCAAGCTGAAGTCCGGCAAGCCGCATGACGGCCGCGCACCCGACTATGACGACTGGCAGCTCAACGGCGATATTCTGATGTGGAACCCGGTCCTGGAGTGCGCGTTTGAGATCTCCTCCATGGGCATCCGCGTCGACGAAGCTTCGCTCGACCGGCAGCTGACGCTGGCCGGCTGCGACGACCGCCGCGATCTGCCCTTCCACAAAATGCTCCTGCACGGCGAGCTGCCCCTGACCATGGGCGGCGGCATCGGCCAGAGCCGCGTGTGCATGCTGATGATCGGCACCTGCCACATCGGCGAGGTCCAGTCGAGCATCTGGGACAAGGCCACCATCGACGCCTGCCGCAGCGCGGGCATCCTGCTTCTGTAACTTCCGACATTTTATCATAGAGAGGATCGATCACCATGGAACAGCTCATTTCTGTCCGTTCCCTTTTCAAAGAGACTGACGCCTATGCCGGCAAGCAGATCAAGGTCGGCGGCTGGGTGCGCAATCTGCGCGCAAGCAAGAATTTCGGCTTCATCAACCTGTCCGACGGCACGTTCTTTTCGCAGGTTCAGGTCGTCTACGGCTCCGAGCTCGCGAACTTCGCCGAGATCTCCAAGCTGAACATCGGCGCGGCCGTCATCGTCACCGGCACGCTCGTCCTGACGCCCGAGGCCAAGCAGCCGTTTGAGCTGCAGGCGAGCGAGGTCTTCGTCGAGGGCCCGTCCACCCCGGATTATCCCATCCAGCCCAAGCGCCATTCGATGGAGTATCTGCGCACCGTGACGCATCTGCGTCCGCGCACGAACACCTTCCAGGCCGTCTTCCGCGTCCGCAGCCTCATCGCCTACGCCATCCACAAGTTCTTCCAGGAGCGCGATTTCATCTACGTCCATACGCCGCTCATCACCGGCTCCGACTGCGAGGGCGCGGGCGAGATGTTCCAGGTCACGACGCTCGATCTTGATAACCTGCCCCGCACTGAAGACGGCAAGATCGACTACAGCAAGGACTTCTTCGGCAAGGAGACGAACCTGACCGTCTCCGGCCAGCTCAACGGCGAGACCTTCGCGCAGGCCTTCCGCAACATCTATACCTTCGGCCCGACCTTCCGCGCCGAAAACTCCAACACCACCCGCCACGCGGCCGAGTTCTGGATGATCGAGCCGGAGATCGCGTTCGCCGACCTCTCCGACGACATGAAGCTCGCCGAGGATATGATCAAGTTTATCATCGCCTACGTCCTCGACCATGCACCGGAGGAGATGGCCTTCTTCAACCAGTTCGTCGACAAGGGCCTCATCGACCGTCTGCAGCACGTCATGACCTCCGACTTCGGCCACGTCACCTACACCGAGGCCGTCAAGCTCCTCGAGGAGCACAACGACAAGTTCGACTACAAGGTCTTCTGGGGCTGCGACCTGCAGACCGAGCATGAGCGCTATCTCACCGAGCAGATCTTCAAGCGCCCGGTCTTCGTCACCGATTATCCGAAGGAGATCAAGGCGTTCTACATGAAGCTCAACCCCGACGGCAAGACCGTCGCGGCTATGGACTGCCTGGTGCCCGGCATCGGCGAGATCATCGGCGGCAGCCAGCGTGAGGACAACTACGACACGCTGCTGCAGAGAATGCACGAGTGCGGTCTGAAGGAGAAGGACTATCAGTTCTATCTTGACCTGCGCAAGTATGGCTCGACCCGCCACGCGGGCTTCGGCCTGGGCTTTGAGCGCTGCGTCATGTACCTGACCGGCATCTCCAACATCCGCGACGTGCTCCCGTTCCCGCGGACCGTCGGCAACTGCGAGCTGTAAACCGGCTCCTCCCAAAATACCCCGCCCGGCGGCAGGATCCCCTGCCGCCGGGCATCTTTTTTTGTCAGAATTCCAGCTTTGTGCAGAATGACGAAGACACTTGTCCGCACTGCGTGAATTTTTTTCAAAAACCAAGCAATTCAGGCTTGCATTTTGCGCTTTACTTCGCTATAATGTCGACTATAAGTTCATGAACACTTGTCTACCGTACATGGACAGAAGGAGGAAAAATTCTATGAAAAAGATCATCGCTCTGCTTCTGGCGGCCGTTATGGTCATGTGCCTGTTTGCAGGCTGCGCATCCAGCGGCTCCAAGGTCATCAAGATCGGCGTATTTGAGCCGCAGTCCGGCGACAACGGCGCCGGCGGCAAGCAGGAGGTCCTGGGCATCCAGTACGCCAACTCCGTCAAGCCGACCGTGACCATTGGCGGCGAAGAATACAAGATCGAGCTCGACATCCAGGATAACCAGTCCTCGACCGACAAGGCCGTCTCCGCGGCCCAGCAGCTGGTCGCCGATAAGGTCTCCGTCGTCCTCGGCTCCTACGGCTCCGGCGTCTCCATCGCCGCCGGCACCTACTTCGCAAACGCCAAGATCCCGGCCATCGGCTGCTCCTGCACCAACGCAGCCGTCACCGCCGGCAACGACTACTACTTCCGCGTCTGCTTCCTCGATCCGTTCCAGGGCTCCGTCATGGCCTCGTTCGCCATGGAAGAGTTCGGCGCCAAGAAGGCCTACGTCCTGTCCATGCTCGGCGACGACTACACCGTCGGCCTGGCCAAGAACTTCGTCATCGCCTTTGAAGCTGCCGGCGGCGAGATCGTAGCCGACGAGACCTTCGTCGAAGGCACGGCGGACTTCTCCGCGTACCTCAACAACGCGGTCGCCGGCGGCGCCGACGTCATCTTCGCGCCGTCCGCCATCGCCTATGCCCCGCAGATCATCGAGCAGGCTTCCGCCCTCGGCATCAGCCTCCCCATCCTCGGCGGCGACACGTGGGAGAACTCCGCGATCTCCGACGCGCAGAACGGCACCGACATGCAGGTCTTCGTCTCCACGTTCTTTGACGAGAACGACGAGTCCGGCCTGGCCAAGGAGTTCGTCACCGGCTACAAGGCATGGCTGAACGGCAACTCCCAGAACCTCACCAACAACGGCGGCAACGACGTTGTCGCGGCGGTCTCCGCCCTCGGCTATGACGCCTACATGACCGCGGTCGCAGCCATCGAAAAGGCCCAGTCCACCGATGGCTCCGCCATCCGCGACGCGCTGGCCGGCCTGTCCATCGACGCGGTCACCGGCTCCATCAGCTTCGACGCCAACGGCGACGCGATCAAGACCACCGCTTACATCAAGCAGGCGATCGACGGCGGCTTCCAGTTCTACAAGGTCCAGAACGCCGACTGATTTCGCAATACTGACCACAATGGTTTCCGGCCGGAGGAAATCTCAGAGTAACCGGTGATTCGATCGACAAGAGTTGTCAGCGAGATATTTTGCCGCAAATGAAAGTTTGGAAAACGCAGACATACTTTGTGTATTTCAAGTTTTTCAAACTGCACAGTTGCGGCAGAAGATCCGCTGACAGCCGCAGGAGATTGGATCATCGGTTACTTGGCCGGTACACATTTTCATCCGGCAGCGATCGAACCCGCTGCCGGATGACCCCATTCTTTTATCGCCGCGTCCAAGCTGGCCTTGCTGGATACCCTATGCGGGCGGTTCGCGGTTTGGACATGGCGATAAACATCATTCAGGAGGTCCCCCATGGGTATTATCAAGCAATGGCTGCCCTACATACTCGCCGGTATTTCCGCCGGCGGCCAGTATGCGCTCATCGCGGTCGGCTACACCATGGTCTACGGTATCCTGCGCCTGATCAACTTCGCGCACGGCGATATCTTCATGGTTGCAGGCCTGATCATGGTCTATCTCTCGGCTTCCATGCCGCTGTACGTCTCCATTCCCGCCGTCGTCGTGCTGACGGTCGCGCTCGGCTTCGCCATTGAGCGCTGCGCCTACAAGCCCCTGCGCCAGGCGCCCAGAATGTCCGTCATGATCTCCGCCATCGGCGTGAGCTATCTGCTGCAGAACCTCGCGTACTACGTGACGGGCGGCGTGCCCAAGCAGTACCCGGAGCTGCCGTGGATCACCGACACCATCACCATCCTCGGCGCGTCCACCAAGCGCGTGACCGTCATCACTCCGATCCTGACGCTGCTGCTGGTCGTCGGGCTGGTCGTCCTCATCAAGCGCACGAAGGTCGGCATGGCCATGCGCGCGGCCTCCAAGGATTTTGAGACGGCGCAGCTCATGGGCATCCGGATCAACTCCGTCATCTCCTTCACCTTCATCATCGGCTCCGCGCTGGCGGCCGTCGCGTCGTTCCTGTATTTCTCGAACTACACGACCATCGCCCCGTCCTCCGGCGCCATGCCGGGTCTCAAGGCCTTCGTCGCGGCCGTCTTCGGCGGGATCGGTTCGATCCCCGGCGCGGTCATCGGCGCGTTCATCATCGGCATCTGCGAGAATCTGCTCAAGGGCATGAAGCTGACGGCGTTCTCCGATGCGTTCACGTTTGCGCTGCTCATCGTCATCCTCGTCGTCAAGCCGACGGGCCTGTTCGGTGAGAAGCTGACCGAGAAAGTCTGAGGAGGAGCATATGGAAAAGAAAAAAGGCCTCTCCCTGCAGACGATCCTGACCATCGCGGGCATCGCCCTCATCTACGTGCTCGCCTTCCTGCTCGACCGGATCCCGGGCGTGCCCATCATGCTCACGACGGTTTTGCGCAAGGGCGCGATCTATTCCCTCGTCGCCGTCTCCATGAACCTGCTCAACGGCTTTACGGGCCTGTTCTCCCTCGGACAGGCGGGCTTCATGCTGGTCGGCGCCTATACCTTCGCCGCCATCAACATCTCGAGCGGCATCCGCTCGACGGTGTATCAGTACTATGATCCGCTGCTCAAATTCTCCCTGACCGAGACGCTGCAGAACGCCCTCGGCAATACGGCGGGCACCGTCCTCGGCGTGTTCGTTTCGCTGCTGCTGGCGGGCCTGCTCGCCGCGGGGCTGGCGTACCTCATCGGCCTGCCCGTCCTGAAGCTCAAGAGCGACTATCTGGCCATCGCCACGCTCGGCTTCGCCGAGATCATCCGCGCGCTGGTCCAGCTCGAGGCGTTCGCGCCTGTCACCAACGGCTCGCAGCTGCTGCGCGGCTTCCCGTATTTCTCCGATACCTTCATGCCGTTCGTGATCGTCGGCATCTGCATCGCCGTCGTCGTGCTGCTGATCAACTCGACCTACGGCCGCGCCTTCAAGGCCATCCGCGATGATGAGATCGCCGCCGAGGCCATGGGCATCAACCTTGCCCACCACAAGCGCATGGCATTCATCATCTCCTCGTTCTTTGCCGGCATCTCCGGCGCGCTGCTGGCCATGTATCAGACCACGGTCCAGGCCAACACGTTCAAATCGGCCATGACGTATGAGATCCTGCTCATCGTCGTCATCGGCGGCATCGGCTCGATCTCCGGCAGCTGCATCGGTTCGTTTTTGTTCATCGCATGCTCCGAGTGGTGGCTGCGCTTCCTTGACAATGAGACCACCATCGAGACCACCATCGGCGCGTTCAAGGTCCCGCTGCTGCGCACGGGCTTCCGCATGGTCGTGTTCTCTGTCGTCATCATGATCGTCGTGCTCTTCTTCCGCCGGGGCATCATGGGCGACCGGGAGATCTCGCTGGCCGGACTCGCCAAACGATTGACCAGAAGATCTGTGAAGGGAGGCAAAGAGGCATGAGTACGCCCGTTCTTCACGTTGAGCATGTCACCATGCAGTTCGGCGGCGTCGTCGCCGTCAATGACCTTTCCATGGACGTCTATGACCGCGAGATCGTCGCGCTGATCGGCCCGAACGGCGCCGGGAAGACCACGGCCTTCAACTGCATCACCGGCGTCTATGAGCCGACCAACGGCCGTGTGGACTTTCTGGGCGAGCCCATCGTCTGCAACCACCCGCACGGCAAAATGAAAAAGATCTACGCCGGCGAAGGCGCGGAGCGCTATCTTGACCAGCGCGTCGTCTCCTATACCCCGGACGTCATCACGAAGCGCGGCATCGCGCGCACGTTCCAGAATATCCGCCTGTTCAAGTCCATGACGGTCTTTGAAAACGTGCTGACCGCCATGCACGTGCGCCGCACGTCCAACGTCTTCTCCGCCACCTTCCGCGGCAACCGGAAGGAGGAGGCCGCGCAGCGCGCAAAGGCGCTGGAGCTGCTGAAGGCCGTGGGCCTGGACGACGTCAAGGACGAGCTGGCCACGGCTCTGCCCTACGGCAAGCAGCGGCGGCTGGAGATCGCCCGTGCGCTGGCGACCGACCCGAAGCTCCTTCTGCTCGACGAGCCTGCCGCCGGCATGAACCCGCAGGAGACGATCGAGCTGACCAACTTCATCCGCAGCGTGCGCGACGAATTCGGCCTGACCATCTTCCTCATCGAGCACCACATGAACCTCGTCATGGACATCTCCGACCGGATCTACGTCATTGACTTCGGCAAGCAGATCGCGGCGGGCGTCCCGGCGGAAATTCAGAACGATCAGCGCGTCATCGACGCGTATCTGGGGGTGGACGAAGATGCGTAACATTCTGGAGATCAAGAATCTGGTCGTCTCCTACGGCGGCATCGAGGCCGTCAAGGGCATCGACCTGACCGTCGAAGAAGGCAAGATCGTCACCCTCATCGGCTCGAACGGCGCAGGCAAGTCCACGACGCTGAAGGCTGTCGCCGGTCTGGTCCGGCCGAAGTCCGGCGAAATTCTGCTGGACGGCACGAATCTGGTGGGAAAATCGACCGACCAGATCGTCTCGAGCGGCGTCACGCTCGTGCCGGAGGGCCGCCGGGTCTTTTCGAACCTGACCGTGGCGGAGAATCTGCGCATCGGCGCATACCTGCGCAAGGACTCGCTCGCGGACGATCTTGCCCGCGTGTACGATCTGTTCCCGCGCCTCAAGGAGCGCGAATGGCAGCAGGCCGGAACGCTCTCGGGCGGCGAGCAGCAGATGCTGGCCGTCGGCCGGGCGCTGATGGCCAAGCCGAAGCTCATCATGATGGACGAACCGTCGCTCGGCCTTGCGCCGATCGTCGTGCGCGGGATCTTTGAGATCATCCGCGAGATCAACCGCCAGGGCATCACGGTCCTGCTCATCGAGCAGAACGCGAACATGGCGCTGAAGGTCGCCGACTGGGCCTACGTCATGCAGACCGGCTCCATCCTCATGCGGGGCCCCGGCGCAGAGCTGGCCGCCAACGAGGAGGTCAAGGCCGCGTATCTCGGCACGGCAAAATAAAAAAACGAACGAGGCCGCTGCGGCAAGCAGCGGCCTCGTTTTTACAGCTTCAAATGCGCCGTGATGTTGTTTTCCTCGGGCTTTTCCACGAAGCCGAGCGACGCGTAGAGGCGGCGCGCGGCCAGGTTGTCGCTGTCCACGAGCAGCGACATGGCGTTCGGCCGGTTTTTCTCGATCGCGCAGGAGAGCAGCGCGCGCCCAAGCCCCCGGCGGCGGCTTTTTTCGCGGACGAACAGATCATACGGCTCGTTTTCCGCATTCCGGTACGTCAGGTCGAGATAGCCCGCGACCGCGCCGTCCTCGATCGCCAGCAGCACGCGGAACGTGTCCTGCGCGGCCAGCACCCGTTCGCCCGTCCAGTACCGGTCGTCATCGTGCAGCGCCAGATATTGCGCGCGGAAGGCGGGCGTATAGAGCTGCACGCGGCTGTCCGGCACATACGGGGGAGGGGAGCGAAGGACCATCTTCTGCTGCTCGGGGTCAAACGCGGCGTGCCGGGCCGCCAGCGCCGTGTGCAGCAGGCGGCTGCGCGGGGAATAGACGAAGTCGGCCTGATACCCCGGATACGCCGCCTGCAGGTGTAAAAGCAGCGCGTCGTACGCGGCAGCCTGCCGGGAAAGTCCGGCCAGCAGCTGCAGATACCCCTCCTCCGGCAGGACCAGCACGGAGAACAGCCCGGTGAGCGTTCCGCCGTCAAACGTGCCGAAAAGCCGCTTGGCCGGGTCCTCGTGTGCGTCCAGCAGGTGCTGGTGCAGCTGCGCCGGCGTGGCGAGCATGGGGTCGCAGAAGTCCGGATCGGCCAGCATCGCATGGATGAACGGCAGATACGCCTGAACGGAAGACAATTCTTTCAGCATAAATCTCCTTTTGCGGCAGGAAGCGCCTCAGACGGCATGGACCGTCTTGCCGCCGATCAGCACGCGGCGGACGGTGGTGGAGACCTCGAACGGCGAGCCATCGGTGATCACAAGATCGGCGTCCTTGCCCGCCTCCAGCGAGCCGACGCGGTCGGCGATGCCGATGTGCTCCGCCGGGTGGATGGTGATGGCCCGGAGCGCGTCAAACGGGTCCATGCCCGCCTTTACGGCCATACCGGCGCAGAGCGGCAGATACTGCTGCGGGATGACCGTGCAGTCGGTGATGATCGACACGTGGCAGCCTGCACGGCTGAGGATGCCGGGCGTTTTCCACGACTTGTTGCGGACCTCCACCTTGGTCGCAAAGTTGAGCGACGGGCCGACCGCCATGCACAACCCGGTCTTTGCCAGCTCGTCCGCGATCAGATGCCCCTCGGTCGTATGCTCGAGCGTCAGGCGAACGCCGAATTCGTCGGCGATGCGGATGGCGGTGAAGATATCATCCGCGCGGTGCGCGTGCGCCTTGAGCGGGATCTGCCCACGCAGGACGGGGATGAGCGCCTCAAGCTTCATATCGAATGCGGGCTGCCGGAACACATCGTCCCCAGCGGCCTCTTTTTTCTGCAGATACAGCCGCGCCTTCATCAGCGCCTCGCGCAAGATCGCCGCCGTCGTCATCCGTGACGAGTCGCACTTGGAGGCGTAGCAGCGCTTCGGGTTCTCGCCGAACGCGCATTTCATCGCGGCTTCCTTTTTGACGATCATGTCGTCGATGCGCGTTCCGGCCGTCTTGATGGCGGTAAAGGTGCCGCCGAGCACGTTCGCGCTGCCCGGGCCGGTGCATACGCAGGTGATGCCGGCGCTGCGCGCGTAGACGAAGCTCTCGTCCATTGGGTTCACGCCGTCGATGGCGCGCAGCTGCGGGCAGCAGATGTCGTTGCGCTCGTTGATATCCACGCCCGGCTCACCGTAGCCGTCGAGGCCGATGTGGCTGTGCGCGTCCACAAAGCCGGGATAGATCTCCAGCCCCGCCGCGTCGATCGTCTGCTCCGCGTGCAGGTCGGTGCCGATCTGCAGGAGCTTCCCGTTTTCGATCAGGATATCGGCCGTGTACGGCTCGCGGTGTACCGCGTCGTGGATGCGGCCGTTTTTGATACAAAGCATGTCAAGTTCCTCCCGTTTTGTCCGGATCCGGCGTTTGTGCCGGGTACTAGTATAGCCGATGCCGCCGCATAGCGTCAAGAAAAACCGCGGCGGGCGCAGAAAGCCGGAGGCAGGAAACCTGCCTCCGGCTGCTTTGAAACATGGATCGCGGATCAATAGCCGGGCTTGCCCAGCAGATGGAACATGTTCTTCTTATAGGCCTCGACGCCGGGCTGGTTGAAGGGGTTGACGCCCTCCATGTAGCCGGACACGCCGCAGGCGAACTCAAAGAAGTAGATGAGCGCGCCGAGCGCTTCCGCGCCGATCTCGGGCAGGCGGATCTCGGTGACGGGCACGCCGCCGGAGATGTGCGCGGCCTTGGTGGCCTGCATGGCCTTTTCGTTGATGTAGCTCATCTCGCGGCCGGCCAGGTAGTTGAGCCCGTCCAGATTCTCCTCGTCAGACGGGACGGCGATGGACGTTCTGGAGTTGTCAAAGAAGACAACGGTCTCCTGCAGCATGCGGATGCCGTCCTGGATATACTGGCCCATGGAATGCAGGTCCGGCGTCAGGTCGACGGAGGCGGGGAAGATGCCTTTGCCGTCCTTGCCCTCGGACTCGCCGTAGAGCTGCTTCCACCACTCCGCCATGAAGCGGAACGCGGGCTCGTAGGCGGCCAGAATTTCAATATTCTTGCCGTCCGCGTACAGGGCCTGGCGGCTCATGGCGTACTGCACCGCGGCGCTGTTTACGCCGGAACGGAGCGTATCCTCGCGTTCGGCCTGCGCGCCGTGCATGAGCGCCTCAATGTCGATGCCGCAGCAGGCGATGGGCAGCAGGCCCACAGCCGTCAGCACGGAGTAGCGGCCGCCGACGTTGTCGGGCACGACGAAGCTCTCATAGCCCTCGCGGTCGGCAAGGGTCTTGAGCGCGCCTCTGGCCTTGTCGGTCGTGGCGTAGATGCGGCCCTTCGCGCCCTCGGCGCCGTATTTCTTTTCGAGCGCGGCCTTGAAAATGCGGAAGGCGATGGCAGGCTCGGTCGTGGTGCCGGACTTGGAGATGACGTTCACGGAGAAATCGCGGTCGCCGATCATGGTGAGGATCTCCGTCACCGCGTCGGAGGAGATGCCGTTGCCGGCAAAATAGATGTCCGGGGTGGACTTAGGCAGGGCGTTGTAGTTGGGGCTCTTCAGAAGCTCCACGACGGCGCGCGCGCCGAGATAGCTGCCGCCGATGCCGATGACGACCAGCGCCTTGGAATTGGCCTGGATCTTCGCCGCGGCCTTCTGGATGCGGGCGAATTCGTCCTTGTCGTAGTTCACCGGCAGGTCGACCCAGCCGATGAAATCGTTGCCCGCGCCGGTGCCGTTCACCAGCGTGTCAAACGCGGCCTGCGCCGCAGCCGCGTCCGGCTGTCTGGCATAAAACTGCTTTGCGCCTTCAAAATTGATGCTTACCATATTGATCGCTCCTTTTCGAAATTGATGCAATATCACTTGTTTTTTATAAAAACCGTCCCAACGTCCGGCGAATGCGCACCACGCAAAAAATTTCAACCGCATGGCGTTTTGCCGCAAATATTCAACCGCAGCTGCTCACAAATTTGCTGTCCCGTATCAGGCGGCGCGTACCAAGACATCCGTGAGGTGACCACCGAGTGGAACGACGCCCGAAACATTGGTGCTTGCCTAAATTCAGAGGCAGAATGCACCAAACGCATCCCCAAGCGCCCTTTTCTTCCCTATCTTTTCCCGCGCGAGGGAAAAGATAGGGCCGTCGGGGACACGTCAGAAACGACCACGACGGAACGAAGCCTTGCAAGCAAGGCTTCTTATCCTCTGTGCTCGTTTCTTCCTTTCCAAACCGCA
>ERZ779729.772-NODE-772-length-27684-cov-3.366427_pt1 | contig 27684 bp, 17 predicted proteins | sample MGYA00511072_ERZ779729 | MGnify/ENA primary metagenome ERZ779729 (study PRJEB29588, sample SAMEA2156675) | human gut metagenome | biome: human gut; feature: human-associated habitat; material: faeces | place: Denmark | collected 2008/2010 ...
TGAGATTGATATTTTAAAGCAAGAGAGAAGATAGTTAGAGATAGCTGTCTTCTCTGCTTTTTTGTTTTTAAGAACTATTGAGTAGAGTGGCATTACAATTTTTCAAATTCCTCTCTGGATAAGTTGGTAAATTGCATAATGGACTCGATGGGGATATTGGCGGATTTCATGTTACAAGCGATTTCAAGTGCTTTTGTTTTTCACCTTCCACTTTAACTTCAGAACGCCCTTCTGCTCTACCTTCGGCTTTACCTTTTTTAGGACCATTTCTTTCCGCACTGCTTATGAGTGTTTTCTCTATTCTCCTTGCAGTACATGTCCACAATGTTGTTTTTTCGCAGGGGATTCTCCGGTACCATTTCAGAAAGAAGGTACTCTATCCAGTTATACTCTCTTCAAGTTACAGGGGAGGCAAGGGTGATTGTGCTTTATAAAACAATATAAACAGGAATGTTCGCACATTACGCTTTTTATAAAAAAAACGATGGAGGAATTTATTCGATTCCGCAGGGATAAAGGAAGAAAACTTCTTTTGAATATAGTTCTCTTCCTTTCTTGGTATAGTAAAAAATATGATATGTTAATAAGAAATGTGTGATAGTGGTAATTTGTTTACAATCGGGCACTTCTATCCACTATTTTAATAAGATTATACAGTTCGGCTACCTCGCTTAAATGTACTTTATAGTCCCGAAACATATCATTAAGGGAATGACAGGTGATTATTCCACGTTCTACATCATGGTCAACAATTTTTTTTATTGCTATTCCTTCCGTGCGATGTACAATAATAAAATACCAATCTCTAATATGAAGTTTGTATCTCCATAAATCTCTGTTAACTTCTCTTGCCAATACAATATCTCCATCGCAAATAGAATCTTTGGAACCATCGTCCATACTATCTCCTTCAGCTTCGAATAACATGTATTTCCCATGATAAGTGCGGTCGACGATAACGGGTAGACTTGGCAGACTCTCTAAATATCCTTCGTCCCCATAACCGTTCAGATATCCACATTGGGCACGGATATGTACTAAGGGAACATTCATGAAACCGGTAGTTTCTAATCGGTTGGCATTAGATATGAATGGAATGTTAGTATTATTTTCTGTTTCTACTCTCTCTTCTCCTGATTTAATACTAACTATTTGTCCTTCATTCAATATGTTCCCTATTCCAGAAAATAACCAGTCGAAACTATATTGTGGAAAACGATCTATGATTTTCTGACACGTAGCTCGTGACGGATTTCTCTTTTCGTTAATTATTCTAGTGATAGTCACATTATTACTAATTCCAATTGCAACACTGAAAGAGTTTTTATTATACCCTTCCGCTTCCATAATGTATTGTACTCTTTCCCAACCTTCCATACTTATTTTAGTGCTAACGGTTATATACTTAGTTAGTTAAACGATCTTAATATACTAACAATAATACGCTACACTAATTGCTTTTCACAAACAAGTTAGTATATTTGCATCGTCATACAGTTAACTAGTACAAAGAAACAAAGATTATTTGACTTAGACAAGCACGCGTGTATTTTTTTAGAGATTTAAACTACTAACTATTAATTAAAAGGAGACTAAAGTTATGAAAGGAAAAGTATGGGACACAATTTTGAAAGTGATTATCGCGGTTGCTTCCGCAGTGTTGGGAGCGTTGGGCGGTAGTTCGATGAACTTGTAGAACGCCCCCCCCTGTAGAAGATAGTTATATCTCCAAGGGGGGGATAAGTTAATTGGAAATTTATTCGTAGCAAAAAGGGTTTTCTTAATATCATTGATTATGAACAGTTTATACACACATAGCAAAAGAAAAGAAATTAGAATTTTATTATTTATTCTATTATTAATTTGTTTTCCACTATTGGATATACATGGACAGCAAGCGCACGAAATCAGTTTGGATGTACCGCGCATTGTGCCTATTTCTCCGGAAGCATCTTCTATGGAGAGAAATCAGTCATATCCTGTAGATTATTGTACGGGAGTTCCCAGCATTACCATTCCGTTGTATGAAATCGTAGCGGGAGAAGTTACCATTCCTATTACTTTGTCTTATCACGCTTCGGGACTAAAGCCAAAAGAACGAAGCGGATTTGCGGGAACGGGATGGACACTAAATCTTGAACCCTCTATCATGCGTGAAATAAAAGGTACAGCCGATGATGATGAATATGGATGGTTCAAGAACCGCCATCAATCTCCTCCGAATGATGAACGGGAACGCCTGCAATACTATGCCGACCGGGTAGATAACAAGCACGATACGCAGCCCGACAAATTTGTCTACAAACTTCCACATAGCGCTGGAAGCGGGTATTTTTTGGAACCGACCGTTTCGCTGACTACTATTCCGAGAACCAATGACAGGGTTCATTTTAACTACGGCAGTATGAATGCCACAGATGCTAACGGCATTCAATACTTATTTGACGGTGTACATGAGAAAGCCGGAAAATTTATTACACGCTGGCTGTGTACATCCATCCGTTCGCCACGGCAAACAAATCCGCTAGTCACTTTCGAGTACACTACTACTCGTAGCCGGATGCATCCGGGTGACTATTTCAATCTTGATGGCAGGGTAATCATCAACGATATTGAAAGTTCGAGTCCCTACGTCATCATGACCAGGCAACAAAACTCCCATTGTGATCATTTTCGGGTAGAGCCGGATGTGTTTAATTCGGATACATGGTCTACTAAGCTGACAAGCGTATCAGAAGGGGTGGCGGGAGTTCACTATCCTCCCGCAAGCAGTTATGTCAATGAGATTGCCAGTGAGGCGCGTCTGGAGAAAGTTCACTTCTTTAATAATACCTTGTCCGTCACATACAGAGAGACCGGAACAAATGTTACTCATTCGGATGTGTATAAAAAGATGGAAGTGACTGATTTGAAAGGGAATATAATTCGCACTATCGAGTTCTTCATCAATCCCTATAATAATAAAACATCGCTGACCAAGCTGGACTCCGTCCGTATTGCTGCACCGGATGTTGAGACGAAAGTGTATGCTTTCCATTATAAGGACACTTATCAGGTTCCTTCCATTTATACTACTGCCGTAGATCATTGGGGATTTTGTAATGGTTCTGATCATTGGGTAGGTAATGAAGTTACAGTTCCCAGTTTCAGACAGATACTATACATGCCTTTGGGTAATCTCAATAAAGGAAAGGCTCTTATTGAGTATGAAGGTGTAAACCGTGAACCCAATGCCGAATGGACGCAGGCGGGAATACTAACCCGCATTACCGATCCGCAAGGGGTACAAACCAATTTCGTGTACGAAGGAAATTGTGGAGCATTTCGTGACAATAATCGTCCGAAAGGCAATGATGACTATCTTCATCCCGTAGGAGGAGTACGTGTAAAAAGCATCGAAACCTATGATCCTCATGCGAATGAGCGGACTATAAAGACCTATAGATACGGATTGACGAAACTGTTTGATCCCGATTATGAACCGATATGGGGTGGTGGAGCCATTAAACATATTGTGAGTCAGCGTGATTATTGCTCATCCATGTCGGCATACAACGTGAATGCTTACGGAACATCATCATGGTTTGAATATATGACTACCTATGCCTCAATGCCTCAATCGAACATTACTTTCAGTAACGGCAGTGCTGTTATGTATAATATTGTAAGCGAAGAAGTCTGCGGAAAAGAAATGGACTGCATAAAAACGGATTATTACTACTACGTTAATGCACATTCCTTTGAAGGAGTGTTGCGGTGGAATAGCTATGACAATATCGTTAAAAATTTCCTTTATACACAACCGGAGGAGAAGATTTGGAAAATATTCCGGCACTCTCCTTATCATCCTCAGGAACCTTCGGACGATTTATTGAGGCATTTTACCAATAGCGGTCAATATAATGGTCTTCTTGCACGTAAGAATTGTTTTAAAGGGAGCGAACTTGCATCACGCACGGACTACTCTTACAAAAGAATCGGTACCAGCTCGGATGTACTTGTTTATCTCCCTGTTCGGAAGTTGCAGGTTGATATTAACGAATATATGAAACATCCCAGCGATTTATCAAGTAAAGAAGTGTATGCTCCCAGCAATTATTATGAACCGACCAGTGGTAACAGCCAGTTGCAGACGACCTTCTTTCTGGATAATAACCTCTTTTACGTCTTGGACCAGGAAACAAACACGGAGTATATGAAGATAGGTAACCGAAAAGACAGTCTGGTGACAACCAGACGATATACTTATGATACCTATTCATACGGTTACAGTTATACGATGGAGCCCAAGAAGATAGAAATACTGAACAGTGACGGAAATTCCGTATCTGACGAATACGATTATCTGTATGAATTTCCCGCTGTCATGTCTTGTCATAAGCGTTGCGAAGGGGGGAGTTCGGAAGAGAGACGTATTCTGTTTAAAGAAGGCACTTGTTTCCCGCAACGGATACAGAGTAAAACAGACCGTTTGAGCGATTATTGCGATGAAGTGGTGTATACCGCTTACGACGGTCACAATAATGTAGCCGAAATAAGAGGAAAAGACGGCACACCGATTACTTTCCTGTGGGGATATCAGAACCGTTTTCCCATTGCAAAGATCGAGAATGCAACTCGTGAGCAGGTCTTGCTGAAAATGGGATTCCCCGCTACAGCCACTAATGTGCTTGATTCATGGTCGGGAGGGGTGGAACCAACGGACGAGATGAAAAATAAAATAAGCTCTCTGCGAGTAAGTCTTCCCAATGCACGGGTGACTACCTATGAGTATGAACCGATGAAGGGAGTGACTGCCATTACCGATCAGAACAATGTAGTGACCCGTTTCGAGTACGACGGTTACAGTCGTCTTACCGACAGTTATTATATGGATCCGGACTTGAAGAAAGTCATGCTACAGAGAAATATTTACCATTTGGGGAAATGAGAGATAGAAACACGATTCAAAAAACGAACTAAAGACTAAAGAAGATATGAAAAAATATATATGCTTTATATTGTTCAGCCTGTTCTCCATTGTCAGTTTCGGGCAGAAAGGTCATGAGCATCGGGTGACTGGCATGGGCGGAACCTCTCCATCTAATCAGGATGATACTTCAGGAATAGCGATTGATCCTGTTATGTATGCCGGCGGTGCCAATGACCAACCGTATATTATCACCCTGAGACCCATGATGAAAACCGATTCACTGGAAGCTTTACCTGAAAGTGGGCAACTGCAGGAAATACAGTATTTCAATCATTTGGGATTGCCGACAGAGAAAATCAGGAAAGGTTTCACCCCCGCTCTGAATGACCTGATTACCTTGCAGGAGTATGACGGTATGAACCGTGAGATAAGACAATGGTTGCCTACAGCCATGGAAAATCCAGGCGGATCCTATGTTGATCCTTCTCAAGTTCAGCAGTCTGCAAGAAGTAGTGAACTTTATGGGTATGATACTTACCCTTACAGCCAGACTATATACGAAGGTTCTGCAGAAGGCAGAATCAAAAAACAGTTTGGCCCGGGAAAAGATTGGCATACTGGGGAGAAAGCTGTATGCGCTGATTATCTGACCAACTCAAATACTGAAGTAGCATTGAATGCACGCTTGTACAGGTGTAGTGAAACTACGTTGACATGTTCCGGTAATTATAGAAACGGTTCTCTTCGGGTAGTAAAAACGACGGATGAAGACGGCAACGTCAGCTATGAGTTTAAGGACAAAGTAGAGAGATTGATTCTTTCCCGTCAGATGAATGGGGCAGAATGCCTGGATACTTACTATGTGTATGACAATGCCGGAAACTTGCGTTTTGTTCTTCCTCCTTTGGCTGCAGATGTACTGACGGGCAGTAGCGGCTCATGGAATGAAGACAATGTTGCTCTTAAGAAGTATGCTTATATATATAAGTACGATAGCAAGAATCGCTGTATTTATAAAAAACTACCCGGATGCGGACCGGTGTATACTGTGTATGATGCTGCCGACAGGGCCATCTTCACTCAAGACGATATGCAACGTGATAAGGGAGAATGGCTGTTCAGTATTCCGGATGCATTTGGCAGAATCGTTTTGACAGGTACTTGTAAAAACGTGCTGAATTATAGCATGAACCCTTTAGGCAGTACGATAATTGTAAAAGCTACTCTGGATAAAACGACGAATGCTACAAAAGGATATGTAGTCTCGGGGATAACATTAAATACTCCCGTTATATTGACAGCAAGATACTTCGATAGCTATGACTTCATCGGGCAGAACGATTTCCCTTCCGGAACAGCTACCGCATACGAATCGGCAGACCCCTACGGGAAACGTTATGACGGCGGCTGTAGAGGTCAACAGACCGGATCATTGACAGCACGGCTTTCTAAAACAGGATCGGTAACAGGATATCTTTACTCAGTGATGTATTATGATGACCGCTACCGAATGATCCAGCAGAAAGGTAATAACGAACTTAACGGTACCAAACAGACATATATCGCTTACAGCTTTACCGGGCAACCAACGGAAGTGAAACAAGTATATGCGATTCCCGGAGAGGAAACGATCACTGAAATCCGTAAGCATACGTATGATCATGCCGACCGCTTGCTTCGTACCACTTATCAATTGAACAATGACCCTTTAATCACTTTGGTTGATAACGTTTACGACGAAGTCGGTCGATTAAAATCAGAACGCCGAAACGGGAACCCAAAGCTGAAAACAGATTACGGCTATAATATCCGTTCTTGGACGCACAGCATCAGCGGAAGTCTTTTTAATCAGACTTTATATTATCAGGATCAATTGGAAGGTAATACACCTTGTTACAATGGGAATATCAGCAGTATGCTTTGGAAAGCGAGTCCGTCCAATAATGAAAGCGGTTACCGTTTTACATACGACGGTCTTAACCGTATGAAGAATGCTATTTATGGAGAAACGAACAGCTTGTCGGTAAATCCTAACCGATTCAATGAACAAATAACCGCCTACGATAAAATGGGGAACATACTTGGTTTGCTCCGTTATGGTCAGACTTCATCCTCGGAATACGGTTTGATTGATAACCTGAACCTTACGTATGATGGCAACCAGTTGCAAGCGGTAAAAGACAACGCCACTCATTCTGTATTCGGCAACGGTATGGAATTTAAGGACGGTGCAAATCAAACAATTGAATACGCTTATGATAAAAACGGGAATCTGACTAAAGATTTAAACAAAAATATAAGTGGTATTGAATATAATTTTTTAAATTTGCCAAGTCAGGTATCGTTTACCGGAGGTAGCGCAATTGAATATGAGTATGGTGCTGATGGAACGAAACTTCGTATGGTCCATATAACGAATGGCGTGACCTCTACTACCGATTACTGTGGCAATGCGATCTATGAGAACGGCTCTTTGAAGATGTTGCTGAATGAGGCTGGTTATATAAGTTTCCCTGATAAGAAGTTTCATTTTTATCTGAAAGATCATCAGGGAAATATCCGTGTGGTAGCAGATAAGGACGGTAATGTGGAAGAAACTAATGATTATTACCCATTCGGCGGATTGTTTACTGCTTCGACGAGTGTTCAGCCTTATAAGTATAATGGTAAGGAACTGGATAGAAAGAACGGGATTGATTGGTATGATTATGGAGCAAGACATTATGATCCGGCGATAGGGAGATTTACTACTGTGGACCCGATGATTGATAAATACTACCCTTTAACTCCTTATGGTTATTGTGGAGGAAATCCAATTTGCCATCGAGATGAGGAAGGGAAGTTTATCAATAATGTTGTTGGCTTTTTTATTGGTGGAGGTGTGGATCTTGGAATTCAAGTTGCTGCGAATCTTGTTTCAGGTAATGGCGCTTTTGATGATATAGATTGGGTTAGTGTAGGTGCTTCAGCTGTGGAAGGAGGTTTAACTTCTGGGGTAAGTGCGGGTAAAACATTAGTAGTTAAAGCAGGCGTTGCTATTGCGAAAAATACTATAAATGGCATAAAAGATGGCGATCGTGCCTCAGATATTGTGAAAAACACAGTTGGGGATGTGATCACAGATAAGATTATTGGTAAGACTAGTGATATTGTTGGTAAGGGTGTGAAAAATATGGTTCCAGGACTTGGGAAACAGCTTAACCAGACAGGAAATAAAATGATTCTAAGTAAAAATAAGGCGACTAAAATAATGGAAAAAATGCCAGGTATTTCTGAAACGAAGATAGCGCGAAAGATTGCAACATCTAAAAATGGTCTGGTCGATGCTAGTAAAACTATTAACCGTGCGATACAAAAGACACCAGAGAATGTGACTGGCATTAGTATGAAAACATATAAAAAGAAGTATGAACAAGAACAAAAACAGTAAAAACATGAATCATGGAAAACATATAAATAAGCGAATTATAAGAGAAAAGATAGAGAAAAAGAAAGGCTGTATCGGCATTCTGATCATGTTACTCATATTTTCATCACCTCTTTGGTTTTATAGAGGAATTATGCATGAAATCGTATTACCAATTTGGGGAGAAAAGAGCAAAGCTGTTTTATCTGGCACAATGCGTCCTCGTCCATGGAGTGGAAGATATGGGATTCCTCATTATTCTTATTCTTTTTATAAAAACGGGAAATTATATAGAAAAGATTCAACCATTTCAGTTGAAGATACTCTGTATCACTTAGGAGATAGTGTCGATATTATCTACTTAGAATCGATACCTTCTATAAATGCTTGTGTTTCTCTAAAAAGTGAAAGATGATATATATTATAACTTAATTGATCTTATCTTTACATAAATTGATTAATAAAGTATTTACCCTAATATGAGTTGACTAGAATACGACTTGTATTAGGGTATTCCTTTTTGTTTTACGTATGATGGAGCTAACCGTATGAAAAATGCTATTTATGGAGAAAGAAGTACTTTAAGAACGAATCCGAACCGCTTTAATGAACAGGTTACGGCTTATGATAAAATGGGTAATATCCTTGGCTTACTCCGTCACGGACAGACTTCTGCTACTGAATATGGTTTGATTGATAATCTTAATCTCACTTATGCTTGCAACCGGTTGCAAGCAGTAAAAGACAACGCTACCCACTCTGTATATGGTAACGGTATGGGATTTAAATATGACGTCAATCAGTTAGTGGAATATTTGTATGATAAAAACGGGAATTTGACTAAAGATTTAAACAAAAAAATAGCTGTTATTCAATATAATCTTTTAAATTTGCCAAGTCAGGTAATTTTTGTCGACGGTAACGTGATTGAATATGAGTACGGGTCGGATGGTAGAAAACTTCGTACAGCTCATGTAATAAACGGTGTTACTTCTATAACAGATTACTGTGGCAATGCGATCTATGAGAACGGCTCTTTGAAGATGTTGCTGAATGAGGCTGGTTATATAAGTTTCCCTGATAAGAAGTTTCATTTTTATCTGAAAGATCATCAGGGAAATATCCGTGTGGTAGCAGATAAGGACGGTAATGTGGAAGAAACTAATGATTATTACCCATTCGGCGGATTGTTTACTGCTTCGACGAGTGTTCAGCCTTATAAGTATAATGGTAAGGAACTGGATAGAAAGAACGGGATTGATTGGTATGATTATGGAGCGAGGATGTATAATGCTACATTGGGTAGGTTTATGAAAACAGATAGTTTTTCAGAGAAGTATAATTCTTTATCTCCTTATCAATATGGTGCAAATAATCCTGTTAATATCGTTGATATTAATGGAGATAGTCTTTCTATTAGTAAATTCACTAATGCGGAGGATGTTATGTTGGCTATTTTTAATGGATTACAAGATGGAACCGATGTTACAATGAAGTGGAATAATGGTATACTTGATCCAACTTCAATAGAGCAACAGGTTAGAAATACATCTGACTTTTTTTTGCAGGATTTATATGAGATTGCTTCGAATAGGAAAATGGTTGAATTGTTTATAGCCAATAAAAACACTTATAAAATGAATGATAAAATCATAAATGAGAATTGGGATGCGCCATATGATTTTAATACAAGTGAATATGGAGCAAAATGTGAGAGCTTAATGTTATTAGGGGGAAATATGGTTGGTAAGCTAATTGAAGGTAATCTTGGGCAAACCTTAGTACCTGACAGAGATTTAGCATCTGGAAAGAAGTCCGTTGGTAAGAATGTAGAAGTGATTATCAATGGAAAGGGTACTTTAAATCATAGGACAGTAGGAATAGCGCATGAGTTTGGACATGTAATATTATATTTAAGAAATAAGCCATTCAGTCATACGCAAAAAGGAGTTGATTCATTTGTATATGGTAGAAATGATAAAATGTTAAAAAGATTAGGCTATGGGAAATAAGTTAATGTTGAGTTTAATAGGAATATTAATGCCATGTCTTTTATGTGGTCAAGAAAAAATAAAAGATTCTATATTCTATGATGCCATCAATCATTTGCCTGTATTTAGACTTTATAAAATAGATGAGAAAATTAAAGTTGATTATTATTACAATACATTGGATACAATAAATTCAATAGATGTTAATATTGGCTTTATTGGAGGTGGAGAATATTTAAGATATTATTGTGATAGCCTTTATTATGTAAATGCTGATGAATATGATTATCGGGAACTAAATATTAGAGTTCCGTATTCAATATTATTCAATAATGAGCTTAAAATACAGGAGATTCACATTATAGAAAGACCAGCACCTTACAATAATTGTGAATATAATAAAAAATACAATTATAATGATCTGATTAAAAGAATTCTATTTTCTACAGAAGGGAAATGGATTAAGAAAGATAAAGAATCTCATGATTGGTATATGTACGTTGGACTCTTTCATTTAAAATAATTGTTTAAATAAGTTATACTTATTGAGGTTGTGTCGAAATGTTGGCACAACCTTTTTCTGGCACTGTCCACAATTTTGTGTAAATAGAAAACTTCAGGATTCGGGTTTTATACTTGAATCCTGTTTTCAAATATAGCAATAAATTGGTTAAAACGTAAGCGACTGACCAAATAGGTCTTTTTTAGCATTTTTCCTGCTTAATTTTGTCTGCCCCAATAATAAGATATGCAAGAACGTAAATATATGATAAACAGAAAAATATATCTCCCCCTTCTTCTTTGTCAACACTAAAAAGTTTTATCCGTCAGTGATTTTTGAGAGAATGAAGGTTATAGCCATACAAGATTCTATATTTGCAGTTCCTTAACCCATATTATCATTCCTAAGCATATTGCGACGATAAGTTCAGGTGCATTTGCCAATCGCTCTCTCCTCACCAATGTCACATTAGGTAGTGGAGTGACTTCTATAGAAGACATTACATTCCATGGAGCACCAATAAAACAATTACGATGCTATCTGTTGTTCCTCCTAAGTTTCATTTGACAGCTCCTTCTTTCAGTGCGGATTTGACGAAAGGAGCCACACTCTATGTACTTGCCGGAACCGATATAGCTTATTCTGAATCAAGCTGGAAAACTTATTTCGAAAACATAATGGAAATAAAAGAATAAAATCTATTCATGATTTTGATATTATGGTATCAAAATGAAAAAATATAAATAACATGAGGTCTCAAAATGCTGGTATGACCTCATTTCTGTTGCAATAATTCTATTTCAAATATTGAAAGTGTCAAAAAAGAGTTTATAATAGACTTGAACACCGTTTATACCCCCCTCATTATTTATTAAAAACTTAAATAGAGTTTATTCGAGTTTCTCGTGTCAAGAACAGAGAATGATTACAATGAATAATTGGCATCTTCTTTTCTTATTTGACAAACAATTGATACAACAGAATGAATGTATTTATTATATTATTTGTTAATAATCATAGTTTTGCCCGATAATCGATCATCCAACGTAAAAAGCTCCTGCCACCTGTTCAACCGGATCGAACTTATGAGTCAGTTTCAGATTGAATAGAAACCATCGTTAAGTCAAAAAAAATGCAGAAATCGTCTGTCATATCATATAATTCTGTAATTTTGTTGTGCAAATTCCGTAAAACTAAAACGACATTCCCAAGTTAATCTTTTAATATTAAAAATTACATATAAGTATGAAAATGAATTTCCATTGTTTTGCGAATCTTATCCCGATAATGATTCTCGCATTTTTCTCGAATAGCGGACTGATAAACGCAACCGAAGTCGGAAAACGTACCGACGCATTGGAAGCATCAGCCTGGAACGAATCCAAATGGATTTCCGCAGTAGACGCTTCTGTAGTGAAAGGACATAACAACGGGCGCGCAGCCGATGGCGCGAGTTGGTTCGTATCCACCGTGAGAAACGAACAGAAAATTGTCTCCGCTAAGTGGATGACCGCTGGACTAGGAGTTTACCAGTTATATGTGAATGGGAAACCTGTAGGCAGGGAGTTTCTGAAACCGGGTTTCACACACTATGCCAAGACCAAACGCTCTTTCACCTATGATATTACAGATATCATCCGTACCAAACCAAACGCCGAAAACATGCTCTCCGTACAGGTGACGCCGGGATGGTGGGGTGACAAAATCATAACCCCCGGAGGACATGACGGTATGATAGGCAAGAAATGTGCCTTCCGCGGTGTTCTGGAACTGGCTTTTTCTGACGGAAGCAAAAAGCGCTACGGTACTGACCTTAAAAACTGGAAAGCCGGAATTGCCGGCCCAGTGAAACATGCCGGTATCTTTGACGGAGAAGAGTACGATGCACGCGAACCGATGGGCTACGAATGTGTGGATGAACTCTCCATTCCCGAAGAGAATACCGAATTCTCTGGCGACATCCTACCTTCGGACGGAGCAGAAGTCTACCTGCGCACAGATCTCGCCCTCGCTCCTGTCAGAGCATATGCCTGGAAGAATATAGAAGGAGCGAAGGAGAATGAGTTCGGTAAGGTGATTATCACCCGTGAGTTCACGTCGGGCACGGAGATGACCGTAAGTCCGGGAGAGACATTAGTGGTGGACTTCGGACAAAATTGTGCCGGTGTACCCTCTTTCGTATTCAAAGCTGCCGAGGGAACAGTGTTGACATGCCTTCCCGCAGAGTTGCTCAATGACGGCAATGGTGCCAAGATTCGCGGCATGGACGGTCCGGAAGGAAGCTGCCACCGCGAAAATCTGCGCATCCCCCACACCGGCATCCGTCTGGATTACACCTTTGCTGCCGGAAATAATTATGTGACTTATTATCCTCACTGCACCTTCTTCGGCTACCGCTATGTCGCCATAACTGCCACCGGAAATGTCGCCATCAAGTCGTTAAAGTCCATACCCGTCACTTCCATCACAAAGGAACTGGAGACCGGCATTATCACCACAGGCAACAACCTTGTGAACAAGCTCATCTCCAACACTTATTGGGGACAGCTATCCAACTACCTGTCTATACCTACCGACTGTCCGCAGCGAGACGAGCGACTGGGATGGACAGCAGACACACAAGTGTTTGCAGAAACCGGTACGTTCTTTGCTAACACCATGAAGTTTTTCCACAAGTGGATGCGTGACATGCGCGATACCCAGAACAGTTTGGGCGGATTCCCCGGAGTGGCTCCCTTGGCACAATACGGTGATGAGAAAATGCGTTTGGGTTGGGCCGATGCCGGAATCATCGTACCTTGGACAGTATGGAAACAATTCGGTGATACGCAAATCATCGAGGAAAACTGGAACGCCATGAACTTGTTTATGAACCATATCAACGACACCAAGTATAACCATGAGACCCTCTGCAGTGAGAACGGTAACTACCAATGGGCCGACTGGTTGAGCTATGAACCGTTGGAAAGCTGCAGCGGACTGGCTTTTTCTCCCCAAGGTCCGCTTCCTGATGCCATCAGCTACTGGAACTATTTGAGTGCTTCCTACTGGGTGATAGATGCTTTCATGATGCGGGACATGGCCGCCGCCACCGGTCGCGATGCCGGCAAGTACCAGCAAATGGCTGATTCGGCAAAGGCATACATCAAAGAGAACTTCCTCAACGAGGACGGCACCTTCAAAACCGCCATCCTCAACACTATGCAAACTCCTGCCTTGTTCGCCCTGAAGAACCAACTTGTGGAAGGCGAAGCCAAATCGAAGATGATAGACCGCCTGCGCGAAAACTTCGCGCAACACGATCTTTGCTTGCAGACCGGATTCCTGGGCACATCCATCCTCATGGCTACCCTCACGGAGAATGGCATGGAAGACATTGCCTATGAACTGCTCTTCCAACGTAAGAATCCAAGCTGGCTGTACTCTGTGGACAATGGAGCTACCACCATCTGGGAACGGTGGAACAGCTATATGATAGACAAAGGAATGGGACCACGCGGCATGAACAGCTTCAATCATTATGCCTACGGATGCGTATGTGAATGGATTTGGGAAACCGTTGCCGGCATCGCAGCCGATCCTGTCACCCCCGGCTTCAAGCATATCATTATGAAGCCCATTCCAGACAAGCGATTGGGACACGTAACTGCCGAATACCGTTCCGCCGCCGGACTCATCAAAAGCGCCTGGAAATATGAAGGAGACACCTGGATTTGGAAATTCACCATTCCTAAGGGTGTGACCGCCACCGTAACTCTTCCCGGAGAGATAAAGTCAAAGAACTATGGAAGCGGAACTTACAAGGTGACCAAATAGTTTTTCATGTAAAACTTTGATATTAAGAGGATTTGTAAAGCACTCTTCTTTAGAAAAATGAGACTGTCTAACAACCCGAGAAAAAAAATCACCTTGTTCTGATAGGGAGAAATCGTTAAAAAGAGACTTGTTAGACAGTCTCGACTTTTTCAAATTGAACATTATGACATACAATCTTTTCTCTTGTTTTGGCAAAATGTATGTCTGTGCATTTACTATTAAAAAAGAGAGAGATTTAAAAAATAAATTATACATGGCATAGAGAAGTGTAAAGGCCGATGAATTATTGTCATCTGTAAAGTATCAATAGATACGCTACACTTTTTCTTTTCGTAGGCAAATCTTAATCCGTATCTTCGTAGCATGAAAGAAGATATACGGAAAATACGGATGCGCCCAAAATGACTTGAACTATACGCCGAAACGGGTTCTGTGACAAAAACTGCCCTTCGGTGCGGGATTGCCCGTTCCACGTTATACCGTTGGATAAATCGCGAGAAAGAACAAGGCAAGTCGGAATTGTCCGATAAGTCTAAACGTCCATCAAGACTTGCCAATATGAAGATAACACCTGAAATTGAAACCATTATCCTTAATCTGCGTGAGACGAGAAGATGGGGGGCGCAACGGATTGCCAACTATCTGCTTAGGAAGAGAATAAAGCTCTCAGCCATGACGGTGTGGCGTGTGTTGAAAAAGCATCAGGTAAAAGCTGTTGTGAAACAGCGTAAAAAGTCAGACTATATCCGATATAGTAAAGAAGTTCCCGGGGAAAGGGTTCAGCTGGATGTAATGAAAGTACGAAACGGAGCATACCAGTTCACGGCCATAGATGATTGTACCCGTTTATCCCAATAAAAAAGCGGAAAGTACAATTCATTTTTTAGGAGAGATACTGAACACCTTTCCTTTTCCCGTTTAGCGGATACAAACTGATTGGGGAACAGAATTTTTCAATTATGGCTTCCAATATGAACTGCATGACCATTTTATCAAATTCAGACCAATCAAACCAAGGACTCCGCATCTGAATGGCAAAGTCGAAAGGTCTCAGCAGACCGATAAGACAGAGTTTTGGAATCTTATAGATTTGTCGGACAAGACACTTGATTTGAATATGATGGCTATGGAATGGCAGGAGTTCTACAATAAGAAACGACCACATTCCTCACTGAACGGCAAGACTCCGATGCAAAAATTCAAGTCTGTCGAGCACCTTGTTCCGATCCAGCCCGATGTGAGTGAAAAATTCTGGGAGTCAAACGAAGAAATTCTTCCACGTAATTACAAGTATCTTAAATTCATAAAACATCGAAATAAGAAAACTGTTATTCGATAATCCGTGGAGAATCAAAATATATCGCAGATTATTTTACGTTTTTAAACTCATCGGTCGGGGAACGGCCAGCACCAAGGGGCGGGACCACCCATCCCGACGAGCGTAAGAATCCACTAAGCTAATGTAGCGAATCTGTTGTTATAGCACATCTTACCCCTTATGAATGGTTACCGTCTTTTATAAAAGAATACTTACGTGACCATCCAGATGAAATAGATGAATATCTACCTAAATCAAAATAGTGATAGTGTATTTATTCTGATAATAGTTGTCTATTTGAAATTTATGAAAGTATTTGGAGGATGGACTATCACATCCTCTATTTTGTCTGTGTACATTTCTGTGTGACATTATTTGAGTGAAAAGACACTGTCCAAATTTTTGTGTAAATTGAAACAGGATTCAGTTGTAAGTTTCTTCTTATATCTGGATTCTGTTTTCAAAAATAAGCATAAATTGATTCATAATCAATCCCCAGTTATGAATAGGCTGTGTCCATTTCTTCTCAATCTCCATAAGTGAAAGATAGACGGTCTTTTTGACGGCATCATCCGAAGGGAATGAAAGCTTTGATTTTGTATACTTCCTGATTTTCCCGTTCAGGTTTTCAATGAGATTTGTGGTATAGATTATTTTTCTGATTTCCAGCGGGAACTGGAAGAAAACAGTCAGGTCATCCCAGTTGTTTCTCCATGAAAGTATGGCATAAGGATACTTTCCTCCCCATTTCTTTTCCAAATTGTCAAGTTCCGCTGCTGCAACCTCTTTGTTGGGTGCATTATAGATATTTTTCATATCCGCCGTAAACTCTTTTTTATCCTTATAAACGACATATTTACAGGAGTTTCTGATTTGATGTACTACACAGATTTGAGTGGATGATTGTGGGAATACGGTACGGATGGTATCCGTAAATCCATTCAGATTGTCGGTGCAGGTAATCAATATATCCTGTACTCCACGTGCCTTTAAATCAGTCAGGACACCCATCCAGAAAGAAGAACTTTCCGATTTGCCTACCCACATGCCAAGAACTTCCTTCAGGCCGTTCTGTTTCAGTCCTACACAAAGATAAACGGTCTTGTTTATGATCTTGCCGTTATCCCGTACCTTGAAGACGATACCGTCCATCCAGACTATAAGATAAACAGGATCCAAAGGGCGGTTCTGCCATTCCTGAGCAGCCTGGTTAACCTTGTTTGTAATAATGAAAATGGCTGACGTAGAGAGTTCTATTTCATAAATCTCACGCATTTCTTCTATATCAGAAACACTCATCCCTTTGGCATATAGGGAGATAACAAGCTTTTCTATCGAGAGTCCACGGCTTTCATGCTTGGGCACTGCTATCGGCTCAAACTGGCCATTGCGGTCACGGGGAATAGAAATGAAAGCTTCTCCATGTTCGGTATGGATTTTCTTTGGATAATTGCCATTGCGTGAATTACCACTGTCATTACCGGCTACAGAATTCTTTTCATAGCCCAAATGAGCATCCATTTCACCTTCAAGCATCTTTTTCAATACTTGGGCATGCAACTGCTTCAGGAACTTGCTTACATCGGCTTCTGTCTTGAACTGGCTAAGGAATTCCTTGCTTAACACTTCATCGGGCACTACTTGATTCTTTTCTTTCATAATTTTCTTCATTTTGCAAATGTATAAAATAAAAAATACAAGACTCAAACTTGAATCACGTATTTCCTTTACACAAAATATTTTATAGTGCCTCAATCATTAAAGCACATAATTTATTCTCTTTTCTCACTATATCTCTTTTATTGCATTTCTCCATTGTTTTAATATAGAAAAAGAATTAACAGGACTACTTGGGCTAGTAGAATACAATTCTATTGGATGGATTTTCTGTGGCAAATTATATACCATTTTCTTATAATAGCTATATGCCTTTTGCCCATTAAAGCAAATTTTTCTAATCTTGGGGTGTAACTTCAGATATGTTTCTAAATCATTCAATTGCTCATTTTTAATAGTCCTATCACTATTTCCATCACGTTCACAAGATTCAAGAATATCCCATAAAGAGATTTTATTATCTAGCAATAACTGTTTTCTCTTTTCATAAGGAATAGCATAAACTTCTTCAAAAAAGGCCAATTAGGGTCACAAATTCTAAACATGACATCCCCAAATAAATTATCTTTATTCTGATAATATTGCTGATATTTTAAAGACTCACCTCCAGGTATGGTGTCTAAAATTAAAATCTCACTTTCGCTATTTTCTATAGCTGGCATAGAATATATTTTTTCCATAGTTTATCAATATGGTTGTTCTATTTATCATTCACAAGATACATAAACTGTTTTATGTTCTTTCCAAAAACATTACTTCCGTTATAGGCCGGATGCCTCAAATAAAAAGTCTCATGCTTCATTCCTTTTATTGCTTTTTCCGCTTTTCTCCCAATTGAACCAATATGTTTAATTTCAAATAAATCCAGTAATTTTATTAGAAATTCTTTACCCGCCATTATTTCCTGTGCATAAGGTGTTCTGTTACTTTTATCATTATTTTCTTTATGAGGATGAAAAGGACAAATATTCCATAATAACGGTACTGTTCCATATTGATTATACCATTCTTTTAGCTTAGGCCACACCGTTAGAGCAGACAATTCACGCTCAGGCTTATCTTTTGAAAATATTCTATAACCTAAATTTATTCCCATCAAGTTAGGAAGCCACTCTTGGGTAAACATATCTTCACAAGTAAATGGAATACCGGATAATCTACACCCTCTATAACCAGGAGCCTCTCCCACTAAAATGACGTGACTATTATTTTTTAACATATAATGAAAATATAATGACAAATTATGTCTACATATTTCATTTTGTAATGAAGAACCTGCATATACATTAGTTAAAATAGAGTTTGACTCAACCTGAGCTAGTTCTTCTATAAAGATATCAATTTTATCCATATCACTTCTTTTTTATAACAGGACCGTAATATAAAAATAATTGTGTTAACAACAAAATAAATGTACACAAATCGTATTCTAAACGGGGCATTATGATATTAAAAAAGGAAGATAGTGTAAAAAGCCACCTTCCTTTATTTTTTTACTATTTCAAAGGAGTAAGTTCTTTATATTCCCGATGAAGGAATGGTAAAAAGGTGGGATAAGATTTTATATTAACAAGAAAAATAAATTACAAATCAACAAAGTATATCGTTCTGTACACTACGACACATCTATAACTTCAATCTTTTATTATATCAGACAGTTTTACTTCTAACAGATCCGTTAATTTCACCGCCTGAAAAGTCATGTGTGCCACACTACTCTCATATAGAATCCCGATTGTTTCTTTATCAATCATTGTCAGACAACTATATCCCCATCCTTCTGCTTCGTTGAGTATGATTTGATGTTCGGGCAATCAGGTAAGACCTTTATCCAGACTTGCTTTTATTGTTATATGCTTACGTCCTTTAGTCGTATCTGGATTTGAAAACAGCAAGAGATCTTTATTTAATATGTTCTATTGGTAAATAGAAACATAGCAATAAAAATATTAAATTTATAGTAGGCAATTATAACATTTAAGCGATTACCACTATATTCTCAGAAACTAAAGTTACAAAAAAAATATTATATAATACAAGGAATTTATATTACAATAGGAAAATATGTGATTGAAAATAAGAAAACTAAGTATTGCAATAAACAGAAGAAATGGCGAGAGATTGTTAAAAAGTAATATCTTTAAAACCGTTAATACCTGATGTCCTCCACTATGATAATTAATTTAATCGAAAAAAATGCTCAAATAACATGCACAAAAATATAGGTTGGAAATTTTTCAGACAGGAACGGAGTTGTGGTTACCAGCATTAGGTTTCAAGAGTACAATTCATCAGGATCTTATCAACCATAAACAACTTTCCGACCCTTTTTATGGTATCAATAAACAAAAGATTCAATGGAAAATGGAGTTGGAGAATACAGGACTGTTTTTTACAGTTACTTCCAAACAACTAAAACGAGATGACGCCCAATTAGTTTTTAAAGTTTTAACATGTATGCCGAATGCCTTAACTGAAGTATGTTATAGATCGCTGATTGCAGTTCAGATTCAATGCAATCATATACGTATTATATTATATCCAATCAAGCGAATGCCGTTATAGTCTTTCTTAATTCGGTTAGCGTTAAATATATTTGTCTCTCTACCGTATGAACAGAGATTCCCATTATGACAGCTATCTCCTTATGGCTTTTTCCATGAAAACGACTGAGTTCAAATACTCTCCTTCTACGATCGGGAATTGCAGCCAGTACAGAATAAATGGCACCAAGCATCTCTTGACAATGAAATCTTTCAAAGAAATCATAGTCTATCCATGCAGAAGCAGGTTTCATCATACAATGCTCCGCATACTCTTGCTTGACCTGCTCATGCTTGTGTATATTCAGCGCTATATTCCTTGTCATAATCAAAAGATATGAATCAAATTTCCTTTCATTATTCAGCCAGATATTCTGTCTTTCCCAAAGTCTGGTAAAAACCTCTTGAACAACATCCTCCGCATCAGATTCGGACTTTAGCAAAATGTAAGCAAAATATTTTACTCTGGAATAATTAGTTTTGAATAACTTAGAAAAACGATCAATAGTCTCCACTTCTTCATTGTCAGCTATCATTACAATGCAAAATTTAAGAAATAAAAATATTAAAAAAATACGGAACTCTCCTTTTGAATCCCGTATTTTCTTAGTTACATTCAATGTACAGTGTTATTACTTAAAATATTCAAAGAGAAGTACGATGTCAATTAATAGCAACCGGTTCATCCAATTCTTTGAAACGGACATCAGTTTCTCCATTCTTTCCATTACCGGAAGCATCTTTAATGTAAGGAACACCACCTTCTTGAGTCAAATCTTTTCCATTCAGTTTGTAATAAGCGAACAAACCGTCTGAAGCAGGATCTACAGAAAGCATATTTTGCTTAATCTGATTTTCCGTACGTGCCACACTCCACAATCTGACTTCACTCATATATCCATAGAAAGGACGTTCTCCCCACTTGAAGTCTTTTACTTTACCGACAAAACATCCGCCGTTTGACAAATCGAAACTTGGAGTATCCCAACTGCTTTCAGAGGCTTTTTCTCCATTAATATAGAGTATAGCCTTTCCCGAAGGTTGATCATAAGTGAATGCCACATGATACCATTTGCCTGTTTCAAAAGCCTGCTCAGAATGGAACTGCTTATTTCCGGCAATCTGCATCCAGTCATTGTGTTTGCCTGGCAAAGCTTCGTCTCCTATACGAAGAATCAGAATACCTTCCGTTCCCATAATCGTATTATTTGAATTAAAACGATTTAAATAGATCAAAGCTTCATAAGTAACCGATGTGAACGGACTAAGCGGACTTACCGGTATCTTGATATAATTGCTGGAGAACTGACCTACAGTCCGTATTTCTACCGGTTTGCTAATGACCAAATAAGTGAAATCCGATCCTTCGACGACAGGCAAAGAAGATGACCGCACACATACAGGCAACAGATAAGTTTTTCCTTCAGCAATATTTGCCATACCACTGAGTTTTACAGTGGTTTGCGGAGCGTATATCTTTCCTGCTTCAATAGTGGCCGATGTAACTTCCAGACTTGCCTGCGAAGGATCGAGCAGTTCATAAGTTGTACCGTGTGCGGCATTGAAAGCTTCTACTGCACTTGCTCCTCCTATTTCATAAGTCACCTCTGTCGGTGAAGAACTTTTGAAAGAAAGTCTCGCCTGCAGATCATGGGTAATAACATCATCACCCGAGGCTTTAATAGTAACACTGCTTTCTTCAAAGTATACTTTGGTTTCCAGCAAGTCACTTTCATTGTCATTGCAACCGCAAAGCAATGCTCCAATGACAAAACCTGCTATGTATTTTAATCGAATCTTATTCATAATAATTTTTAATCTAATTTTTTACTTCAGTGATTATTCTCCTTCTGTATTCTCTCCGTTCTGCCCGGCTTTCCATTCATTGAATACCTGCTGGTTAATTTGTATTGCCTGACGCATCCACTTGTAATCTGGAGTATTGCTATAGTCATTATCAAAGCGATACGCTCCTACTCCCCCTTTACAAACAGTTTTATCTTCGGGCATCCACCGCGCTTGATCCAATAAACGACCACCGCTTGTTGCATTGGATTCAAAATTTTCTGTGATAATCAACTTTTTCAAATTACCGCTCTGTGGCCTATAATCGGGTGTCGAATGATTATATGATTGCGTAATCCAATAATCCACATATTCATCAATTTCCGCACTTAAATGTTCTATGTGTCCGTCAATCACCAGCAACTTGTGTCCTTTCCCTTCCGGATCACTTTTCGGACCAATATACTTGCCCATTTCCTTGATCAGAAATTCGATGTTAGGATATCCATAATAAGAACTTCCATGTGTCAATGTTCCATCCTGGTCATTAAAACCACTTCCCGGTTCCCAGTCAATATCAAAACCGTCCCATTCACTTACAAACAAAGAATCGCAAAGCGCTTTAGCGTATTTGGCCAATGCCTCTTTCATGTCAGCACCTTCAGGATTTCCGGAGGTATACCCCCAAAAATTCCAACGTGCTTTTTTTCTTTCTTCATTCAGTTTACTCTCATTCCACCCTTCTTCTTCGGCCTGCTTTTCCACTTCCTCATAGACCCAGTCGGGAGTCCTTCCTTTACCCAGATGAGAAAGCAGGCTTACTTCCAACAATTTAATGCCCTTTACTTTCTGAACAAATTCTTTATCCTTTTTCTGTGCTTCCGTAATTTCATATCTTCCCGGAGCACCACTCCACATGGAGATGATATCCATACTGTCGGGAACAGAAGTCAGATATCCCTTTCTTATCGCACCGGATGGTGCCCAGTTGGAGAACCATCCGAAAGCTACAGGACGGCCATAATTTCTGGCTGTTTCCTTATATGCCCGGAGTTCGGCATAATAAGCTTCACTCTCTTCTTTGTTCATTGTATTGAAACCGCCAATATGTTCAATTTCCATTTTCTCTACATCCGTACAAGATGTAAATATCATTCCTGCTACGGGAATAGCATATAATAGTTTTTTCAGTACTTTCATAATACAACATTTTAATAAATTGTTTATCTGCAATCCCACCACAATCTGGAGGTTGCCTTATCTGTTTTATCTTTCAATTTACTTATAGCATCTTCATAGTTGGCTCTATCCTCTGCAGATTGGGAGAAACTTATCGGATAAACCATACGGCGAATACCTCCATCTTTGGTTATACCACTTGCAGAGCCTCTGTTCTCCTGTACCGGATTCAACTTAGGATATCCTGTCCTTCTCCACTCTGTCCATGCTTCCTGCCCGTTGGGATAAAGGGCAATCCATTTTTGAATCATGATTTTTTCCAGTTTGTCTTCCTGACTTCCTTCAAAAGCAGGAGTGGCCGTAGTGGGGGCTGAAGCCCAATAATTATTATTAGAAGACGTAACTTGTACGAATACAGGTGTACCTGCTCCTGTTATATAAGAATCTACACTTGTAGAGACCCCGTTTTCGTCAAACGACATTTGAATGCCTTGTTTATACAGTGCTTCGGCATCACCAAATTCCGGCCATTCCAAAGCGGCTTCAGCGCGTAAGAAATACATTTCCGATGCACGCATCCAATAAGTCGGTGTGCTTACCATCATACTGGGTTGAGAGCAATCGGTGTATTCTCCATTACCCTTAGTATGTCCGGGAGGTACAGGTGCATACCAATTACCGTCAAATCCCGGCAGTGAATTATCCTGTTTGATACTTGTAAAATATTTGCTCATGCGCGGATCTCTATAGCCTTGCAGATAAGCATACATGCTTGTACCCATACGGCACTCATTATAGTTGCCCGCCAAATAAGCAATGTTATTGTCAAACGCATAAATGGCATTCGGACTGATCTTAGCCTCATCATCTTTCGCGGTCATCACTCCTACGCTATGATTCAAGGCTTCATGCGCCCATTGTTTAGCCATATCGGGAGCACAATATTTCAAACGCATAGCCAGACGCAACATCAGTGAATTGGCATACTTTACCCACTTAACCGGATCTCCTGCGTACACCAGGTCAAAATCTTCCATCACTTTGGCACCTGAATTTGCCAGTGAAGTTAACTCTGTTATAGCGCTTTTCAAATCATTGAACATGGCGGTATACACTTCCTGTTCAGTGTCATACGGCACAACAAGCAAGCCTTCGCCTGCATGTGTATAAGGGATCGGACCGAATGTCTCAAGCGCCTTGTGCCAGCAGGAAATTTTCAAAATCTGTGCTAAAGCATAATTTGCCATATTTCCCGTTTCTTCTGCATTTTCTTTTATTTTTTTCCAGGAAGCATATGCCTTGGTATAAGTACTGGTATAGGTAGACGATATCCAAGCATCCTGCAAATAATAGGTCAGATGATTACTTCCGCTAAACCAATTGTTATTTTGACCAAAATATCCGCTCCAGACATCTGCGGAAAGATTAAATGATGTCTGATATTCATTAATGATATCCGTTTTATTTGCAGGAGTACCTACCGGAAAAACTTGTCTGGCAAGGCTCATAATAGAACCACCTACAGCCACACCATCCCGGTTCGCCTCCTCATCAGTCACTTCATAGGGATTGGTGTTAACCTCCTCATAATCGCAAGATGCCCAACAAGGCAATATGCAAAAAGCTACCAAAAGCTTATATTGATTTATCTTTTTCATTGTTGCATTATAATTTTAATTTAATACCAAAGCCGAAACTTCTGACACTTGGTTGCATAAAGTAATCGTTACCTTGACCATAAGTTCCTATAGACGGAGTCAACTCCGGATCGAAAGGAGCTTCGCAATAAAGCATCCACGGATTGTTTGCAGTGAATGAAACTGTTACATCTTTCAACACATTCTTAAACCATGAGTTGGGGAATGTATAGCTCAACGTCAGTTCCTGCAGACGAATATTGGTTGCACTGTACACATAATAACCTGAAGTATGATAATCTCCGGTTCCAATCATTTTGTAATACTTTTCTGCATCTACACGCCCTTGTCCGGGCAATAAAGCACCGCCTAAATCACGAGCTTCACCGGAAGCTTTAGAAACACCGAAGCGGTCGAGAATAGCCTCTGTAGAAGAAGTTACTACACCTCCGAAACGTCCGTTAATCAGGAAACTCAAACCAAAGCCTTTGTAAGAAAATGAGTTGTTCCATCCCATATTGAATTTGGGTGCAACCTGTCCTAAATAAACAGGGTCCGTATTTTCCATTCCATAAGAACCGTCTTCCTTGATTTCAACAAACCCCTGACTGTCTTTCTTAAAGAATCGATCGGCATAGATGTCGTGTATACTGCCACCTACTTTCAATAAAGTACGTCCATTATCTTTTCTTACTTCCGGTATGTTGATTGGTTCTGAAGTAATGTTTGTATGGAAGTTTTCGACCATTTCTTTGATCTCATTAATATTACGCGAGAAAGTCAGGCTGGAAGAAAGGCTGAAATCACCGAATTTGTCATTATACCCCAAAGAGGCTTCCCAACCGCGGTTCTGAACATTACCTGCTTGCAGATAAATCTGTTTGTAACCGGTAGATTCGGGGAGATCGCCCAAAAAAGTCTGATTGTAAGTGTTGGATTTATAATAAGTAACTTCCGCACTCAACTTATTCCATAAACGAAGACTTAAACCAAATTCGTAAGAACGGGTACGTTCTGCCTTGAAATCTGTAAAAGGATAAATCATATCTTCTTTAAGCGCTCCTCCTTCAATGGGCACGGTTACAGTACCCGGAGTTAGACCTGATCTGGAGACCGGTGAACCTACCTCTGTATAAGAACCGCGAACTTTCAAGTATGAAATGAAATCGGGTAAATCAAACATTTCGGTAACAATGGCAGAAAGGCCGACTGAAGGATAGAAGAACGATTCTTCATCTGTATTCACCAGGCGGGAGTTCCAGTCATTACGTCCGGTCAAAGTCAAATACAACATACTCTTGTAGCCAAGTTCCAAATTGGCGAAAAGCGCATTATTGCGGACACGGCTGTCACCTTCACCTTCAATGACACGCGCTTTACTGGCATTGATGTTTCCTGCTGTAAATTTGTTGGGGATCAATGCCAACGGACCTCTATAACCGCTCAATTCTGCCCAGTAATTGGAATAACTGTAACCTAAATTGGCAGAAAGGCTGAAATCTTTGATTTGTTTGTTGATATTCACCATGAAATCCGCATATTCCTGGCGGTCTTTATAATGGTTGTATTCATAAAGGCCTTTTTGGGAACCTTCAGTGAATACATCATAAGAAGAGGCATATATTTTCCGCTCAAAATCAATGTATGAATCATCCATACGATAACGGGCAGCAACATTCAACCAATCGAAAACTTTATAAGTCAGACCTACATTGAACATATAACGGCTTTTTTCGCTGGGAGCAACATTACGGTAGGCTGTCCAATACGGATTCTGCGAAGCATAAGTACCTTCACTTATAGGCCAATATTGCTCTGAAATGTTACGTGCCGAATTTTCACGTTCAAAAATTCTGATAGCATCCCAACTTTCCCCACGCGGGAACAAATAGGCTGCCATAACAGGATTCCAATATTGTCCTTGTGAAACCATATTTTGGTCTGTCTGCTTCACGTAAGATGCACCTAAATCCAACTGCAATTTATCATTGAGGAATGTAGACGTATTGCGAATAGTGAAGTTTAATCTGTCATATTCATTGTTTGGCACAATGCCTTTTGAATTCGTAGAAGAAATAGAAGCAAAAGTCTGATTGTTCTTGTTACCGGTAGTCAAAGTCAATGAATTGATAAAATTGGTACCAGTATTGAAGAAATCATCCTTAGGATCATACGAAGTAGGTGTAGTCATCAGATCACCCCAACTTTCATATATTCCGCTCTTGTTCCGATAAGTTGTCTGGAACTCGGGGGTCATATAAGCTTTGCTGAACTCGGAAGAAGAGGAGAAAGAGATTGAAAGTTTTCCTTCTTTACCTTTTTTGGTAGTAATCAGGATAACTCCATTCGCTGCACTACTACCATACAATGCAGCAGCTGATGGACCACTCAGTACAGAAATACTCTCTATATCTTCCGGGTTAAAGTCAGCGATGCCTTCAGTAGTAGCTCTACCCTCACCCAATACATCATTGCCAGTACCCAAAGTCGTATTGAACAAAGGTATACCGTCTACTACATACAATGCACTGTTGTCACCTTCGATCGATTTGGCGCCACGCATTACTACACGCGTAGAACCACCGGCACCACCGGCACTTTTATTAATAGTAACACCGGCAATCTTACCATTAAGAGAATTGACAAAGTTGGCATCTTTAGTACGTACCAGTTCTTCCGATTTTACCTGCTGCACGTTGTAACTTAAAGCCTTTTCTGCTCTTTTAATACCCAATGCAGTAACAACCACTTCATCCAAAGCCTGAGTATCTTCACTCAATGTGATATTCAGTGAATTAGTATTAGTTACCGTCACCGACTGTGAAGCATAGCCGATATAAGAAAACTCAAGAATATCCCCAGCGGAAACTTTTAATGTGAATTTCCCATCCAGGTCAGTCACAGTACCGTTGGTAGTACCCTTTACCAACACACTTACACCAATCAGCGGTTCTCCTTTGGTATCCTTTACGGTACCG
>ERZ779729.781-NODE-781-length-27559-cov-2.206952_pt1 | contig 27559 bp, 20 predicted proteins | sample MGYA00511072_ERZ779729 | MGnify/ENA primary metagenome ERZ779729 (study PRJEB29588, sample SAMEA2156675) | human gut metagenome | biome: human gut; feature: human-associated habitat; material: faeces | place: Denmark | collected 2008/2010 ...
ATATACCAAGCAAAATGGTAAGATGACAACTTTGACAACGGATGTTGCATTGAATTATTCTAAAACATGGAATGAGAAACACGTGTTATTTGCTAATACGCAATGGAGTCTTGGAGAGACAAAATCGGAATCAGTGACTTTCCAGGCAGAGGGATTTGCTAATGACAAGTTAGATTATATTACTCATGCACAGCAATATTTAGAGGGAGGTAAACCGAGTGGGAGCGAGTCTGTTTCCCGGGAGACGAGTATTTTGGCCTCGGTGAACTATTCGTATGATTCTCGTTATTTGTTTGACGGAAACTATCGGGCGAATGCTTCTTCATTGTTTGGTGCGGATAAGCGTTGGGGACATTTTTGGTCCTTGGGTATTGGTTGGAATATTCATAACGAGAGTTTTATGCAGGATTTCGGGTGGTTGCAGCGATTAAAATTAAGGGCATCTACCGGGTATACGGGATCTCAAAATTTTAATTCTTATCAGGCAATTTCGACATATAAATATTACTCTGATGAGGTGTATGATAATATTATCGGTTCTTACTTGATGAGTTTGGCTAATCCAGACTTACAATGGCAAAAAACACAGGATAATAATGTCGGTTTAGATTTGTCTGTCTTTGGGCGTGTTGATTTGACTTTCGATTATTATATTAAAAATACAAGTAATTTGTTGACCCCCGTGACGCTCCCGCCTTCTGCAGGATTCTCTTCTTACACGGAAAATCTGGGAAAATCACAGAATAAGGGTTTTGAGTTACAAGCAAGTGTTCGGGCAATTAATAACTCTGATCAGGATTTGCATTTGAATGTATTTGCCTCTTTGATGCATAACACGAATAAAATTAAGGAGATTAACGAGGCATTGTCCAGTATGAATGATAGTAAGGATTCCGATAAGGGATTAAATTATGATCAGGATACGAAAGAAAAGACCACGAAACCTTCTGTGAGATATGCAGAGGGGCAATCTATGAGTGCAATCTGGGCTGTACGTTCGTTAGGTATTGATCCTGGAACGGGAAATGAACTTTTTTTGACGAAAGACGGTGATCTTACTTATACTTGGGATTCGGATGATCAGGTCGTATGTGGAGATGAGTTGCCGAAATATACGGGAACATTCGGGTTTAATTTGGACTGGAAGGGATTTTCTGTTAATACGTCGTTCTATTATCGTTTGGGAGGGCAGATGTATAACCAGACTTTGGTTGATAAAGTTGAGAATTGTGATATGAATTATAATGTGGATCATCGGGTATATACAGGAAGATGGACGACTCCCGGACAAAAGGCCGAATTTAAGAAAATGACAGATCCGAATTATTTTACTCGTCCGACTTCTCGTTTTGTTCAAGATTTGAGTGAGTTGCAGATGACGTCGTTGAATATCGGTTATGATTTCAGAAATTGTAAGTTTATGCAGAAGGGGATTATCGAGCGATTGAAGTTATCTTTCTACATGAATGACGTGTTCCGGCTGTCCACGGTGAAGACTGAAAGAGGTACGGATTATCCGTTTGCCCGTTCTTTCTCTTTCCAGTTACAAGCGACATTCTAATTATTGGAGATTATGAATATAAATAATTGTTCTACCAAGTTATGAAGAAAGAGTTTATAAAATATAGTTTATTGGTTTTGGTTTGTTTCAGCATGATGGCATGTAATGACTGGCTGAGCGTGAAACCTAAAACTGAGATGGAAGCAGAAGATTTGTTTTCCACGGAAGCCGGATTTAAAGATGCTTTGGCCGGGGTTTACACGGCAATGACAAAATCTTCCTTGTATGGCCGGGAAATGACATATGGAATTGTTGATGTTGTTGCCCAGCAATGGGGTAGTATAGGTACGAATCATCGTTATGCAAATGCTCTTAAATATGAATACGAAGCTACAAATACAAAACCGATAATTGACACGTTGTGGAGTGGTTTGTACAATGCAATTGCTAATGCGAATAGTATTTTAGCTTATATCGATAAATCATCGGTGATTTTTACGGGAGATAACAAACAGATAATAAAGGGAGAGGCTCTAGCATTAAGGGCATTTCTGCATTTTGATTTGTTACGTCTATTCTGCGAGAATGCGAAGAGTACTTCTGATGAAGATGGAATTCCCTATGTAGATGAATTGACCAAACAGGTGACAGTTTCTGTTTCTCCCGCAAAGGTGGTTGAACGGGTTATTCAAGATTTGACAGATGCGGCAACTTGCTTGGCTAATGATCCGGTTTTGACTGGCCGTGAAGTCTCAACGAGTGAGGATGATGGTTATCTGGTAAATAGGAATTATCATTTGAATTATTATGCCGTGATGGGATTGATGGCTCGTGTTTATATGTATGCTGAAAATACAACAGAGGCTCGTCGATGTGCAATGGTTGTTATTGATGCTCATAAAAATAGAAATGTGTTTCCTTGGGCAGATAAGAATGATGTGTTGAATGAGAAAAAAGAAATTCGGGATAGAACTTTCTCTAGTGAACATCTTTTTGCTTTGAATATTAAAAAATTGACAGATTATATCGAAGGATATTTTATGTCAACAAGCGTACCTTTGTTGACACGTGTTTCTCCGGGAACTTTATTTGTAGCTGGTAATGATTTCCGTAGTTTCTTCTTTGAAACGATGAATTATGTAGGGGATGTACCTTCTAAATTGTGGCAAATGGATGGAGTTACGGTGGATGGTCAATTACTTACTCCTAAACGAGATCGGATGCCGATGATTCGTTTGAGCGAGATGTATTATATCGTGGCAGAGTGTGATAAAGCTATTCCTGCTACTGCTGTGGCTCGTTTGAATGAAGTACTTGCTAGTAGGGGGTATGATGATTCAGAGTTGCTGGATCCTATTTCAGTGAATAGTGCGGATGCTGTGCAAGCAGAAATTTTGAACGAATATCGACGAGAGTTTATTGCGGAGGGACAGCTTTTCTTTTATCATAAGCGGATGAAGGACGAGAAGTTGAATGGTTACACGGTGAATTACGTATTCCCGAAACCGGATACAGAGATTGAGTTTGGAAAATAAAAATTAAGAATTATGAAATCGATAATAAAATATGTTTTACCGGTTTTGACAGGTTTGTTTTTCGTGTTAGCGGCCTGTGAAAAAGAAGACATCCCTTATTACAGCGATGTGGAACGGATAAATTTTGATTACACGTCAATGGGATTATCAAAGGATACAGTTAATATCGCTTATGGTTTTGTGACAGACCAGTATACGAATATTGATTTGGAGTTATTGTTGACAGGATATGCTAAAGATTATGATCGGGTGATCGGTTTGACGATAACGAGCGAAGACGGGGCCGTGGCAGGAACGAATTATGAAATTGCAGATAATGTCATTATGCCAAAAGGTGAGGTTTCAATATCGGTACCCTTGAAAGTATTGCGTTCGGAAGACTTGATGACCACGGGTGCTAAATCTTTCTTGGTGAAATTAGTTGATTCTGACGATTTGGTGGCTGGGTTAAGAACAACTCTTTTCGTGACAGTTTCGGATGATATTCCAGATAAATGGATTGGAGATGAAGGATGGTTTATGAATCCGATTAGTCAGTATTTTGGGGAATGTAGTAAAACAAAGTACTTGTTTGTATATGAACAATTAGGTGTTTGGGATTTTTCCAGTTGGAGTTATTGGGGGATGATGGGTGATGCAGCAAAATTTACCCCGGCCAAGAGGATCTTGAAGGAAAAATTGGCTGAATACGAGGCTGAGAATGGTCCTCTTGTAGACCCTAAAGAAGGTAGAGTAACTTTCCCTGATTAATTTTTAAATGATAATGTTATGAATAAAAGATTTATAATAGAGATAATGTTATTGCTGGCTGTCGTTGCCGGATTGTGGAGTTGTTATGATGACAAAGGTAATTACGATTACAAGAATTTGATTTCTCTACAAATTGATACGTTAGGAATTAAAGCGGAACAAACAGCTTATCAGTTTGAGAATTTCAATGTCCCGGTAGAAGTGAAGTACGCGGGTGATGAGAAAAATTTGTCTTACGAATGGAAAATATATCCGCAGGACCCTAAAAAAGATGATGATGTGCAGAAATATGACTCCGCCGTGGTTTTATACACGAAAGCAGTTTTCGATACGATCATATATGAAGTTCCGGGTGCCTATTATTTGACATTGACGGTTACAGATAACGTTCAGGATTTGAAGGAATATTTCACAATGAAGTTGAATGTAGAGACGTTAGTTTCCAGGGGACTATGTGTGATGGATGAGAAAAACGGACTTTATGATTTGAATATAATCAAGAGTGCTAAACTATTGACCGATATAACAGCATCAGAAGAACAAGTTTATTATCACGTGTATTCCGGGGTTAATGATACGGAAGTGACAAATGGTAAATTCTTAGGCCGGGGAACGTATTCTGATAATAATGTACTTTATTTTTTTACTGAAAACGGTGGTTTGAAACTGGATGTAAATACATACGAGATCATGTCTAATGATTTTACTTCTTGGTTCTCTTTCCCGATGAGTGTTACTGCAGCTCCGGAGGCTTATGTGATAACAAGTCGCCCGCTTGAGATGATTGTGACGAATGGTTTAGTTTATGTTTGGGATCATAGGTCAATGGGAGTTACTACTTTTGGCGATCGTTTGGATGGGGATTATAAAGCAGCTCCTTATTTACCGAATATTTCGACAAGTTCTTTTTCATCCGTGATTTTTGACATGAAGAATAAACGTTTTGCTCCTATTAATCAATTTGGTTCAAACGTGGGGACTTTTGAGTCTACTTCAACGGGCGAATTCGATTTGAATGATATCGGTTCAACGAAAGAATTGAAATTTATGGAGAATGGTTTTAATTCTTACACGTATGCTGTTTTCTATGACACGGAGACTTCAGGTTATTCTTTATACGTGATGGATTTTTCAGGAGCGACAGCAACGCCTGTTAAGAAATATTCTATGGCGGATTGTGAAGGTTTAACAGAGAGTTCCCTTTACACTTTCGGAAACCAAGGGAATGTTTGTTTTTATGCATCCGGTAGTGATTTATATCAATACAAATATGCGTCGACGAATAAGGGTGCTGTGGTTCACTCATTCAGTGGTGAGACAATAACAGGCGTTGAAGTATTTAAGAATTCGGGACATGCTAAAGATGGTAAATTATTGATAGTTTCTACCGAGTCTGGAGGTGAGGGAAAGGTTTATTTGATTGACTTTAATGAGTTAACCGGAGCCATTACCGGGGGAACAGCTGATCCGTATACCGGGTTTGGTAGAATCGTTGATGTGTTGTATAAAGAATAAAGCTTAAAAACTCCCCGATAAACATCGGGGAGTAAAAATGTATGAATCCGTATGGAAAAGATTAGATTATTAGGAACCGGGATCATTATTTGTTTATTGATGATGTTTGTTTCATCGGTGAACGCACAGAAGTACAAATCCGTGTTTAAAAACCTGACTTGGGAACAAGCGGCAGAGTTGGCACAAAAAGAAGGAAAAATCGTGTTCGTGGATGCCATGCGAAAAGCTCGAACCCCGGAGGATCAGAAGAAGCTGGATGTCGCAGAACGGAAATTGTTTTCAATTTCGGAAATTATGGATTTTTGTGATCAGCACGTGATTGCTATTCAGATTGATATGGGGTCTGAGGCTGGTCAGGCATTTGCACCTAAATTAATGATGAATATGTACCCGACATATGGTTTTTTCATGCCTAACGGGGATATCCTTGGGGTAGTGAGTCCTTATCTTCTGGCACAAAAACCGGAAAAATTCGTGGAGGTAGGGAACAAAGCGTTGGAAGATGCTGAAGTGAAGAGAAATAATACACGTTCGATTCTGTTTGAAGAAATTAGCTTGAAGGATGCAATGGCGAAAGCGAAGAAAGAAAATCGATTGATTTTTATTGATGCTTATACGGATTATTGCCAACCTTGCATGTTGATGGTGAAGAATGTATTTTCATTGAATGATGTGGCTGATTTTTATAACCGGAATTTTATAAACTTGAAAATACATTTTGGGAAAGAAAAGGAGCTTGCTGAAAAATATGGTACGAGTGGTTATCCGGCATTCCTGTTTATCAATGGTGATGGAAAATTGGTTTATATGGAGGGTGGATACACGGAAGGAGATGAGTTTATCGGTTTCGGTAAGACGGCATTAGAGAAAGCCAAAGGGATAGAGTTTATCGAGGGAGATTGGAACCGGGCGTTAGAGCAAGCTCGACAAGAAAATAAACTTATTTTCATGGATTGTTATACTTTTTGGTGTGGACCTTGTAAACAGCTTGCGAGAACCGTGTTTACCGATCCTGATGCGGCAAACTTTTTCAACGAGCATTTCGTGAACTTGAAAATGGATATGGAAAAGGGGGAAGGGATAAATTTGAAAGATCGTTTTGGAGTGAAGGCATATCCGACATTGCTTTTTATTAATGGGCAGGGTGAAGTTGTGCATAGTCTGGTAGGGGCTCCTGGATTGAAGGAATTAATAGAGCAGGCTCAGATCGCTTTTGAGGGGAAAGGATTGGCCTATGCAGATGCTGAATACCAAAAGGGGAACCGGGATCCGGAGTTCATTCAGGCATATCTTACTTATTTGGGAAATGCATCCTTGAGTGAAAAAGCAGGGGAAGTTAGTTTGGATTATTTTGCAACATTAGATAAGAATAATTTAAAAGAGAGAAAGTATTGGGATATATTTGTTAAGTATATAAATGATGTTGATTCGGATTTGTTTCAATACGTGTATGAACATCGGGATGAATTCTACTCTATTTATGGAGAACGAGATGTGAAACGGAAAATTCAGAACGTGTGGGGAGGTGGTGCTAACCAGTTTGTGAATAAAGAAGGAGATCAGCTGGTGTTGGATAAGAAAGGCTTTAAACGTTACGTGAAACGGATGGAAAAAGCGAACGTGGATGGTTGGGAAGATATTGCTTCAGGTGCGGAAATGATGAACGCGGAGAAACTTGGTGATTGGAAAACTTACATCGCTTTAGGAACGGAACGTATTAAACAAGGTAAAGTTTCTGATTTACTGCTTTATAATTGGGGATTACGGGTAAATAAGCAATGTAAAGATAAGGCGTTAAGATTGTTAGCGGCTCAATGGTTTGATGATGCGGCAGTCAAAGCGGCAAAAAATGAGGTAGAAGGAAAGGGTAATATGATGTCTTATCGGACATTTTTCGAGAAACTGGCAAAAGATTTAAAGGCCGACGTGCAATAGACAAAGAAATTTTAATGAACTAAAATGATATTTATGGGAAAGATTTTAAGATTATTGTTATTCGCTTGTATGCTAATTAGTACAAGTAGTGTTTTTGCTCAAAAAACGATCACGATCAAAGGAAAAGTGAAGTTTCCTTATAACCGATTCAATATGGAGATTGTTGAGCGGCAGGGATTCGACAAGACGATTATCGATTCATGCAAGGTGAAAGATGATGGGACATACGAATTTAAAATGAAGGTGGACAAACCGGGAGTTTACACGTTGGATTGTCAAAAGTGGCAATCCGTACAATTTTGGGCAGAGGATGAGGATTTGGAGATCAATTTCAGGGGAGAGGACACGGCTAAGATAAAAATAAAGAATCCGCCTTACGTGTACATTAATGGTGGGCCAAACAATGAGGTTATGAATTTGATGAATTGGGATGGATACCGGGGATACCAGTTGATGATCGGCGTTTCTCAAGGAGTATACCGTATTCCGGGGATTGATGATCAGGCAAAGCAGGAAGTTTCCGGTAAATTTTACGATATGTTGGGGAATGAATCGAGAGCGAGAATGAGATTCTTGGCCGAACATTATGCCGATCGGAATAGCGTGTTGGCCGTGTTACCGTCTTTGAGGGGAGAGGAAAACGAAGAGTTAGTACAACAAGTATTGGCTCGTTTGGAAAGTAAGAACCCCAATTATGCTCCCTTGTTGAAATATAAAGCAGAGATGGCTGAGGCGAAAGCTCAAAAAGAGCGTTTAGCTGAAGGAAAAGTTGCCCCGGAATTTTCATTCCCTACTCCTGATGGAAAGAAAAAATTAGGACCACAGGATTTTAAGGGGAAGATCCTCGTGTTGGATTTTTGGGCTTCTTGGTGTGGACCTTGTCGGGCTGAAATTCCTCACTTGAAGGAGGCTTATAAGGAATATAGCACCAAGGGGGTGGCATTCTTTAGTGTTTCAATTGATAAAGATGATGCTGCTTGGAGAAAAGCCATGAAGGAAGAGAATATGCCTTGGGCGCAAGCACAGGCTCCGAAGGCTGGTAAAGACGTGATGAAACAATACCAGTTCTCGGGAATCCCTTATATTTTGGTTTTGGACGAGGAGGGGAAAATCGTGGCAAAGAATTTGCGGGGAAAGGCATTGACGGATAAGCTAGAGGAATTACTTAGTGGTAAAAAGAAGAGCGTGGCGATGCCCGCGATGGGAATGTAGTAGAAAAGGGGCAGGGGGGATGGCGTGTAAGGTTGGGAGTAAATGCTTCTTCTTATCACACAGTTCTTTGCATGCATCTCCCTATTTCTTTTAGAATATATAACGGTAAAGGAAATGAGAATATTACTTTGTTTGGTATTGATGTGTTGCATGTCCGGGTTGGCTTCGGCACAAATGACGGCAGCGAAAAAAATACCGCCTGCTATCGAGAAAAAGATTGTGTTGAAAGCATCTGCTCAAAAAGTGTGGGATTACATCTCGGAACCGACAAATTACAAGAAGTTTTCGGGCGTGAAGGAATTTACTTGCGAGGAGAAGGCTTTGAATGCTAAAATCGAGTTGACCGGGAAAGATGGTAAAAAAAGGAGTCAGTATATCAGCGTGATTGATTATGATGTCTTCAAGATTTGTTATTTTGTTATCCGATCGGATTACACGAACGATAAACAGTGGGTTTATGCTTTTGAAGTTCATCCCAAAGGAGACAAAAAATGTGAGGTCGTGTTGTCTGTTTACAATGGGTTTGACGAACTTTCGCCTGAATTCAAAAAAGGAATGACCGAAGAGTTCGACACGATTATTACCAGTTTGCAGAAAAAATTTAAATAGTGATATTACGAGAGGATGTTCAATTAAAGTTTTATGTAATGAAGAAATTATTTGTATTAATCGTTTTGATGGCCGGGATTGTTTGGGGCGCAGAGGCTCAAAGCAAGGGGATTACTTTCGAACAGACGAAAGAATGGAAGAAAGTTTTGAAAAAGGCTAAGAAAGAGAAGAAGTTGATATTTATCGATTGTTACACTTCTTGGTGCGGGCCTTGTAAGATGTTATCCTCACAGGTGTTTACCCGTGAGGATGTGGGGAATCAGTTTAATGCGGATTTCGTGAACGTGAAGTATGATATGGAAAAGGATGCGGATGGCGTGATGTTGAAAGATAAATTTGAAGTGAAGGCTTTTCCAACTTTGGTTTTCGTGGACCCGAATACGCAGCAGGTGGTTCATAAGATGGTTGGGGCTGGTTCTGCCGAGTGGTTAATGGAAGGAGGAAAGATCGCAAAAGATCCACAAAACAATTTGAGTGGTCTAACAAAGCGGTACGAGGCCGGGGAGCGGACTACGGATTTATTAAGTCGTTATTTGACTGCGTTATCCTCGGCTTACATGCAGGAGAAGCAAGGGGCTGTTGCTGCTGAATATTTGAATGCTTTGTCGGATGACGAGATTGTGACCAAGGATAATTGGGAGTTGATTAAAAAGAACGTGAGCGATCCGTTATCAAAACCTATACGTCAAGTGATTGCAAATATCGGGCGTTTCTATGAAGTGGCTGGGAAAGAAGTGGTTGACTATAAATTGGAAAATTCGATAAAGGGGGCCGTGGCTGAAATCATGTATTGGCGTTCGGGAAATGGGGAATTTAACGAGGCTAGAAATGCCGAGTTGGTTAAATTACTTCAATCTTTGGATTATGCTTTTATCCCGGGTGCTTTGGCCGGTTTATACACTGCCGAGTATGTTCGAAAAGGTGATTATAAAGGAATGCTGAATAGTATGCGTGAGGCATTCAAATACAACGTGTTCAGGAATGGTGAGGACCAGATGTATTTCCAAAATAACATCGAAGCTTTGACGGGTTGTGACGATAAGGCTCTTGTACAGGAAGGAATCGATTGGATCGATACTAGATGTGCTCAGACAAAAGATTATTTTGCCAAAGCTAATTTGATGAATTCTAAAGCTCGCTTGTTGACCAAAAATGGGGATACGCTTGGAGCAGACAAGGCCAAAATGGAAGAAGAGAAATATAATAAAGAGGGAGAGAAGAGAAGTGGGGGAAAAGCAGTTAGAGCTATTCGAATGAATTGATAATGTTTTCTTTGTGTGATGAAAGCCGCTCCCGTGAAGAGCGGCTTTTTTATTTGTTTTTAGTGATTTTCGTGAAAAACAGAACGAAAAGGCCGATACCCACGATTGCTCCTATCGGGTAACCGATAGAAGGGGAGAGATATAAGCCGCCCACTTTATAAGGGGCAATCAAGAAATAGGTCGTACACACGATACTTAAAAACGTGGCAGGGATGGACATCATCCAATGCGCTTTCCCGTTTTTAGCCAGATAGGTGGCAGCCGTCCATAACGTGATGGTTGCTAATACCTGATTCCCGATCCCCACGTATTTCCATATCGTGGAGAAATCCACGTTGCAGAGTAAATAGGCGATGATGAATATCGGGATAGAAACGATGAGACGATTTTTGATTGGTTTCTGGTTGAATTTTAAAGCATCGGCAATGATCAACCGCATACTACGGAATGCTGTGTCTCCGGATGTAATCGGGCAAACAACAACCCCGATAATGGCGATAATCGCTCCAAAACGTCCTAACCATGAATTGCAGATCGCATCCACGATTATAGCGGGAGTTTTTCCTGCCGTGGCGGCGGCATTCAGGCCTTCTGCACCCCCGAAATATGCCATGGCTGCGGTAGCCCAGATCATGGCCACGATCCCCTCTGAAATCATGGCTCCGTAAAAGATGGGACGCCCGTATTTTTCATCTGTCATACAACGTGCCATCATGGGGGATTGCGTGGCATGGAACCCGGAAATGGCACCGCAGGAGATCACGATGAATAACATCGGGAAAAGAATATTGTTTGCCGGGTCTGCGTGCATATTTTTCATCGTGTCGAAGGTTAATTCTTCAATATAAAGTTTCCCGGAAAATCCCCCGTAAAGTAGATAACTTCCCACGGCCACGGCCATGAATATTAAGGCCAATCCCATAAAAGGGTAGATTTTACCGATAATTTTATCAATGGGGAGTAACGTGGCTAGAATATAGTAGGCAAAGATAACATATAGCCAGGGCGTCATACTCATGTTTGTCAGGTTACCGAGTAAATCTGCCGGTCCGTTCACGAAAGAAACTCCCACGGCCAGTAATAAAAATCCCGTAAAAAACGTCATGAATTTGCGCACATTGTTCCCGAGATATTTCCCGACAATATCAGGTAGGCTTGTTCCGTCGTGGCGGATAGAAAGCATGCCGGAAAAATAGTCGTGAGTCGCTCCCATGAAAATACAACCGATTACGATCCATATGTAAGCCATCGGACCGTAAGCCGCTCCTAGTATAGCCCCGAAAATAGGTCCTAGGCCAGCGATGTTTAAAAACTGGATAACGAAAATACGCCAAGGTTTAAGCTCGTGATAATCCACCCCGTCTGCCAGGCGTTTCACCGGAGTCGCAATTGTGGATGAGGCTCCGAAAAATCGTTCAACAAATTTACCGTAGGTAAAATAAGCGACGATTAATAGACCGATAGAGATAATAAATGTTAGCATTTGCTTGGAATTTTTGCATGATCACAAAGTTATAAAAAATGTAGTATATTATAATTCCTGAAAATGAAAAAAGAAATGGCGATCAGTCAGGCTGTGTGTAGGTGTTGAGGTTGCTCTGGAGCTGATCGCCCGGCCAGGGACACGATATTGGTATAATCCGTTTTACAGGGAAAATAGGAACAGATTCCCTGTCTGACATTCCGGATTATTTCTGGATGTGGAATTGGATGTGGCCGTAGATGATATAACTAATCATTGTTATGTAAATTAATGTGTTTTTCGTTAGACGTTTGTTTGTAACAAAATTAGATAGAGGATTGTGAATTCGAATAGAAATCCGGGTTGATTTTTATCTGTAACGTTTCTAAATAGATATGGTCGGGATGTTTTTGTATCTAATTTTGAAAATATTGAATTCTATGGGTTTGCGTTAATTCGATTTTTGAAACAAAATGCGATGAGAGCTTTGTTAAGTGAAAAAACTTCTTGTTTTTATAAAATTATTTTGAAGGTTATTTTGTATAAAATCATTTTTTTTATTTCGTGGGAGGGAAAATGTATTTGCATTTATTTAGAAAAAAATATATCTTAGTCGAGGCAATAAGAAAACATTTCTATACGTTTTCGTCCGAAATGTCTATCCAGAGAGGAGTGTATACTAATCGGCAAAAATCCTGAACGTTTTTTGATAACATGGTGGAGATTTGATTGCTTTACGATTATAATGATGATTAAAAAGCGACATGAAATGAAACAGGAAGTTTTACATGATAATTTATTGAAAGCAATCCGGGAGAAACTCCCTTATGAAGAGAATTTGGCAAGTGTATTGGGGAATTTGTTGTGTATCGGTAAAGAGGCTATTTATCGGCGTTTGCGTGGGGATGTCCCATTTACCTTGTTGGAGACAGCCCAAATTTCTAAAGAGATGAATATTTCGATTGATGGATTATTGGAGTCGGTTTCGCCTAAAAGTCGGCCTTTCCAGTTGAAATTGACAGAATTTATCAATCCGTTGGAAATAGATCTTGACATGATGGATAATTTTGTAGATGTTTTCCGTTCGATAGAACCGAATACGTATTCGGAGGCGGCTTCGTCTACCAATATTCTCCCACAGGCACTCTATTTGAAATATAAATACCTAACACGGTTTTATTTGTTCAAGTGGAAAGCCCAACATGATGGTCTGGATTCCGTGCAGCCATTACATGAGATTGTTATTCCGGATCGCATGGTACAAATTCAAAGAAATTTTATCACGGAAACCCAGCGGATAAAAGATTCCTGTTTTATCTTCGATAACATGATCTTCATGTATTTAATCAATGACATTAAATATTTTTCGAGCGTGAACTTGATTTCTGATAATGATGTGCATGAGTTAAAGGAGGAATTGTATCGCCTTTTGGATTACACGGAACGGCTTGCAGCTCGGGGAAAATTTGATAACGGGCACAGGATAAATTTCTACATATCCAATATTAATTTTGACACGACCTACTCGTATATTTTAACTCAGAAATGTAAACTTTCATTGATCAAAGCTTTTACCCTGAATTCCGTGGCCTCTTTAGATGACAAGACGTTTGATAGCGTGAAGAATTGGATTTCGTCGTTGAAACGTTTTTCTACTTTAATCTCGGAAAGTGGTGATTTGCAGCGTATTCATTTCTTTCGAAAACAACGTGAATTGGTTTCGATGTTATAAATTATTGAGAAATAATTCATAACTTTGGGTGTAGATCGGACGTAAGTTTACGATCTGATGGTTGTTACCATTAAAATCATCTTGATTACCTGCGAACATGGCGATCATCTGGATCCAAAAGCCATTTCGGTGGTAGAAAAAGAAGGGATGCTCTTGATCACGAATGCCTCTTCCCGGGAGAAACTGGGCAAGGGACAAGTCATGAAAAACGGGGATCGTCTCAAACCTCATGGACTTTATCAAATCAGATCATTCCTTTTATATCACTTCGAACAGGAATTTGAACGAGGGGCTGTTTACCATATCCTTGGCCGCATTTCCTGCGTAAGTTTCTCCGTTTGCAAGGTTTAGTTTCTTGACAGATGCACCCTCTGAAAAGTCTAGGTCTTTCATGTTAATCCAGAATACATTGGGTGTCATCGTGGATTCAAAGAAATATACTTTATTCTTTTGGTCAGCGACCGTTCTCCATCGGGTGGAAGAGATATTAGGCTGTGCCGGGGTGGAAATCCCAAGAGGAACCGATACATTGCGTATAACGCTAAAAACTCCAGCTACTGCTTCTCGTTGATTGTCTGTCTGTGGGATAACATTGATGTAAAATGATGCCCTGACAAAACGGTCTGCTGCCCGGTTGGTTCCAGGTAACATTACCAGGCCACCGATTTGTTGCCAGTAATTATTTAGCGTGATTTGTTGTTCGTAAGAAGGAGAGTTTGTCATGACTTGATATTCTTTCCCTTCGTGTATGATGAGTTTTCCCTTGATATATTCAAATATGGCGCTATTCCCTGATGCGTCAGAAATGGCCAAGTGTAAAGTTGATTTCGCCCCGTTCGGCATATCTGGTGCGTCTATCCGGAATGTCTCTTTGCTTAACTCCTTTACGGCCTCATCCACGGTTGCAAAATTATCAAGTACATACTGGGTCCAAATACTGATCCCCATAGCCGGACGAGTGTCGTTCGGACGGTAATAATCGGATTCCGTCAGGTATAGGAGATTGGCCACCAACCCTTTTTCATTCATCCCGTCGGAAGTACCGATGTCGTATCCCGCCGTAATGACACTTCCATATTTGGATTTCCAATGAATCGTGTTCCCCTTGTCCGCCCCCGCTCTCTCGATTCCTCTGGGGAACACGTAAATATTAGATTTTAAATCTTCTTTCCAGTCCATGGTTCGACCTGTTACCACCATTCCATTTTTACCGAGGTATACCACACGGGTACAAGCCTGAGTATATGTTGTCAGCATTCCTGCTATTAATAACGTTGCAATAAATAATATTTTCATTTCTATTTTTTGATTTATGTATTAAACGGATGGTAAGTGTAATAAGTTTCCCAAAAGTTATACGAAGTGATAAATTTATATATTTGATACCGTCTAAAATTGAAATTGTGAATATTATCCGGACGTTGCCAGATTATTAGACAAATAGTCAAGAAGGATTTGGACTTGGTTGCGACGAGAGTATTGTTTTATTTTGTCCCAATTTCGTGGAAGTATCTCCTTATTTTTCCATATCTGATAACATTTCATGATCATATTTTTATCCCCTCTTTGTCAGCATCGTCAACGATAAATCCGGCTTTTGTTTCAGCAAGTAATGGGGCAACCACATCATTGGGATCGTATAAAGCTAAAATAGGTTTATTCCTGGCAAGATAATCGAACAATTTACCAGAATACACTCCTTTTCGTCCGGATTGATACATCATCAGAAGTGTATCAACTTCTGTGATGGATATTTTGATCGCCTCTTCATGGGGTACATTCTTACATTGAATCACGTTCGACGATATCCTGTCAGGCACATCGAGTTTTTTGAAATTCCCTACAATTTTAATCTTGCTATTTTCGGGGAGCCTGCCCTCTTCGATCAATTCCGAAAAGGCCTTAAAAAAATTATCAGGAGTAGCCATCCAGTAAAACCGACCGATATACCCCATCGTGAATTGGGGCTGGAAATTTATTTCATAACACTCCTCGTAATCATATCCGTTTCTTACTTCCAAGAATCGATCGTGTGAACACATTGTCTTAAAATCATCAATAAGAGGCTTCGACACGGATAATACTAAATCCGCTTTCTCGAGAATGTTACGTTCATAAAACGCAAGTCGTTTTTTGTGTATTTTAGAATAGTGAGGAAGTTTTGACATTTCGTCCCGCATATCGGCGACCCAAAAGAATTTGTATCTCTTTTTTAATACTTTCATCACGAGTGCGTGAGGAGTCAAAGGCCCGTAAGAACTCAATACCACGTCAAAATTATTCTTTTGAAATAATTCCTCTACCTTTTTACAGGTTTTGGCTCGCCAAATACATGGTCCTCCAAAAAATATTCTCGATTCTAATGCTCTAATCACACGCCTTAGGGTCCATTTTTTATTCTTTTGTTCCAGATTATGAAGATACTTTGGGGTCATTATCGGGTCTTTGATGTAGTGTATATCACAATCATTCCAGGTGATAGCCTCATCTCGTTCACCTTCTGCCACGACCGTTACAGAATGCCCTGCCTTTCGAAAATATTTAGCGAACGAGTTAATACGAAAGGAGCCAATATTATTGTAAGGATAAAAATTCCGAGTAATAATTAGAACGTTCATAGTCAATTTCATTTTCGTTGATTTGTTGACACCAATGGTTTCAACAGCCTCGCATAATTAATCCCTGCGATATATGAAAGAGGTAGATAGATAACAATCGATATTAAAAATCCCGAGAGGAGAGCCGGAAAATCACGGGTAACTCCTATTAAATTTACCGCACAACTCCCTAAAAAGCATGAGAAGGTTGACACGGACAGAATTTTGAACATGGACTTCCATGGCATCAAGCCTAAGAGTCCGGTGTTCAGGAGTCGTGCCGTACTTACCATTAAAACCACAAGACAAAAGACTGTGGTTGTCGTTGCAATGATAGCGATTGCGGATAAAGACGGGAAAAAGGTAACGCAAAGAAAATCAAGTCCAAGCAATAGTAGCGCTGTGACCAAATGGGCCTTGGCAAATATTTTTCCTTTGCCTAATGCGAACATTATCGGTCCGTACGGCACGATACGCACCAAATTTATTATCGTGACTATTCGGAATAAATCAGCAGCTTCTCGATAAACGGTTCCATATAACACTCCCATTATTTCCGGGGCAAAAATGCAACAATACAAGGAAAATGGATATATCACCGCTGCGGACTTGAGTACTACGTTTTTCCAAAGAACTAGATATTGCTTACTATCGGAACCTCCCTTTGTCATCCGGGAAAATTCCGGTAGTAGAATACCGGCAACGGCACCAATCACGATGCCAGCAATCGGAAGTTCCCTATAACCGTTTGCGAACATGGCGAAATTTTCAACCCCAAGATAACGGCTCACGAAAAATTGGCTTGCGGATCCAATGACAAATCCATACAAACTCGAAGAAAACACAGGCATCGAGAATCGCAATATATCTGCGGTTGTCAAATCCGTTTTTCTTCGTGTTACATCTTTAAAGGGTAATGTCAAGAGGCGCATACCAACGAGAAATGAGCCGAAAGAAGCGAGTGTCAGTCCGATTATGGCTCCGGGAACCCCGGTATTGAAAAAAATCACGGGAATTACAGAACAAAGTACGCTGAGAATGCGACTTAATAATGCGTACACTAGCACAACATGTGTCATCCCGTACACGGTCAATACGCGTTCGACACACAATACCTGCATCAACAGCAAAGGTGTCATTGCAAAATATTTCAAATTATCGGTTAGCAACGGGTTACCGAGTAATTCAGCTATCCATGATGCTCCTACGAACAGAGTGACTGAAAAGACGGAAGAAAGTCCCCAGAATAACACGCTGAATTTGCGAATCACCGCCTGCCCTTCCTCTACCGGGACACGTGCAAGAAAGTAGGAATATGCGCTTGGAAGCCCAAAAGAAAAGATCATCAAAAGAGTCGAGTAAATATAAATGACCTGGCGATATGTGCCATACTCGACAGTAGTCATATATCGGCTAAGAATAGCTGATATTACCAATGTCATGCACAATGACGAGATATTAGCTAACACTAGCCATAACGCTTGTACCGTCCTACTGTTATCCGCTACGAAACTCCCACACATCATGGTTCAATTCACGAGTATGTATACAGTTATTAACTACAGTGTTTAAATATTTTACAATATCTTCTCATATACAAACACGATAAAGTTGCATGGTTGAAGAATGAAAATATAAATGTAATATATTGTCTGAGATATACAAAAATATGGCGTATGTACCGATGTTTTTCATATATTTGCTATAATATAAAACTTGGATTATGGAAAATAAATTTTGTCAAAGTTGCGGGATGCCGATAACATCAGAAGAACAATTCGGGCGTAATGCGGATGGCTCCAAGAATGAAGAATACTGTTCTTATTGCTATCGTGACGGGGCTTTTACTGAAAATTGCACGATGGACGAGATGATTGACCACTGTTTGCAATTCCTTGATGAATTCAATAAAGACATGGAACATCCTTACACGAAAGAAGAGGCTCGTGCTGAGATGCAAAAATTCTTTCCAATGTTGAAACGTTGGAGAAGTTGATAATTTGGCAATAGAAAGCAACGTACGATAAGTTAATTACCATTTTATTCTGAATAAGGTGGTAATTTTATTATTGCATGCGGGGATAAAGTTTTATATTTGTATCATTAATTGAACGTTTAATAATAAAAGTCTTTTGAACAATATCACAAATATGAATATTATTCAAAGCAATGATAACTAGATATTTATAAATCACACAATTTTTGTTATACTTGAACGTCGTTACCTCAATGGGCTATCATTAAACGTTCATTTTATGACATTAAAAGTTCCAATAAATCAAGATCGTTTAATAAATGGGGATGAAAAAGAATTTAAATCCCTGTTTGATTTATTGTATGTTGGAATGGTGCAACAGGCAATATTTTACACGAATGATTTTGCTGTTGCTGAGGATGTTGTACAAGAAGTCTTTGTTCGTTTGTGGGAAAAGCGGGATGAATTGAAAGGGATTCAGAATCTACAAGGGTATCTATTATTATCTGTAAAAAATCGTTGTTTAAATTATCTTGAACACCAACAAGTAGTGGATAAATACAAACAATATTATTTATTACAAGAAGTGCAAGATAATAATGAAGATTCGGGACAATTTATTGAAGATATTGGGAAATTGTTGGATAAATTGCCAGAAAAACGTCGTAGGGTGTTGGAAATGAGTGTTTTGGAATCTAAATCTTATGCGGAGATTGCAGATGCTTTGGCGATCTCTTTAAATACGGTGAAAGATCATATAAAAAAAGCGTACGCTTTTTTGCGTGATGAAATGCATAAAGAGATCTCGTCTTCAGTACTTTTCTTTGCCTTTTACCGTCGAAAAAATAGAGGTTGTAAATAATTTGTTGTTTTCGAACCACTCGATTTGTTTCTTTTCCTGTCTTTAGGGTATAATACAGGAAAAATGGAAAAGGAATTAGAAGAGATAATAATGAAACAGCTCGCTTCTGATGAGTTATCGGAAGAAGAGAAAGCCTATTTTGAAGAATGGTACAAGGAATCTTCTCATCAAAAGTATTTCCAAGAATTATTGAAGATACATTCGGGTATAATGGCTTATTCCGTGAAAGATCATGTTGATCGGGAAAAAGCTTGGAGGAAAGTTCGTCCCGTGAGAAAAATTTCTCGGATATATGAGGTTTTAAAATATGCGGTAATTCTGTTATTACCTTTATGTATAGGGATTCTTCTATTTACTCGGGAGCGGGAAAAAACAACAACTGTTTATGTTGAGCCGATTGTTAAGCCAGGAGGAAAGCTTGCCGTGTTAACATTATCCACGGGTAAACAGGTGGAATTATCCGAGCGTGTTGCTAGTATGAGTGAACAAGGGGCAAAAATTTCTAATTCAACAAATAACGAGTTGGTATACAAACCAGTTGAAGATGTTACTTCAACTGAAGATGTCTATAATACAATTACGGTTCCGCGGGGAGGTGAATATAAATTAGTTTTAGCTGATGGAACAACGGTTTGGTTGAATTCGGATAGTTACATCCGTTTTCCGGTTACTTTTTCCGGGGATAAACGTCAAGTTGAATTACGGGGTGAAGCTTATTTCGAGGTAGCAAAAAATATGGAAAAACCTTTTATCGTGCGAATAAACGATTATGATATTTGTGTAACGGGAACGCAGTTTAACGTGCGGGATTATTCGAACGAGAGTGTAGTCACGACATTGGTAGAAGGAAGTATACAACTGGAACGGGGAAAACAAATACAGAAGCTGGTTCCAGGTCAACAGGCCTTATTGGTCAACGGGCGGTGGATCATAAAAGAAGTTGATGTAACGGATTTTATTGGTTGGCGGGAAGGTGCGTTTAATTTCAAAGAGGTTTGTTTGGAAAATATTATCAATGAATTGGCACGTTGGTATGATTTCGATGTGTACTACCAGAATGCGGAAGTGAAGAATTATCATTTCACGGCGTGGTTCCGTCGTAATGCTTCTATTGAAGAAGTTATTGAGGTATTGGAAAAGACAAAAAAAATTCAAATGAGACTGGATGGAAAGATATTGATCGTGCAGAAAAAATCAATATAATAAAAAAGCCGGAATATGTTGGCGCATATCCCGGGGGGTAATTTAAAATTCCCTTGGCGGGGAATCATGTTTAATCACAGCAACAAAGTTATGAAAAAAAACATTCAAAAATTGAACCGGATCATGATTAAAATGAAATTGGCGTGTCTGGTCGTTCTATTAACATGCTCTGGGCTAAGTGCGAAAGTCTGGTCCCAGCAGGAACGAATCAATCTGAAATTTGAACAAGTGTCCTTTGTTCAATTATTCGATTTGATCCAGCAGAAAACAAATTTAAAGTTCGTGTTTAATCACGAGGATGTACAGGAATTTAAAACAAACAAGCAAGATTTTACAAGTAAAACCGTGAAGGAGATTCTAGACGTTGTTTTTAAAGGTAAACCTTTAACTTATGAAGTTCTTGCGGATCACATTGTGATTTCCCGTGTTATGGAGGAGAAAAAAAAGACGATTAAGGGGAGTGTGGTTGATGATACGGGAGTACCTCTTCCTGGGGTTACGATTCGTTTAAAAAATACTCAGTTAGGGGTTAGTACAGATGTGGATGGCTGTTTCACAATACTTGTTCCTGAAAAGGATAATGCGATTCTTGTTTTTTCTTTTGTGGGGATGATAACGAAAGAGGTAAAATGGAATGGGGAAGAAAATTTGAAGGTGATTTTAAAACAAGATTTGAAAGAGATGGAGGAAGTGGTTGTTACCGGATATTTTAATAAGTCGAAAGAAAGTTTCACCGGAGCAGCTAGAACGATTACCGCTGAAGAATTACAAATGGGTGGGAATCAAAATATTCTGACTGCTTTGCAAAATGTCGATCCTTCGTTCATGAAAATAGAGAATAATCTAGCAGGTTCGAATCCGAACGTGGTTCCCGAGTTCCAGATCCGGGGTGCCGGGAGTATTTCCGGTATAGAGAGTGAATACGAGGGTAACCCGAATTCGCCGGTATTTATCGTTGACGGGTTCGAGACGACGGCCGAGAAGGTGTATGATATGGATCCTTATCGGGTGGCTTCTATTACCCTGTTGAAGGATGCGGCGGCAACGGCAATTTATGGTTCGAGAGCTTCCAACGGGGTGGTGGTTATTACAACGAATGCCCCGGCGAACGGGAAGATGCAGGTAAGTTATAATGTAGATGCCTCGTTTTATATTGCCGATTTGAGTGATTATAACGTGTGTAATGCAGTGGAGAAGTTGGAGATCGAGAAGGCGGCGGGAATGTACACGTCTACGGCGGTGAATCAGCAAATTACGTTGAATAAATGGTATAGCGAGAAGTTGGCGAATATAAAAAAGGGGTATGATACGTATTGGTTGGATAAGCCATTGGATGCCGTTGCCGTGGCTCATAAGCATTCGTTGCGTTTGGATGGTGGTAACGAAAATATTCGATACGGTATCGAGTTGGGATATAGCAACACACCGGGAGTGATGAAAGAGTCCGGGCGTCGTCGTTTGGCTCTGGGGATGGAGTTGCAGTATATTTACAAAGACTTGACTTTCAGGAATAATTTGACTTATTCGAACGTGAAGGCGACGAATTCTCCTTACGGGTCGTTTAGCGTTTATGCGGGACTTAATCCTTACGTGCGGTATAAGGATGATGACGGTAATTATATCTATAAGGTGGATAAGTATATTCCGATCGGTGGTGGCGGGTTAGGAGTGGAATATTTTAATCCATTGTATAATACGACGTTGAACACGAGGGATGAGGAGAAGTATAATGATGTGACGAATAATTTCGGGGTAGACTGGACGATCATGGATGGATTGCGTTTGAAGGGTAGTTTTTCGTTTACGCACCAGAATACTTACAAGGATAATTTCAAGCCTGCTAAACATACGGATTTTGCTACTTACGACGATGATAATTTCGATCGTCGGGGAGCTTATGTCGGAGCGCGCGGGGAGAAGTATAGTTATGATGCCAGCTTGATAATGACCTATTTCTACCAGATGGAGAAGCATGTGCTTAATGCTAATTTGGGTTGGAATCTTCAGGAGAGCGTGACGAGGGAATTTACGGTGAAGACGGAAGGATTCCCGAACGAAAATTTGGATTATATCAGTTTTGCAACGCAGTATGAGAAAGCCGGTTCTCCTTCGGGGGACGAGTATACATCCCGCTTGGTGGGTTTCTTGGGAAATGTGAATTACAGTTATGATGAACGTTATTTGCTGGACCTTTCTTTTCGTGAAGATGCGTCTTCGCGTTTCGGTTCGGACAAGCGATGGGCGCCCTTCTGGTCTGTGGGATTAGGATGGAATTTGCAAAACGAGAGTTTCCTGAAAGATGTAACTTTTATCAATAGGTTGAAGATACGCGGGTCGTACGGTTTGACGGGTAGCCAGAATTACAATCCTTATCAAGCGATGACGACGTATAAATATTTAACAGGTGAGCGTTATCATCACACGGTGGGTGCAGAAGTGATGGCCTTGGGAAACGAGAAGTTGGGATGGCAGCGCACGTTGCAGCAGAATTATGGGTTGGATATTGATTTGTGGGATGAGCGGATAAATTTTACGGGGAACTATTACGTGAAGTTATCCAAGGATGTGTTGACTGCCGTGACGTTACCGCCTTCTTTGGGATTTGGTTCGTATATGGATAATCTGGGTGAGGTGAAGAATTACGGGTATGAGTTGAGTTTACGTGTGGCGTTGTTGAAGAATCCTTCGAAACAATTGTATTGGAGTGTGAATGCGACTGCTTTGCATAACAAGAATAAATTGATGAAAATTTCGAATGCTTTGCGTGCTTATAATGATGATCAGGATGAGGATACGATGTCCGGTTCTAAGAAAAAGGAATCGAATCGTCCTAAAGTGCGTTATATCGAGGGAAAATCGATGAATTCTATTTGGGTGAATCAATCCTTGGGAGTAGACCCCGCTACCGGGTATGAATTGTTCCAGGCTGTAAACGGGGATATCGTGACGACCTGGAGCACGGATAATTACGTGATCGGCGGATGCACGGATTCGGATTTGGAAGGAACGTTCGGGACGAATTTAGTCTGGAAAGGATTTCAGTTGAATGCGATTTTCCGTTACAATTACGGGGGGCAAGTTTATAACCAGACGTTAGTGGATAAGGTGCAGGATGCGGATCTGCGAAAAAATGTCGATCGCCGTGTATTCGAGGATCGTTGGCAAAAACCGGGGGATAAGGTGATGTTCACGCGGCTTATCGGTGGTGCGACCGCAAATGCGACGAGTGTAACGAAGCCGACGTCTCGGTTTGTAGAGGATAATAATTGGCTGGAGTTGTCTACCTTGAACGTGTCGTATGAATTCAATATGAATTGGATGAAGAAAGTGGGATTAAAACGGTTGAAAGCCTTGTTTTATATGAATGATGTATTCCGGGTTTCAACGGTGAAGCAGGAAAGGGGTATCGCTTACCCGTTCGCCCGTAATTTTAGTATAGGTTTACAAGCCCGGTTTTAGTTGTTTACGAATAAATAGGTTTGAATTATGAAATATAGCATAGTAAAATATATTGGGTTAGTAGGTGCTCTTTTGTTGGGTGGTTGCAATGATTGGCTGGATGTGGATCCGAAGTCGCAGATAAAACAGGAAGTTTTGTTCGAGTCGGAAGCTGGCTTCCGGGATGCGTTGACAGGAATATACACGGTTATGGCAAGAAAGCAAATGTATGGTGGAAATGAGACGATGGGCTTTCTGGATATGGTAGGCCAAGTGTACACGGATGTAGCTTATGATTACACGGATGTGCTTAATTATGATTATGAGGCAACTAAAGTTGAGCAATGTATCGACACTATTTGGCGGGGAAATTATAATGCGATAGCGAATTGTAATCACATTCTTGCCAATATCGATGAGCGGAAAAATGTTTTCAGTAGTGGCGTGTACGAGGCCGTGAAAGCGGAGGCTATGGCTTTGCGGGGATTCTTGCATTTCGACTTGTTGCGGGGATTTGCCCCGTCGTATTTAAGGGGAGCGGATAAAGCTGCTATCCCTTACGTGGAAAAAGTGACCAATGAACCGATTGCTCAACTGACAGTAGCGGAGGTGATCGATAAGGTAATCGGTGACGTGGAGACTGCACGAGAACTGATCCGGGAGGTGGATCCGATCGGGCCGGCACACGATTCGTACACGGAGCAAGGTTATGAGACGGAGGATTATATCCAGGGTGACGGTTTTTGGTTGTATCGGAAATCCCGTTTGAATTATTATGGAATGACGGCTTTACTGGCTCGTGTATACCTGTATAAAGGGGATAAGGAGAACGCTTTGGAGTGTGCCAAAGAGGTTATTGATTCAAAGAAGTTTACCTTGTTGGAGGAATCACAATTAGTGACAACTAAGACCTGGGGATTATTGTGTAGTGAGAACGAGTATATTTCTTCCTTGTACGTGTATGATATGGAAAAGGGGCGGTCTGACGTGTATTTCGGCGAGGAGAGTTCCATGAAGTGTCATATATCCGATACTCGTCGGGCCAGTGTGTTCGGAACTCCCGGAGAGGATATCGATTGGCGGAACCAGAATATGTTTTTCTTGAAGACCGGGGAGGCTAAAACGTATGTCGGTAAATACAGGGGAGTGAACAGAATTCCTTTATTGAAATTGTCGGAAATGTACCTGATCGCTGCGGAGGCTTCGGGGGACAAAGGGTATTTGCAAACGTTACGTGATCACCGGGGATACGTGAATTATCCGTTGGAGGAAAATTGTGATCTGGCTGCGGAAATCGAGGCGGAATACCGGAAAGAGTTTATAGCGGAAGGACAGTTGTTTTATTATTATAAACGACTTGATTACGTTACTTTACCTGAAATGGGTGTTGTGATGACCGGTAATTACGTGTTTCCGATGCCGGATGATGAAATAGAGTTTGGTGATATTAAATAAAACGGAGTTATGAAAAAGTTATATTATATTTTCTTGTTGTTGATTACTTTCGGAAGTTGTAAGGATGATGCGAATTATCCTTTCGCGGGGAAAGATGCGGTTTATTTCCAGTTGCAGGCGGAAAGTTATTATTGGACGAAGACTTTGGATAGTATCGTTTATTCTTTTGCCGGCAAGGGGGTTGATCAGGATACTTTGTGGGTTCGTGTAAATCTGGCAGGGGAGGCAACGCCTGAGGGACGCCCGGTGATCGTGGTGGTGGATGAGGAGAAGACGACAGCGGAAGCGGGTTTGTATTACGAGGCATTGAAGGTGGAATACGTGTTGCCGGGTGATTCGGTGTACGTGAATATTCCAGTGATCATTTATAATAAAGATAAGGCGTTGGAAAACAAACAAGTGGTGATCGGGCTCGCTTTGAAACCTTCGGAGGCACTAGAATTGGGTATTACCGAGCGTTTGAGTTGTCGGTTGCTTGTTTCTAATATGTTGGGTAAGCCAACTTATTGGGAATCGACGATCAAGTATGATTTCGGGGTTTATTCTAGGCGGAAACACGAGTTGTGTATGATTGAATTGAAACGGGATTTCCCGGTAGAAGGGAGCGAGTATTCCGATCAGCGTTCGATGTGGCAAGTGTATGGTGCCTATATGAGTGATTATTTCGAGAGGAATTATCCGGTAAAGGATGAGAATAACGCTGTTATAGAACCTTGGTAATTTTTTGTGTAACTTAGTAAATGTGAAAGTATAAATGAAAAAAATATATTGTTTGTTAGGGTTTATTGCCTGTGTCTTTTACGCTTGTCTGGAAGATAAGGGGAATGATATATACAGGGAGTTGAACGATGTAACTATCGAGAATATTAAGGATACGACGATCGAACAATTTACGCATTTCCAGATTACGCCGAAAATTACTGTCAAGACCGGTGATTTTAACCCGGAGAATTACACTTATTTGTGGCATATGTATATTACTTATGGTTCTGGTAATCCTACGAAATCGGATACTCTCTCTTTCGAGAAGGATTTGGATGTGGAGATTACGAGTATACCGGAGGAATATTCGCTTATTTTCGAGATGACGGATAAAGAAACGGGAGTACAATATACGACTGAAAAAACGGCATATATTACCGTGGTTAATTCTTATTCAAAGGGAATGATGGCTTTGAGTAACGTGAACGGGGAGGCTAACGTGACTTTCGTGAATGTTGTCGGTTCGGTCGTGGAGGATGCCTATCAGAAAGTGAATGGGGAAATTGCCGGTAAGAATCCGACTGGAGTTCGTTATATAACCAGTATGCTGGCAGGTGCGGAAAAGATGGTGGTGATCATGACGGATGACGAGCGGGGTGGTGTTGTGGTGAAGCCGTTGGATATGTCATATGTGATGGATTTTAAAGATATGTTTTATTTCCAACCGGAGGTCGTGAAACCTCAGTCTTTCGGAACACATAGTATTACTTATTTTGAATACGTGAACAATAATGGGATCCTTTACCGGAGAGAGAATCGAGAAAACGGTTATCCGAGGTACGGGGTTGCAGTGAAAGGTGACTACCAAAAGATCGCCCCGTTTGATTTCTTTTTCTCCATGGTGAATTACAGGGCTTATTTTTATGATCAGGGGAAAGAGCGTTTTATTTCCATGAAATGTCCTTTGCAGTATGATGAAATTATTACTTTGCCGGATGACCTGACCGGGGAATTTAATCCGAATAGCGTGGGAATGCAGATGGTGTGGGGAGGATTGTTTGGTAACGAGTATTCTATGAGTAGCGGACGTGCCGTGATGATTGATGATGCGGGCGAGCATTATATGCTCTCTTTCGAGGTGGGTAAAGATAAGGATGGTAACCCGCAGTTCTCCCCGAAGAAAAAGAAACAATTGTCTTATCCAGGCGGTAAGGAAGCGTGTACTTTCACGACTTCTCAGAAGGCGAATTTCTTGTACTACGGTTACGCCGACAAGATTGCTTGTGTCAGTTTCGACACCGGAAACTTATTGATGGAGTATGAAGTGGGAGGAGGAAATGTTGATTATATCGAATGTGACCAGGTTGGGAATACCAACCAAATGTGGGTTGGAGTTAGTGATGGTTCGGGAGCGAAGAATTCGGGTTCTATCGTGGTGTTGGAAATGAGTACGGATGGTTCGTTGAAGGAGGTTGCCCGGTACAAGAATGTATGTGGTAAAGTGGTTGATTTCGAGTATAAAAAATAATTGTTGAAGAGATGAAAATTAGATTGATATTATGGGCCGCACTGTTGTGCGGCTTCCTATTTCGGGCGAATGCCCAGGGCGTAGAATTTCGTGATCTGACTTTCCGGCAGGCGTTGGAGCAAGCTCAAAAGGAGGGAAAATTGGTGTTTATGGATTGTTATACCAGTTGGTGCGGGCCTTGTAAGAACATGTTGAACAATGTGTTTACCTTGTCCGAAGCCGGGGAGTTTATGAATGCGGCTTTCGTTTGCGTGAAGTTTGATATGGAAAAAGGGGAGGGGAAAGA
>ERZ779729.783-NODE-783-length-27496-cov-19.063883_pt1 | contig 27496 bp, 19 predicted proteins | sample MGYA00511072_ERZ779729 | MGnify/ENA primary metagenome ERZ779729 (study PRJEB29588, sample SAMEA2156675) | human gut metagenome | biome: human gut; feature: human-associated habitat; material: faeces | place: Denmark | collected 2008/2010 ...
CGAACTGTTAGTCACGCCCTCGGCTACTTTTTCGTTCAGACGTGCTTCGATCTCCTCCGGCGAAAGGTTATCCCAACCGCCCTCAGTGGCGGAAGAATCATAAACGATTCCGGCTTTGGCGCGGGCTTCTTCCTTTGTCATGGGAGAGCGGAGCGTAACGATGATGAAAATGATCGCGCCGATGGCAACGGCGGCGAGAACGCCAGCACCGATCCAGACGGCGGTGCGCGAGTTGGATTTGTGCTTGGGGTGGTAATTCATGTGTGAATCCTCCTAAATATAATTGTCAGGGCGGCACCACCAGGCGGTGCAGTAATGATTTGTGGTGCATATCAGCGTGTTGGGATGGGTTTGCTCGGATGCAGAATTTCCGTTTTTTGCTTCATCCGTGCTTCGCGCTGTCGGCGTTCCTCCAACGCAGAATAGATACTCTCAGTAATTGCCAAGGCAGGCATTGTAACGTCCGGGAAGTATCTGCGCAGTCGATCTCCACCTAACGTGACTTTCAGCGAATACAAATTTTCACGCGGCGAATTAAACTCAATCGGTTCATCGTCCGCTGCTTTGGAGTCGCCCGGCTGCTTGCTCTCTGCGGAGATCGGAATGACGTTGCTGACTGACGTTGGTGCAGTCTCCGGCTTTTCCACCGTCTGCGTTGCGGGTGGCCGCGCGGTGTTTTCCTGTTTCGGCGGTTCCGGCATGACCGGCTTCATATTCGGCGGTGCCAGCGTGACAGGTGATGTGCCCGTGGCCGGTGCCGGTGCTGGCGACACGTTGGGTGTTACCATTGACGCAACCGGAAACGGTGGGTCTGGCTGCGTCGGCGCTGGCTTCGGCGGCTCAGGCGGCTTGACCGGCTGAATATCTTTGTCCTCCAGAATCGCCCGCATCGTCTTATCGTCCAGATTTCCGCGTTTCTCTGCGTCTCTTAAACGCTGCACACGTTTGACCGTTGGTTTCAGGTTCAGACCCACCAGATCAATGACTGCATTTTGATGTTCTGGAGACAGGAATGACAAATCTGATGCAATCGACAATTCCAGCGAGTTATCATCCACTGCATCGCAGACAGCTTTGGTTGCTTCGGAAAGGCGGATAATTCGGTTCAGTTTGCTGGTGCTGATACCCATTTCTTTTGCCAGCATCGCGTCGCTTTGCAGCTCGTCCGCACCCGGTACGCCGCGTTTCTTCCGTCCTGCCTTGCGTTTCATCGCGGTCATTTTATTGCGCAGCGTCCGCGAAAGATCGTATGTGGAAATATGCGGTCGATGCAGATTGCTGTCCGCAACGAGGATCATCGCGTCGTTGTCGTCGATTTTCTGGATGATGGCCGGAACCGGATAATTCAGCTCTCGCGCGATCATGTGCCGCCGCTGGCCTGAAAGGATTTCCAAGCCGCCCTTGGGATTGATTCTGGTCAGAACCGGGTCTTTCACGCCGTTCAGCTCGATAGATTTTCTCAGCTCCTTGTAATCGTCGCTGTTTGTGTCTACGGAAACGGTGTTGAACTCAGATTTTTCCAGATATGCAGGGTGGAGCGTGATGAAATAGGATTCTCCATCTTTCGGAACCGGAAGATCTTTCATGGCGTGTTCGTCCGGGGGCATCAGCCGCTCGTCAAAAATCTTTGTGATTTTTGTTCCGGTCGGACCGAGAGCGGCGGGACCGGGCATAACTGCCGGGGCCGGTTTGACCTCTACGACCTTTTCCTGCGGCTTCGACTGTGTGGTCGAACCCTTGCTGTCTGTACTGGCCTTTTCCGTGGGCGCGTCCGTTTTCGGTTTTTCTTCCGGGTTTTTCGGCTCGGACACCGGTGCGGACTTGAACTCAGTAGGCTTCTCAGATGGCTTCTGCGGTACGCCCGGTTTCTTTCCGTCTGCATCAATCTTTTCCGTAGGTGCAGCCGCTTTCGGTTTTTCATCCTGTTTCTTCTGCGCTGGTGTGGGTGCGACTTTTACCTCGGCGGCCTTTTCAGACGGCTTTGGCTGCGTAACCGGTGTCTTATTTTCCGCAGCCTTGTCCGGCGTTTTTGCGGGTGCTTCACGTTTCTTGCCGATCTCACTTTCGGGCAGCAGCTTTCCGGGCGGTGTGCCTTTCGCATTGCCGCGCAAACGGAAATCCCGCGCCTCTTTTTCCGTCATATCATAGATGAACGCGGGAATCTCTGTTTTCTTCGCAAGCTCACTGGCTTTGCGGCGGCGGTTGCCGGAAACGATCTGAAACTCGCCATCCTCGCGCTGCCGCAGGATAACCGGCTCTTGTACGCCTCTGAGAACGATGCTGCTCGTCAATGCTTCAAGACTTTTCGGACTCGGCGGTGCGAATACGCTGCCGGGCAGGTCGTGGATTTTGGCAAGCGGGATGTTGACCGGCTTGATCTCCGGCTTCGTCGGGTCGCGTGCTTTTTCTTCTGCCATGTGTTACCTCCAAAATTGAATTTTTATATCAAAAAATACGTCTCACCGTGAGACCTATTTTCTGCCGAAATCGTGCCGCACCTGTGCGGAATAGAAAAAGCCCATCGTCGTCGGCGCGTTGTATAACGCGGTCAGAAGATAGGCTTTGATATTATTGATTTGTGTTGTGGTTGTCCGCAGACTGTCCAGAATGTAGGCAACGTGCATCTGTGTGAGCTGCCGGAACCGCTCCTTGATGATCTCGATGGGGATTTGTTCTTTTCCCAGCCGGACAGCGTCGGCGGTACTGCTCAGGACTTCCGAGATCAGCTCCACCAGCGCGTCCACATCCTCGGCGGCGTACTGCGTACAGAGCGCGTCATATTCGATTTGACTTCTGACACGCTCTTTCAAACTCCATCGCTCAATCAATCGATCTCCATTTCCCGGCGGCGCTTGCGCCGGATAGATAGATGGATCAGGATAGCTAAACTCAGGATAGATATTATCTAAATAACTTGCTTCCCGTTTTGGGAAGTCTTGACTTCCCAAAAGCGGAAGTCTGGAAGTTTGATTTTGGGAAGTCTGAATTTCCGAATCCGGGAAGTCTGAAATGGGCGCAGAAAGGGGAGTTTCCGGTACATCGGTCGTGGTGAATTTTTTGACGTAAATCTTTGCTGGACGGCCTTGCCCCTGCTTCACGCGCTCGATCAGGCCAAAACCATCTTTTCCGGTATCCAGCTCGGCCAAGAGTCGGACCGCTTTGTTGTGTCCGCACATGAGGTCAGTCTGAATCTCGTCGAGTGTGTAATAGATGTAAACGCGCCCCAGCTCATCATACCAGCCGTGTTTGGCAGATAACCCCATGCGGTCGAGCATCAGGCCGTAAAGCAGCTTCGCTTCGGTGGAGAGCGTTTTGAACCTTTTGCTGCGCACCAACAATCTGGGAATCCGGAAGTAACTGAACTGCTCAGATTCTTCGCCGTAAAAGTAGGAGAAATTGACTTGCGATTGCATAAAAATCACCTCGACATGCGGAATTTGAACAATAGAAAAAGGACATTTATGTTTTGCATAAATGTCCTTTAATTTGCTTCTTTACAAATCAGGTATTCAATAATTACAAACAGCAAAATAGCTCATTTGCCCGGCGTTTGCGTTGCATCCTCAAAATTATGACCGTAATACAAAAGACACTTTTCCTTGCTGCGGGGCAGCCGAAAAAGTGCCTTTGTATAAAAAGGACATATCACTTGGTTTTCTCAATATTCCTATATTTTTGCTATTTTCTAAGAATTTTGGGTGCATATATCTGAACCATTCGGGAGAGCGTTCGGTTCGCATCCGAGAGGTCGAGAGTTCGAGTCTCTTCAGGTCCACCAAATACGGGATAATCCGATAAAATTCGGATTATCCCGAACTTTTTTATGCGGTATGCGAACGCAGCGGTTGCAAAATGACTGGCTCCCCATTTTTGACGGAAAAGTTCTGAAATTCCTCAAAAGACACGTTGAAGTCAATCTCAATATTGTAGTCGCGGCTGACGCGAACGGCTTTGACGAATTGCGCAACGATCATTTTCTTTGCCTCAAAGGAGCAGGTGTCGAACAGATCTGCCCATGTGAGCAGTCGGTCGTATTCCTGCCGCAGATTCTCCGCCGAAGCCAGCAGCGACTCATATTCTGTCTGTGCCGCGTCTATGCGGGTCTGCGCCAGGGCAATCATCGTTTCTGTTTCTTTCACCAGTGCGTTCAGAAGCTCCACGCTGAGATTGCTCTGACCGCGAATGACTTTCAGCGTTTCCGCCTTATAATCGGAGAGGTCTTTCTGCTTCTCTGCCAGATGCGCATTGGCCTGATCGAGCTTGATTCTTGCAAGCTCGATTTCTTTTTTATGCTGGTGATTCAGAATCTCGGATTCCGGCGCGGCAGCGATCTCTGCAAACTTCATGCGGATCACTTTCTCCACAATACCGTCGAGCTTTGTGACGCCATAGCCGGATTGTCCGTCGCATTCGCCGGGATGTCGGACGTTGTAATGGCACTGGTATCGCATCCGCGGTTCGTATTTCACTGTGCCATCTGCGCGATACACGCGCCTGCCGCTGGTCGTCAGTGTCAGCCGATTTCCGCAGTGGGCACAGAAAATATTTCCGACCAAGAGGGATTTTCCCTTGCAGTTCAGCGGCACGTTGCCATGCGGGAGCGTCCGCTGGCGCATGATCTCCTGTGCCTTGGAAAAGGTGGAAACGTCGATGATGCGCAGCTCGTCAATATAGCCGGACTGTGACTCGCCGTTTTTGATGATACCGGTATAGGCAATGTTCTTGATGATCCGGTTGACGGTTGTGTTCGGAAAGCCTTTTCCGTCGCGGCTTTTGATGCCCTGTTCATGCAGATAGTGAGAAAGGCGCTGTGCGCCGTATCCCTCATCGACATATTTGTGAAAGATCAGACGAATCACCTCCGCCTCATCCTCGTCGATTTCCAAGTCCAGTACCGTGCGGTTGCGTTTATTGACGCGGCCTTTATCCACCGCGCGATAGCCATACGGAACTGTTCCGCCGGTGTAATGCCCCTCCTCTGTGAGCTGCCCCAAGCGGGTTTTCGTGCGGATCGAGGTTTTCAGACTCTCGCCGGAGGCCTGCCAGTAGCGGATGTAGTTCATCAGCTTGTCAACGTGATTGTCGAACCGCTGCTGCCCCTCCATCGCACTCCAGACCTCCACGCCGTTCTTGACGAACCATTCTACAATGAATGGTGTTTCATCATCCCGTCGTCCGAGCCGGTCAAACATGAACACGAGCAGAATATCGAATTTGCCAAGCGCAGCATCATGCTGAATTTCCTGAATGGCGTCGCGGTCTTTGGCGGATACCTTGTAGCCCGAAATGCCTTTTTCCGAAAACTCCTTGACAACCACCCAGCCTTGCTTTTTTGCGAAGTCACGGCAAACCTGTTTTTGCATCGGAATATCATCTTTTTCAACCTGACCGATGGTAGAAACTCTGTAAAGCGTGTAAACACGCGGAACGTTGGATTCATAGACTGTCTTTTCCATTATACATACCTCGTTTCTGTCTTAGATCGTCTGAAAGATGATGTATCCGGTCCGTTTTCTTTATTTTCGATTTTCAAGGTACAAGTACATCATCATTATTGCATCGAGGTAACAAAGATGCAAATGTGCGGCGGCTATTTTTTAAGCCTTGAGGCAAGCAGAATCTCATGGATTCTGTCCAGCACTTTGCACGCGGATGGCGCGGGCGGTTTTGGGAGATAGTTTACCTTTACTTTGCAGCCGTCGATCATCATGTATTGATACGGCGGCTCGACCGGGTTTGTCGGCTGCATGATCTGCAAAACAGTGTCATTCATTTTAGATTCCTCCACTTTGAAAGCAGCCGCACCGGTAATATCGGTGCGGCTGCTTGAAGTATGTCGAATGTAATCGCCGTATTTCTCTCATCCCCCGGCGAGAAGCGCGCTGCGCCTCCGGGATCGTCATAAGCTGTTCTTGGCAAACAACCCATTCCCGCAGCGCCGTGGCTTGTAAGGCTCACGCACGCCGCAGGAATCCCCCTCAAGTCAGTGGGAGGCCGTAGCAGGAGGTTCGGTTTCCGGATGAGCTGCTCAAACGCTGCCACGCGCAGAGCCGGTCTGCATGGATCGCTCGAATGGGATGCCCGCAAGCTGCGGGCATCCCACCGTCATGGCGGTACAGACCGAAAAGGTCAATCGGAAACTTCACTTATCACGATGTCTATGCGGTTTTCAAGGTACATGGACGCGGCGCAAACCGCTTCTCATATACCAGTACAAAAACAGCACATTTCCGCACCCACGATCACTCTGCGTTCAAAAATTTTTTCAGCGCGGTCAGTCCGGTGCGGATGCTCTTGCGTACAGCACTTTCATTTACGTTCTCACGCTTGGCAATTTTCGCCTTGCTTTCGCCGTCCAGATAGAACGCCAGAATCCGACGACGCTGGCAATCGCTCAAGGCTCGCAAAGCAGCGTCGAGGCGTGCTGCCTGCTCTGCTCTCAAAATCAGCTCCAACGACTGCGGCGGTTTCTGCAAGGCGTCCTTTTCAATGCCATCACCGCGATCCAGTGAGAAATACGCCTTTGCGCGCAGAATACGGACGCGGTGCGCTTCCTCATCCAGCTTGAAGCGGTCGAGCTGACCGGCGATCTCGTCAGACACTTCCAGATAAACGTCCATGTTATAAAACGGGTAATACTCCCGCAAATTGATTTCTTTCATCTTGTGTACCTCATTCAGATTATTTGAAGCGGGCGAATCTGAATGGGGTACGGCGGAGAACGGCAGTGGACAGAAAAGCAAAGCTCAAAAAACAAAACAGCACTTGCATAGGCATAGTAGCTGATACAAGTGCTGTAATTGCACAGAGCAATATTGAGTAAGGTCCGGAAAGCGGCATAATAATGCCTTGATATATTCAGAACAATCCCAAATTCACATTCTGAATTTAGAATCGAGCCAGATGGCATATTTCTCCCATAGGGAGATATGTCATCAGATTTACACGCTACATATCGAATGAGCTCCTTAGTAGATTCCTCTATGCGGCCACAAGGTCATAGGATTTCTCCTCGACAGTTGATTTGCATCTGCATTAGAACAAAAACAGAATTTGGCTTGACACGAAGTTTTCTGGCATAAAAAGCAAACCGCAAGGAGGCTCATTCGAGCCGCCTTGCGGTTTCAGTCTACCTATGTCTCCGTCATTTTACAGAGAATATAGGCGTAAAAGAATGTTAGGAACCTATCCAGTGATCCTTTGACACATAAAGTGTTGGACCCTCGGCATTTTCAATAACACAATTCCCGAAACTGTCATAAGCGGAGAACGTAAGCTCTAGTGTTTTTCCACTCCAATAATCCGGAATAAAAAAGTCGTGTTTAAATTCAAATATGCCCTCTGTTGCTTCAAGGTTTGTGGTAGGATGTTCACGAATCAACCCTACATTTTTTTCGTAAACTGCCGATACTCCTTTAATCGTGTATACAATCTTTTCAATTCGGTTATTCAAGTCAAATGTGGATGTATCAGGGTTCATTTTAATAGTACCCTCAGACATAATCGGCGCACATACGCCATAGAGAGAAACTGTTTGACCCGCGCCACAAACCACACTATTCGTTGTAGACATTCTTTGAATTGTAACATTGTTGAGTGTCCGCATATCGACATGGTTATCACCTAGAGTTGTACTTGGTGTATGGTACTCAACGCGTGTAAATGCAATCGGTGACGCATCGGTATCCATTTTTCGCAGTGTGCCTTTCAACGCACCATCATTCAGCGACGGCTCACCCAGGTCATAATAATAGCAGGTCAACCGATCCAAGTTGCCGTCATGCGATTCCATTTCACCAATTTCGACATTGTAGGATGTGCTTCGAGTTCCAACATTGTAGATGTAAAAGTGGATATTACCAGAATTATATTCTGTCGCGTCCATGAATTTCCACTTAGCAGTAATAGTTCCGTAGTAATCCTCTCCCCAATCCGGATTGATAAAACTGCAATTCCAGTACCCGGGGAACGGATCAAGGAATATCTCATACTCGTTTTCGGCACACAATTGTTTAAGTTCCTCAAAATGTTCGTCTGGCTGGAACGGTGAAACAATTTTATTTGGATAAGTTCCAATTACAATCGGTTCTTCGGCATATGCAATCTCTTTGCTCCCATCGCTCGTTGTCACGGAAATTCTTACCAGATAATTACCGTTGAGTACACCAAGCTGTTGGCCAAACTGATCTGTGGTATTAACATCCCGCGTAAATGCGCCACCAAACACAGATGCGGATACACGTTTATCGGAGTAAAAACACTTAATCCATGTGTTATTAAACGAGGATGGATCACTCTGATCATACACAAGGTCTGGCATACCGGCCTTTCGGAATTCTTCACGATTTCCGCTATCGCTCCATACATTAAGATATTTATAATAGACATTCAGAGAATCGTAGTCATTTTTCTTGTTGCTGTATATTGTACGGACAGTTTTTGATGTTGCGCTGTCTACCAACGTTACTTCTGTGTGCGCGTCATCTGGTATATCCACATTCCCGACGAATTCACCCACAACGTAGAAATCACGTCCCGGCTCAATTGTTTGCTGTGCCGCGGAGGGAAATTCAACATATATTCCGTAGTTATCCGACAGATTATCATCAGAGCAGTTGATAACGTTTCTAATGAACCTATATAAATACACAGATACTTCTGCTCTAGTAAGTGTTTTTTCAACTTCGAGGGCAGCACCATCGGTGTGAAGCAAACCGCATGAAATGCTCCAGTTAAGTGCATCCGCTGCATACTGCGAAACACTCGCCTCATCTTCGTAATTTTCCAAATATGTATTAAATGAACTTACATATCCCTCGGACTGCGCATAGCGATATAGCATCGTCACCATTTCTTGGCGTGAAATGTTCTTTTCTGGGGAGAATGTTTTTGAAACTGTACCAAGTGCTATTTTTTTCGCCGCTGCCCAGTTGATGGCTTCTCTGTTAGAGTGGTTCAGGCCGACATCGTTAAATGCAGAGTGGCTTGTCTTAGTGGGTACGTTTTCAAACTGATATAGCATAGAGATAAAATCGGCTCTATTTACAATGTCCGCCGGAGAAAAACTATTGCTGCTTTTACCAATACGAATGTTGTTTCTTTCAAGACCTGCAACAGCATAATAGAATGAATCGTTTGCTGAAATATCGGCATACGATAACTGCTCAACATAACCTGAAGTGTTTGAATCTGGTTTCGAAACGGCTTGAACAGTTGGGAACAGTGATAAAGCCAGCAACAGCGCAAGGAGTAAGGAAAACTTCTTTTTCATAATTAATCTCCTACCTTTTTGCATAGAAAATTTTTGAATAATTATTTTGTAACATAAATAATAGGTCCACTCAGATTTTCCACAATGGCATTTCCAAAGCTATCATAAGCAGAGTATTCTATTTGGATTGTATCCCCACGCCATGTGTCTGGAATTGTAAAATCATGCTTAAACTCAAAGCCACTTGTTTCTGATTCTAAATTTACCGTTGCAAATTTTCTGGTTAAATCGACTTGCTTGGAATAGGTAGCTACCGTACCGTCCTGCTTATTAGACAAAAAATACTCAATACGGTCTACCCTATTATTGAGGTTATAGTCACCCGTATCCGGATTCATAACAATCTCGCCAGTTGACATAATCGGAGCGCAAGTGCCATACAGTGCGATAATCTGTCCGACATTACATACGATGCCCTGAGTCGATGTCAATCTCTGAAAGCGTACAGTATCTAATGTTCGCATATCAACCTGTCCATCACCCAAGGTATTCGCACTTGTAAGAAATTCAGCTCTGTTGAAAATAACCGGTGATTCTGATATATCAATCTGAATAAAAGTGCCGCTTGCATTTCCTATATGCGGCTCACCGATGTCATAACAATGCGAAATAACACGATCAATGCTACCTGCACTTTCAACCTGACCAATTTCGAGGTTATATGCAGTGCTGTCAATGCCAACGTCGTAAATGTAAAAGTGAATTGTGCCGGAATTATATTCTGTTGCATCCATGTACTTCCACTTAGTGTTGATCATTCCGCAAAAATCATCACCCCAATCCGGGTTAATAAACGTCCAATTCCAGTAACCTGGAAACGGATCAATAAAGATTTCATACGATTCTGCCGCACATATGCTCTTCAAATTGTTAAAGTGTTCGTCCGGCATAAATGGAGAAGCAATTTTTTGCGGGTAGGTTCCAATTTCTATCACTTTTTCCGCATGAGCTATTACACGGCTGGATATGCCCGATTCAACAATAACCCGCACAGTGTATTTCCCCCGAGGTAGTGGCTCAATTTTTTGACCATACTGATCATAAGGGTTAATGTCCTGTGTATATTCGCTGCTAAAGATAGTCGCAGCGATTCTATTGTCATCATAAAAGCACTTAATCCAAGTATCAGCAAATGTTTCTGGATTACTCCTGTCATAAACAAGGTCTGGCATACCTGCAGCACGAAATGCTTCACGATTACCGCCGTCGCTCAATACCGTCAAACCCTCATAATTAACATTGAGATTGTCGTAATCACATTTTTTCTCACTATATACGGTCCGTAGCGTTTTCCATGTTTTATGACTAATGACGTTCACTTCCACGCGATCATACTCGGAAATTTCTACATTTCCAATAAAATCTGCAATGACATAGAAATCGCGCCCATATTCGATTATCGACTGACGATCTGATGGGTACTCAAAGCGAATGCCATAGTCTTTGGAATAGTCCTGCCTCGTATTGCAAAGTAGATCACGGGAATATCTATAAAGAAAAACCGAAAATTGCGCCCGAGTAACAATGCTTTTTGGCATTAAACATCTATTTGACCCACCGCGAATGTACCCAGCAGAAATTGCCCAATTCATTGCATCTTTTGCATAATCAGACACCAAATAACCGTCGGTATAATTTTCAATATACTGATTGTACGTTACGTTTAGATGTTCTTGCTGCGAATACTGATATGTAAGGAATGCTAATTCTTCCCTTGTAATAGCGTGATCTGACATTTTGCTGCTAACTGAAAGCATATTACCCTCAATCTTTGTCCTAATATAGGACTCGGAATTATTTGTAACTTGACTAAGGGCGTTAATTACCTCATTTAGCGAAACCTCTTCCGTTGGGTGAAAACTACGGGAATTATCCCATAAATATATCCCGGCGTTTCGCAATGAATATACTGCACCTGCAAACCAATCTGTCATCTGAATATCAGTTTGTTGAGTGTTCGCTACAAGTTGGTAAGCAGAAATTGCAGATACCGGTAGTTCAAACGAGAATAGTAGAATCAAACAAAGAAATAATGCAACGATTCGCTTCATGATTTACTCTCCTTAAAAAATCAAAATGCTTAATACGGAAAGACGGATTCTTGCTTGCGGATTCAAATTGCAGTTTGGTTCCTGAGTTGAAAATATATAACCGGCTTTTCGTACATAGTATTTCCAGATTAGTACGCAAAACCGAAGTTTCTGGCTAGCCGCAAAACAGCAACCGAATAATTACAGTTTATCCTAAAGCATCGAACAGATCTCCAAAGATCATATTTCGATAACAGTGCGTCACCAGCCTGATTCTGTGGCGGTCGATATTTGCCTTACCCCATGTAAAATCATCATTCAGAATGGGAGATGGAATCAGCACGCTGGGTGTCCAATTTGGATTTTTAAGCACCGCAATTGTTGCAATATCCCAGATAATGCGACTCCACGCAACCTTATCAGTTGGGAACTGCGAAAGATATTCTTCACTCTCATCACAATTTCCACGAAGATTACTTCCACGGTTCAAGTGCATAAATGCAATGTCACTTTTGGGGCTTGCAAAGGCAGCGAGCACCGTCTGCGCCAAATAATTTCCGATTGGAGTTGTATGCAGCAGCTTTTCGCGCAGCTCTGCCTCTGAAACGGATAGCAATGATGCAACATCAAAGCAGGGAATCCAGATTAGCGGAACCTTGCTATCAAAAAGCACCTGTGCAGCACGGACATCTTGAATCAAATTAAACTCAATGCCCTGACCCATACCAAGTGCATTGCCGCCGAGCCAAACAACTACAATTTTATCAGTGATAGATGGATCCATGCGAAGAGCTGAGGCAATATTCGTTGCTGCGCCTATTGCCGCAACATAGAGTGGCTCCTTGCTTTCATGTGCCCGGCGTATCAGATCATGTGCAGCATCGCTATCGACTGGCGTAGCATCTGCATTCATATATTCGGTGGAACCGCGAAAAACGCGGCCATCTACTGGCTCATTGAGCAGTTCAAACAATTTTACGATTTCCTGATAGCTTTGCTCCATACCATCTGCCGGACCTGCGGCAGAACCAATCACGCCAGCCGTTTCTGACAGCGCACCTTGTGCCTGATTAAACTGTTGAAAACAGGTATGTGAAAACGGTGCTGCATAGACTGCGTCTACATAGAAACGGTCTTTGCTGCGGAGTGCCCATGCAATTGCGAATTGATCATCCACTTCATTTTTCGCATCAGAATCAATAATCAGGTGAATTTTCCCGGCAGGTGGATACAGCAGTTTTTCTTTTGCTGTTAACTGTTTTGTTTGCGAACTCATATAGTTTAATTCCTTTCATTTTGCGATGTGTAGCGTTTCAAAACCGGCTCAACCAGAAAACTGTGAAGTAGCGCAGAACACGACGGAACGATGATCAGCACAGGCGGAAATATGACAACCAGCATAATAGAGAATATCAACAAAACAATGCTGCATATCGTAATCAGAAAATTCCGCGCCGCCAAAAAGTATGTACTTTTCAGATGTTCTACTACACGCATAATTCTGCTTGAATAGAGTGGAGCAAGGAACACTACGCCAAGCAACTCCAATAAAATAAGCGTGCGAGAAATGATCAAATAGGCAATGCCCTCGCCGTATAATTCAAAGTTTCCTGAAAACAGATACCATAGTACATTGACAAGCGTGAACGCGGAAAATATCAGACTCAATCCAATTCCGCTGCGTAGGTCCTTTCTAAAGCAACTCCAGAATATGTGAATTAGATGTGTCTGCTCTGCGCGCACACAACTATAAACTGCACGGTATAAAGCTCCGCTGGCTGGAACAACTGTTACAATCGGCAAGCAGCATAGAAGCCAAAGCAGGCTCAATACAACCATATCTGCGATTTCCCCTAATGCTTCTACCAGCGGACTATCGGCACGAAATAGTTTGTTCATATGCCGCAATCACCCTTTCACACCGCTGCTGGAAATGCCTTGCACAAAGTATTTCTGGAACGGCAGGAAAATGCAGATCGGTACCAATGCTGAGAACATGGAACTGGCATAAATCATGCTCCAGTGCGTGATGTTTTCTTCTTTGAAAGCGCAAATTGCAATGGTCACAGTCTTGACGTTGTCCAGTCTTGCAACAAGTAGCGGCCAAAGATAATTGTTCCATTCATTTACAAACGTCATCAAGCACATTGCTACAATAATCGCCTTGGAAAGCGGCATGACAACGTGCCAATAGCACGTCCACCATCCACCGCCGTCAATCCGTGCAGCCTCCAGCAGACTGGGCGGAATATCCCGAAATGACTGTGTAAACATAAACAGCGTTAGGCCATTCGCCAGTGCTGGCAGAATCAGTGCCCAATAGGTGTTAACCATATGCATATTATTTACAAGTTGATAGAGTGGAAGTGCAATAGACTCTGCCGGAATCATAAAGGTGATCATAAAGAGGGAGAACGAGACTTTCTTTCCACGGAAGTTGTAAAATGTAAAAGCAAATGCAGCCAGAGAACAGATCAGAATCGTCAGCGGGATAATTACACCAATTTCAAAAAGCGTATTGAGAAGATACTGACCGAAGTTATACTCTGTAAACAGCATCTTGTAGTTTTCAAAAGTCCAGTTGACCGGCCAAAGCGTATGCAGTTGGAAAGGCATGGAATACTCATAAATTTCCTTATCCGTTCTGAATGAGGACATCAGTGGATAGAGAATTGGAAACAGAGCCAATGCCAGTACAAACAAAAGCACGACAACAAGGAGTACATTTTTGGGCGTATTCTTTTTCATGTTTTCCTCCTTAGTCTTTTTCATCCATCAATTTAAATTGCAAGAATACTACGATCAAAATCAGAACAACGAGCACACTTGTAATTGCTGAGCCTTTATCATAGTTGCCATATTTGAATGCCTGACGATAGGCTTCGTACATTAGCACATTTGTCGTGCCGCTAGGTCCGCCGTTTGTAATTAACATCATCGGAGCAAACAGCAACAAATTGATCGACGTATTCGCTACCGTAACGAACAGTGTTGTTTTCCGCAGCAATGGAATCGTGATGCTGAACAGCCGACGGAAGAATCCTGCACCATCCATAGTCGCAGCTTCATAGAGTGAACTGTCAATGCCCTTGAGTCCTGCCAAGAAAAACATCATCCAGTATCCGCAACCTTTCCATGTGCAAAGCATAATAACACACCAAAGAGCCTGATTTGCATCATTAAAAAAGCCTTGCTGCTCAAGTCCAAACAAACTTGTCACAATGCTGTTGACAACGCCGCTGTTGTAGTTAAGAATCATACTCCAACAGATGGCCGCAACCGGCATAGAAATCGTAACTGGAAGATAATAAAGGCTGCGGAAAATCCCGATACCCTTAATTGAAGCATTGACCAGCAATGCCAGAATAAACGAAATAACAATCTGAAGCGGAATCATAATCAAATTCATTTTGATCGTGATCCAAAGGGAGTTCCAGAAGTTCTTATCTTGAAACAAATTGATATAGGTTTGGAACGAAAGCTCTCCTTTGAAATGGAACGCGCGAAAAAAAGAGTAAAAAATCGGGTAAATTCGGTACACTAGTGCAAAAATCAGCGCAGGCAAAATCAGAAGATATGGGAGTTGCTTTTCCCAGTTGTGTTTTGCCTTTGGTTCTTTCAAAGTCATAAAATCATCATCCTTTTCTGATGAAGTGTAAAACGCGGCACAGGCACGAGTTCCTGTGCCGCGTTTAACATTGAATATCAGTGCTAAAACTGTGCGGAGCGAAAAAGCTGTATCAGAATAATTTATTTGTAGTAAGAAAGTGCGCTATCCAGATCACTGATTGTGCTTGCAACTGTGGATTCGATATTTGCACCATTACGGATGTCCTCCCACATAGCACTGACAGCGTTGGAATACTCATTGAAGCCAGGAGTCACAGCACGCACGACAGAGGTCACTCCGGACTCTGCGCGTGCCAGCGCGAGCGTCGGCACTTTTTCAATCAGCTCGTCCGTATAACGGCTAGCCATGTTCGGAACCATGCTCTCGATAGCGAGGAACTGTTCATTACCCTCGCCATAGGTAATCCATTTAACAAATTCCGCAGCGGCAGCCTTATTCTTGGAGTTTGCATTGACTGCACAAGTCCAGTTGCCGCAAGCAGTTGCAACCTGATCCTCGTGTCCCTCAAAGCATGGCTGATAAGTGAATCCAAGATTTTCCGGAGTCATGCCGCCGTACATGGCGTAGTTGTAAGAGTCGGTCGTCATCAGGATAAAGACAGACTTGCCTGCATAGAAGTTGTTGTAGCCGTCCATGCCGCTGATACCACGGGAGAACACACCCGCATTGACATTGTCCTGATACCATGTCAGAGCTTCTGTCCACGGCTCACTGTTCAAAATACCATCAACACTCAGACCGTCATCGCTAATGTTCTTGCCACCAAGACTGTCGGGAAGAATATTCATCATGTAGACCTGGCTTGCCTGACCAAATTCAATTGGAGTTACGCCCTTAGAGCCGTCCGGATCAATTTTGGAGGTCACTTCAGTGGCCAATTCAATTGCCTTTTCCCAAGTGATGCGGGAGTTGACGCCATCATACTGGTCGAAATCCCATTCAACATCTGCTTCCTTGAAAAGATCCTTGTTATAGTACAGAATTGTGCAGCTATCACCAAGCGGGGCAGCATAGAATGTGCCATCAACAGTGCCTTGCGCAATCAATGCATCGCTGAATGTGCTGATTTCATCAGCAGTGAAATAATCACTCAACGGCTCGATATAGCCTCTGCTAACGTAGGCCGCAACATTGGGACCATCCGGGCAGATTACATCGTACTCACTGGATTTTGAACTCAGAAGAACTTCGTACTGATCGTTGAGTTCATCAAACGAGCAAACGTCAACTTCCAGATTGATGCCGGTCGCCTCTTTGAACGCCTCCTTTACGCCATTGAAGCTGGCATCCATGTGGGTCAGTACGCGGATCGTAGTTCCATCGGTCGTTTCTGTGCTTTCTGTGGCGGAGGTGTTTGACGGTATGTTATCCGCCACATCTCCATTGCTCTTGCTGCAACCAGCAAACATTGTTGCCATCAGCATGAGAGCAAGAAGCAGAGCAATCAATTTTTTCATGTTTTTTCTCCTTACTATTTTGTTTTATCTAAATTTGCTGCCGCAAATATTAGTTTCTTCTGTTTAGTCTTGTTAGATAATCGACGACCTCACTTCTGACAGGAATCGAATCTGCCGCGCCATTACGCGATACTGCGATAGAACTTGCTGTTGCAGCAAATGTAAGTGCGGCAGTTATATCGCCATTTGAAAGATATTCCGTTAGAAAATATCCTGTAAAGGTATCGCCAGCCGCAGTTGTATCTCGCACAACGCACGGAACACTTGGTACAGAATGCCGTGTACCATTCGTTCCCATAAAAACAGCACCTTCTGCCCCTAAGGTCAGTAGTACCGACATTTGCGGATATGTTTCATGTAGTGACGCGAGAATCTGATCAGGCATTGTAACGCCCGTCAGTTCTTCTCCCTCTACTTCGTTTACCAGCAAAAGATCAACTACATCCAGTCCATATTCTAAAATTGCAGATTCAAATGGTGATGGATTCAGTACAACTCGTACACCTCGTTCGTGGGCAGACTTAATTGCATAGTCAACGTTGGCAATCTCATTTTGCAGCAATAGCCAGTCACCGGGATTTATCTGGGCTAACACACTTTGGATGTATTCACGGCTTGTTTCTGCGTTCGCTCCACTCGCAACCATGATGCAGTTTTCACCGGCATCACTGACTTGAATGATTGTGTGACCATTGGCGTTGCGTGATTGTTTAATTAATGCAGTATCAATATTATCCTGCTCAAAAAGCTTCAAAAACGCCCCGCCATCCGCACCAACTACACCAGCAAAAGAAACATTGCTGCCCGCTCGAGCTAATGCGACGGCCTGATTAAAACCTTTGCCTCCGCATACGCAGTCGAATGACTCCACATGAATTGTTTCTTTCGGTCTGACAAAATTACGCACACGATATACGCGATCAATATTCATTGAACCAAGGACAAGTGTTCTCATGCTGCGATCCTCCACTCGCGTTGTCGCCGCTCTATACAAAAATGCATTGTTTTCATACCACAATGATGTTTTGCGAATAACTAATGGATAACTAAATTATACGACGAAGCACGAAACCGTTGAAAGGTCATATGACCTTTCAACGGCTGTTCTTCTGGCCTAACATGAGTATATATTTTGCTCATGCTAAAATTTTTGACAGTAAGCGTTCATACGCCTGTTTAGTTATTATAGTCTTTCGGTGGGATGTGGAAATCTCACCACTCTCGCGCAAATATTGCAAACTACGTCCAACAGTGCGAACACTGATTCCTAGCTTTGCTGCTATCTCTTGGTATTCCGCTTGCAATTCAATTGCTTGTTCTGTTCCTGTCTGGTGTGAGGTATAGTAATCGACCAGATAGCTGCGAACCCGGTCGATTCCATCCATATAATAATATAGACCATCTTTACCGGAACTTCGATATAGATCCTGCGCGACCAAAGATAAGCAGCGGCGAAGTAATGCCATATCCTGCATGACATAGTTGTAAAACACAACCGATGAAATCCGAACTGCAATGACTTCGGTCGCACATATAATTGTTGCAACATACCGATCCTGCCGTGAGAATACTTCCAACAAGCCGACATTACCATTACTGTTGTCCAAATGAAAGTAAACATATTCATTGCCATTCAGATGTGAACGCTGCCCTTGAGCATGACCGGACTGAATAAAGTAGATGTACTCTGGAAAATCACCTTTTAATACGAGAACACTCTGTGCCGGAAATGTAATTTGTTTTCCCTGCCGTTTTAAGGCATCTGGTAAAATCGAATAATTACAAACGACATATTCATCATAACTTTTCCAGCTTTCACGCAAATCCATACTATATCTCCATAATAAAAGCATTAAACGCCCTGAAACGTCTGATCGTCTATGAAATCTCTTTTCCGAGGACTGGATAAATTTGCTGATCCTTATTTAACACAATCTCCAGTTTAGCGTTTGAAAGACTTTTTCCAAACCCCATTTTATGAACAGCTCTCCGAAGCAGATCAATTCCACCGGCATCCGTTGCAAGACCTACGAGACCGTCAATTTTATAATCTGGATGTGTGCCCAAATACTCCGCAATCTCTCGTGACTGCATTACAAATTCTACTGCGCGCGCATTCGATTCGAGCATATCCTTGTGGATTTCCGAGAAAGCTTCTTCAGTATATTTTTGTATATACGCACACGAATCAAGCTCTTTTTTTACGTTCTCAGCTATTCCATCATCACTCATTTCATCCTTAATGCTGCATTCTTCGGCATGAGCAACAGATATGGCAAAAACCTCTGAGCCTAACCGCGCATCAAACGGTTCTCCCACTACAATTGTTCCGCCCTCAAATGATTCATCACGATAATAAATATTGAGAAGATAAAGTGCTGCCATTGCCCGAATCAAATTGCCGATATTCCCGGCTTGCATCTCCTTTACTCGGTCATGCTTTACCGCCTGATACGCTTTTTTCCATCGTCCACTTCCTTGCTTGTTACAGTTTTTCAGCGGCAAAAATACTAAATTCTCAGGCTTGCTGAAATAGAATACCGGCGAAACAACATTGACAGCTTTTTTCGTAATTTTCCATTGAAGATCAAGGTGCTGAATACAATCACTATCAAAGTACAGTGTGCGGGTATTTCCATTTCCATCGTCAGGATTCATATTTCCGCCAGTACGCTGATAGAGCTCCTTTGCAATCGCCTCAATTTCACTCGCCGTCCGAATCAATAGATCACTAATGTGGGGAGAATACACAGATTCCTGATCGTCTGAAAAATGAATATAATTCGATAATTCGAGCAGCTCAGATTCTAGGTTCTTATACATTGGCCAGTATAGATTCATCTGCAAAGCCTCCTAACATAATTTGCTTTGTCTTTATAGTATAGCATTAGAGAATATAAGCTGTCTATATTGACATAATGATTCTGATGGTGTCATTTCAATGCAAACATTTTTCGAAAAATGCAAGAAGTGAGGAATCATCACAAGAATATAATGGCTCTGTGTTTGTGTAAATGAATTGAAAAACAACTATAATAGGGTATCCAAGGGAAGTGTTGAGCAACGAAGCACAAACCGGCAAGCAATGCAAGTGTCAAGACACTTGCGAAAAATGCTTGTTGAGGGCAGCGCCCCCAAACCCCGAAATCCGCTCCGTTCGGAGCTGGCAGCGCATCCGTTGGATGCTTATAGAGCGGGAATAGCTTATCGCTGTTTCTGCTCTTTTTCATGTTCCGCCTCATGCGGTTCCGCTCCAAGAATTTTTGCGACGTTGGCCTGCACGGTCAAAAGCTCCTGCATCTCCCGTTTGGCTTTTCGGTAATCGGGATATGCCGCCTTTTTCTCGGATAGCAGCCTGGCGTATTCCTCCTGCAAGCTCTTGACGGTGGGGAGCTTCTTGATGTTCAGCTCTTGAAACGCCCGTTTTGCACTGCGATGCAGCAGGATCTCCGCCTCATGCTCTGCCAGAAACTTTTTTGTATAACCGCTTGCTTTGTACGCATCGAAAGTCTTTTTCGTTTTTGCAAAGTTGACGATATGCCCCCGCAGAACGGCGATCTCCGCCATGCGCGCCTCTGCCGATTTGATCTGCGCAGACAGCGCATGGAACTGCTCCGTCGCTGCCTGTGTTTTCTTCTTCAAATCGGCATAATTCATCAGATCATGTTCTTTCAGATATGTCATCGTCTGACCGAGCTGCTTCGCGTTGAATTTAGATGCCCAGCGTTGGTAGCCGCTGCCCTTTCCGGCACGGATTTTAGCGTCAATGTCAATTAACAGGTTCGGCGTTTTAGGCGCACCGGTTACAACCGATCTCTGCGGCGTATGCTCCCGTTTACCGAGGATGGTATCCAACAGCGCAGCTTCCAGATAGTTCTCCCCAAGCCGGTCGGCGCGGATGAAGCGTTCCCAGCCTGCGCCTCGAAAGGAAAGCGTCTTTCCACGCCGTTTGACCTCGCAGCCGTTTTCGGCAAGCAGTGCAACAAACGCATCCCAGTCGGCAGGCTTTTGGGAAAGCGCAGCGTCGATTGCACTGCGTACTTGTTCCGGTTGCGTCGGCTCTGCACGTTCGCCGCGCCACTTATTATAGCTTTTGCCGTGCCGGTTTGGATGCTCAACAATGGGCAAACCGTTCTCCGCGCAGATCAGATCGCTAAGATGACGGACAGCCTTGGTGCTGCCCCAAAAGTTGCGAAATTTCCGGTCGCAGGAGAGCGCGGTGGAGTTCCAGATGATGTGATTGTGAATGTGCTTTTTGTCGATGTGCGTGCAGACGATATAGGCATGATTGCCCTTGAGAAAACGCTCCGCAAATTCGCAGCCGAGGCGATTGGCTTCCTCCGGCGTGATCTCGCCGGGCTTGAACGACTGCCGCACATGGTATGCGATCACGTCGTTTTCCTGTTTTCTGCCGGTGCTGGTCTGATAGCGCCGCTTGGAAAAGCAAAACTCCGCGTCTGCGATTTCGGGGTTACACTGAAAGCAGGTAACGAGCCTGCCCTGATCGGTCTTTTCTGCATCTTTGACATATTCCAGAATGTCGCTGACCGCCGTGCCGACGCTCCGCCCCTTTCCGATGTGCAGCGGCATGATGCGGGTCGTTGCCATGCGATTCCTCCTTTCGGCAAAAATGTAAGAGCGCCGGAACACGTCCGGCGCTCATTTGCAGATTTAATGGTAAACACGGTTTTGAATGAATCCCCGCAGCGATTGCAGCAGTGCAAGCAGCCTTGTAGCAAGCATTGGGATACCGAGCGGACTGACGAGGAACGCAATTATCAGCAGAATAATTCCGTTCTTTACGGAATACGTCACCAACACGGCAACGCCAAGAATGCTGACAAGCGCGGATGCAAGACCAAACACCCACGATGCGCAATAGAGGATGCCGCCGCAGAGCCAGACAAACACAGCCAGCACCGCAACGACGGGGGCAAAGAGCAGCTTCGAAAGAAATCTCATAAGAGGACCTCCTTGTATGTTCTGATTTCATCATACTTGCGCACGGAGAAAAGCGCAAGGATGCGGATGCTCAATCCAGTGTAGACAGGACGCGCAAAATCTCTTTTGCGGATTCCCACAACTGCGCTTGATTCTGCCGGATGTCCGCCAGATCTTCCGGGTAAATGCGCCCCGTTTCGTTGGCGCGCCGCGCAAGCTGGTTGAGATTGTTGCTGGAGCGGCGCAGCAGCGACACCATCTCCCGCAGCTCCGGCAGATCGAGCTGGACTACATAGCCGTCAATGGCGATCTTGCGAAGATAGGCGCTCATGTTGTTCGTGCCGAGCTGCGCCATCTTTGCCTCGATCTGGTCACGTTCCTCCGGCGTCACATAGAACATCAGTGGAATGGTGCGGCGGCGCTTTTTCATCGGGCATCCCGATCTCTCTTTGAAGATGCAGACCGTTCGGCGGCGCGGGTAGGTGTGCCATGCAGCTTTTCCCGAACGGAGACTTTTTGCTGGCTGCGCTGTTGTTCTGCCGCGAAATCCTTGCGCACCTGATTTGTAAACAGATCCAGCAGTCCGGGATTGCATCGGTCAACAAGAATGTCCTGCTGTTCTCCACAAGCGGGAATTGTCTGCGCCCATGCTTTATTTTCCGGGCTGATGCGGCCATCATAGCTTTTGATTCGGATCGTATTTGCCAGCACAAACATAGTGCGGTGAAAGCCGAACGTATCAATGACGGCTTTGGATGCCTCCTGCACGTCCTTTAGGCTGTTATCCATATATGCAGCAACAATGGCATTTTCAATCATGCTTTTACACTCCATGTTTACCCAAAAAGAATTTCTGTATTGCTCAATTTCACCATGAGATTTTGCATATGAGGCATCGCAACAATACGCGGGGCATTCCTGTGCCAGCTTCAGCATTGCATCCGCACGGGTTTCACAGCAGTTGCGTATAACATCCATGTGATCCGTTTCCCGATTATCAAATTCCTTGAGAATATCTGCCAATGGTGTAGCTGTAAAGATGAGCATTTGCGCCTGCATGAAGCTCAAATCTCTGGATTCCAGTGCCATAAGAATATCTTCACGAATGGCGTACTCATAAGCATGATTCAAAATTTCCTCCGGCGGCTGGTGCAGCAGCCAGTCACGGTAACGTTCCTGCTCAGCAAACATTTTCTCGTACAGTTGCGTGTTTATCGTTTCGGTGTTCATCGTGATACCTCCATTTCTTTGTGTTTCGGTTTCAAATTTGTCTGCTCCGGCAGCGGGGCGTGGAGCTTTTGCAGGATGGATGGACGTGTGGATTTGGCAACAGCTTCGGTATCTCCGGCAAGCCGTTCCATCGGCATTTTATCGTCAATGTTCAGCTCTGCGTTGAGTTCGGCAAGACGCGCGGATTTTACGCGCAGTTCTTCCTCCTGCGGAAACGGCTTGCCAAGCTCCGTTTTGGCGGCTTCCATCTGCGCATACAAATTCTCCAGATACACTTTTTGTGAGTTCAGCCGCGCCGGGATCGCGTTCAGCACATTGTCGATACGGGTGAGGTTGCCTCTGGCGTCCTTGCCAAGCTCGACCCGGTGCGACATCTGCCCTTTGAGTGTCAAAATGCAATCCATATAAAAGCCCTCCGCTGTGAGTGCGGTCTGGAATCCGCGATAGCTGCCGACCGGCACAGGCTCGGAATCCTTAACCTCTTTGAACGCTTCCAGCAGCGCAGCACCAGCATTGTCCTTGTCTGTCAGAAGATCACCCTTGACCTCCATTCCGGCAAATCCGTCCGTGGGGTGCGGATGTGCCGCCACGGTCTGCATATCTGTTTCCAGACCGGCGATGGCATTTTTCGCTGCTTCAATCTGCTCCGGGAAGTAGCGCAGAAGATTGTCCTCCAGCTTATATTGCTGACTTTGATGGCTGGCGCGCATCAGCCTCAAGCGGGCAACGTCCACATCCAAGTCCATCTTTTCCTTGATCCGCTCGTCACCGGCGCACAGCGCCTTGATCTCCGCATAGGACAGCGCCGTTTCGTCAATGTCCTCACAGGAGCGTACCGGCGATTTGGAGGTCATAATCTGCGAGATGAATCGTTGCTTGTTTTCAATCGTCTGCCAGAGGTAGGCGTCGAATGTTCCCTCCGTGACATAACGATAAATATGGACTTCCTTGTTGCGGTTGCCCTGACGGATAATACGACCGCCGCGCTGCTCCAGATCGCCCGGCCGCCACGGGCAGTCGAGGTCGTGGAGCGCCACGAGCCGGTCTTGGACGTTCATACCCGCACCCATCTTAAAGGTGCTGCCCATCAGGACGCGCACCTGCCCGGAGCGCACCTTTGCAAACAGCTCTTTTTTGCGGACTTCGGTGTTTGCCTCATGGATGTACGCAATCTGTTCGCGTGGAATCCCCAGCGCAACCAGCTTGCCGCGAATATCGTCATAGACGGAAAAAGGCACGTCCGACGTTATGCCGTCGCTGGCAAGCTGCGTTTCCAGTGCGTGAAGCTCCGGGTTATCGAGCGCGCCGCCAGCCGGTTTTTCTGCGCGCTTGGCGGCTGCAATCTTGGGCGTGGATAAATCACAAAAGACAAGCTGCGTGAGCTTGTCTGCCTGTCCGTCCTGCCAGATACGGAAAATATTATCCACACACCGATTGACTTTGCTGCTCGGATCGTCCGGTAAATCCGGATTGATGATACGCTGGTCCAGACCGAGCTTGCGCCCATCCGATGTGATTTTCAGCATATTGTCGTTGGAGGGGTCCACTGTGCCGGAGTGTACCTTTGCCGCCCGTTCCGAGAGCATCTGCACCATTTCTTTCTGAATGGCTGTTGGCTGAGATACTTCCGTGTGATAGACCGCTTCTGGTCTTGGAAGATGGAGCTGATCTGCCGTCTTAATGTCCGCCGCAATTTTGAACATGGACATCAGCTCCGGGAGATTATAGAACTTTGCAAAGCGCGTTCTTGCCCGGTAACCCGTACCCTCCGGCGCAAGCTCAATGGCGGTCGTCGTTTCGCCAAAAGTGGATGCCCAACAGTCAAAGTGTGCCAACCCTTTTTGCTGGAGGAGGTCATGCTGCAAATACCGCATCATGGTAAACAGCTCCGTCATGGAGTTGGAAACCGGTGTGCCGGTGGCAAACACAACACCCTTGCCGTCTGTGATCTCGTCGATGTAGCGGCACTTTAACAGCATATCCGAGGATTTCTGCGCATCGGAGGTGGAAAGACCTGCGACGTTGCGCATTTTGGTGTAAAGGAACAGGTTCTTGTAGCTGTGCGCCTCGTCCACATAGAGCCGGTCAATGCCAAGCTGCTCAAACGTGACAACATCATCCTTGCGGTCCGCCGCCTGCAATTTCTGAAGCCGCAGCTCCAAGCCTCTCTTTGTCCGCTCCAAGCTCTTGATCGTAAAACGCTCGGCGTTTGCTGCCCGCAGCTCCCGGATACCGTCCTCAATTTCATAAATCTGTTCTTGGAGCAAATGCTCCTGCCGCTCTTTAGAGATCGGGATTTTCTCGAACTGGCTGTGTCCGATGATAACGGCATCATAATCGCCGGTGGCAATGCGGGCACAGAATTTTTTGCGGTTTCTGGTTTCAAAATCCTTTTTGGTCGTGACAAGGATGTTCGCGGAGGGATAGAGCCGCAGAAATTCAGACGCCCACTGTTCCGTCAGGTGGTTCGGCACGACGAACATGGCTTTCTGGCAAAGCCCCAGCCGCTTGGATTCCATGACGGCGGCGACCATTTCAAAGGTCTTGCCCGCGCCGACCTCATGCGCCAACAGCGTATTGCCGCCATAAAGAATGTGTGCAATCGCGTTTTTCTGGTGTTCGCGCAGCGTGATTTCCGGGCTCATGCCGGAAAAGCGGATGTGGCTGCCGTCATACTCGCGCGGGCGGATCGAATTGAAGCGTTCGTTGTATTGCTGCACCAGCGTTTGCCGCCGATTCGGGTCGCGCCATATCCATTCTTGAAAGGCATCCTTGATAGCCTGCTGCTTCTGCTGCGCAAGCGTCGTTTCCTTGGAATTGAGAACACGCCGCTCCGTGCCGTCTGCATCATAAACCGTGTCATAGATGCGCACATCGCGCAGATTCAGCGTGTCCTCCAGAATCCGGTACGCATTGGCGCGCTCCGTGCCATACGTCATGTAGGCGTTGACATCCTGTTTTGATGGAGTGGATTTGCCGCTGATGTTCCATTCGGCGGTGCTGGGTGAATAGTTTACTTGAATCAAATGCCGCCGGTAATACGCTGGATTGAACGTTTCGTACATGAATTGCTGAATGTAATCCTTGTCGATCCACGTTGCACCGAGGCGCACTTCGATCTCTGACGCATCTAAATCTTTTGGCTGTGCCTGCTGCAGCGCCTCTACGTTGGGAGCGTAGCCGGGTGCATCTACGGCGGCTGCTTCCGCCTGCCGCAGCTTTTGGCGGACGTTGCCGGAAAGGTATTCGTCTGCCGTCTGCCAGTTGCCGCGAGTCGGGTCGAGGAAAATAACACCGTTCAGCTCGTCGATCAGTTCGTCCTGACTTTTGCCGGAGAGCTGTGCCATATAGTGCATATCCACACAGGCTTTTTCCGAGATGGACAGTGCCAGCGCCTCCGAAGCTGTGTCCACTGAGTTCACGACCTCATGCGGCTTGATGGTGCGTTTGGTGAAAATATCCGCTTTGCGTTCTAGCTCACCGTTTTCATTCAGAATCTCCAGCGAGCAAAGCAGATAGTAGGAGCTGTCGTCCGAGAACGCAAGACTGTTGGCGCGGGAGTTGAGCAGACCGTATTTGTCGGTGAAAGTATCGTAAAGCCAGTTGAGCTTCTGCTGTGTCTGCTGGATGGTCATATCCGAAATAAAGCCGTCCATCTGCTGCAAGATGAGCGATTGCACGCAATCCCGCAGCTCGATCATGCCCTTGACGCGCTCTTTCGCTGTTGCGTTCAGGTCCGGTTTTACCATGATGCTGTTTTCACGGTAGTAAACCTCGCCGTCCACAAGCGTGTAGCTGTAATTCTTCACGTCGGGATCTGCGGGGATGGTATCTTGAATCTGATCTTCTTCTCCTAAATCCGGCAGCTCGGCTGCCTGATAGATGCCGCCGATGTGCTGCACCGCCTCATGGAGCTGCGCGGCAAGGTCTGCGCCCTCAATGGGTTCTACCGTAAAATCCTGTCTACCGTATTGCGTACTTTCCAAAGTCTGCCTACCGAGAATCATTTCCGGGTGGCGGATAAAGTAATTGTTGATGGAAAAACCGTCCGCATTTTCACCGAGATGTGTCCACTCCGGCTCTGTGATGCTTGGCTGCTCTCGTTTTTGCAGGAACAGAATGTCAGATACCACGTCCGTACCGGCGTTGGCTTTGAACGCATTGTTCGGTAAGCGAATTGCGCCCAACAGCTCGGCACGTTCCGCGATATATTTTCTGGCGCGGCTGTCTTTGCTGTCCATCGTATAGCGGGAGGTCACAAACGCGACGATACCGCCCGGACGCACCTGATCGAGCGCCTTGGCGAAAAAGTAATTGTGAATAGAAAAACCGAGCTTGTTGTAAGCCCGGTCATTTACCTGATATTGTCCGAACGGCACATTGCCGATGGCAAGGTCATAGAAATCTCGCCGGTTCGTCGTTTCAAAACCTGCAACAGTGATATTTGCCTGCGGATAAAGCTGTTTGGCAATTCTGCCGGTGATGGAGTCCAGTTCCACGCCATAGAGCTTGCTGCCCTGCATGGATTCCGGTAAGCAGCCGAAGAAATTGCCGACGCCCATTGACGGCTCCAGAATATTGCCTGTCTGGAATCCCATGTTCCCGACAGCTTCATAAATCGCCTTGATAACGGTGGGGCTGGTGTAGTGCGCGTTCAGCGTTGATGCACGCGCTGCGGCATACTCCTCCGGGGTGAGCGTGGCGTAAAGCTCTGCAAACTCGTCTTTCCAGTTATCCTTGCTTTCGTCAAAGGCATCTGCCAGACCGCCCCAACCGACGTATTTGGAGAGAACGTCCTGTTCTTCGAGCGTGGCCTGTCTGCCGTCAAATTCCAGCTCTTTTAGCAGGTTGATCGCGTCCATGTTCGCGCGGAATTTCGCCTTTGCGCCGCCGACGCCGAGGGCATCATCGGTGATGTGGAAATTCTGCGCGTCGC
>ERZ779729.785-NODE-785-length-27469-cov-3.304407_pt1 | contig 27469 bp, 18 predicted proteins | sample MGYA00511072_ERZ779729 | MGnify/ENA primary metagenome ERZ779729 (study PRJEB29588, sample SAMEA2156675) | human gut metagenome | biome: human gut; feature: human-associated habitat; material: faeces | place: Denmark | collected 2008/2010 ...
TGTGAAATGTATTGAAGATGAGATACCGTTTGAAGTGCCAGAGGGGTGGGAATGGACGAGACTTAGAAGCATAATTCATTTTATTAGAAATGGTGCAACGATTAAACAATACGGAGATGCAAAAGGGCTACCAATAACGCGAATTGAAACCATTGCATCCGGTACAATCGATCGAAATCGTTTTGGATATGCCAATATATTTGAAGTTGGCAAATATGAGAGTTATATTTTAAAGGATTATGATATTCTTATGTCTCATATCAACAGCCCAAAACATTTAGGAAAATGTGCCTTGTATGAACACGAAGGTGATGAAAAAATAATTCATGGAATGAATCTTCTTTCGATAAGGACATTTTCTTGTTCGCTTTCAAAATATATGTGTATTGTATTTCGTAGTACGGTTTTCAAAGACTTTGTGTGGGAACATATGAAGCAAGCAGTAAATCAAGCCAGCATAACTACAACATCGATATCAAATTCACTTTTCCCTCTTCCACCAGAGGAAGAACAAAAACGAATTGTTGATTTTTATGATGATGTTAATAAGTATGTTACAGCGATTGACATTGATAAAGATAAAATAATACAAGATATTTCACTTGTAAAGTCAAAAATCCTCGACCTTGCAATCCGTGGTAAACTTGTTCCACAAGACCCGAATGATGAACCAGCTTCTGTACTGCTTGAGCGTATTCGTGCCGAAAAAGAAGAACTTATCAAGCAAGGCAAAATCAAGCGTGACAAGAAGGAATCTGTTATCTTCAAAGGTGATGATAACTCTTATTATGGAATACATTTGCCAGATGGTTGGAGCTGGGCATCTCTGAGAGAAATCTCACTTTCAATTAGTGATGGTTCTCATAATCCACCACCAGATAACGGTAGTGGAATCCCATTGTTAAGTGCAGCAAATATAAATGATAATTCTATTTTAATGAACGAAATATCACGATGGATTACAAACGAAGAATGGAAAATTGAAAATCAACGTACTAATATTGAAGTTGGCGATGTATTGCTTACTATTGTTGGCAGTATTGGTCGAAGTGCAGTAGTTCAGAACAATAATCATTTTGCATTACAAAGGAGTGTTGCAGTTATTAAACCATACTTAATAAATCCTTTATATTTGATGCACATTGTTCAATCTCCTCAAATTCAAAAATGGCTTAATGACAATAGTAAAGGAACAGCCCAAAAAGGAATATATCTTAATGCACTTTCTCTTATGACAATTCCAATCCCACCATTAGCAGAGCAAGTAAGAATTGTTGAGCAAATATCTTCAGTATACAATCAACTCAATAAGATTTTAGAAGCACTTACTTAACATACAGCCGCCCTCATCCGAGGACGGCTGAACCTTTTTACCAAGTTACAATTTTATCTACAAGCTCCTGTTGTTCACTGGCAGTACGACGAAGGTATATGCGCGTAGTTTCAATACTTTCGTGCCCCATAAGGTCAGCAAGCAAAGCGATATCATTGTACTTCTCAAGGAAGTTCTTTGCATATCTGTGACGGAATGAATGAGGGTAAACCACTTTTTTATCAAGACCATATTTCTCGGCATAATTTTTGAGCTGTTGAGAAATTCCTCTTGTGGTAATTCTGTCACCATATCTATTAAGAAACAAATAGCCAGAGGAACGATGTTCTTCCTCTAGCCATTCAAGAGTTTCTTTCCTTAATTTTTGTGGTATGTATAATCGACGTAGTTTACCACCTTTTGTGTATAAGTCAAAATAGCCAATTTCAATATGCTCAATCTTTATTTGAATGAGCTCGCTTACTCTTGCCCCTGTAGCCGCTAAATACCAAACTACAAAATACCATTCCATATTGCCATCCCTTTTGAGTTGTTTTTTTAGGAAATTATAATCGGCATTGCTGATAACATTTTCTAAAAAATTCTTTTGTTGCACTTTAACAGCTTTTAGCTGCAATTGCTGTTCCTCTAAATATTCCAAATACTTATTTATCGCCTGTATTCGTAAATTTACGGTCTTGGGTTTAAAAAATTCCATTAAGTAACCCTTGTAGACGAGCAAATTCTCTTTGCTGATAACTTCGTAGTTCTCAGTAAAATAATTAACTGTCCACAGATACGAGGTAATCGTATTCTCTGATAAATTGTCCTTTCTCAAGTATTCTTCAAATGTTAGTTTTCTTTTCATAAAAAGACACCTCCGATATAATATTTTAGCAAAAAATTCGCTCTAATATTATATCGAAAATGTTTACACTCCTCTTATTATGAGAAGGTTGGCAATAAAGTAAATTGCATTGATGAAGAAATTCCGTTTGAATTGCCAGAATATTGGGCTTTTATTCGTCTAAAGACTACATGGGAGCTCATATCTGGAAGAGATTTGTCTCCATCAGAATATAACGATAAAAATGATGGAATTCCATATATTACAGGTGCAAGCAATTTTAGAAATGGTTATATTAGCTTAGTTCGTTGGACTACCGTTCCGCAAGTTATTACTCGGAGGGGAGACTTACTTCTAACTTGCAAAGGAACTATCGGCGAAATCGCACATAATAACTTTGGGGAAGCTCACATTGCACGTCAAATTATGGCTATCCACAATAACTATAGCCTTAATGTTGATTTTTTGGCATTATGCATTGAATATTCAATGCCGAAAATCAAACAAGCTGCCAAGGGTCTTATTCCGGGAATATCTCGTGAAGATATTCTTAGCTTGGTTATACCTATTCCACCAATCAAAGAGCAAGAAAATATTTGCAACAAGCTCAAAGTAACTTTTTCAGCAATAGAGCATATTGAAAAGAGCCTCAATTGAGGCACTTTTCGATTATAGCCAGGTGGCTAAATGCAACATTTATAGATTTATCAATGCGTTTTTGTTCAGATAGCGGTGGAATTGCAATAAGCATTTCCTTTAATGTAAGCGGCTTTAATTCCTTTTGATTTGTTGAACCCTCGCCTTTCTTTTCAAGCTCACTTTGATGAGCCTTGATAAATGCATACAGATAGTATGAGCAGATACAACTAAAACCTCGAATTATCGTTATATGGGAATCAGGGACTATTGAAAGTCCTGTAGTATTATCAAAATCTCTATAAATTCCTATCCGACCTAACGTTCCTGTTCCAGTTGAGTTGATTACAACATCACCATCTTGCATATATTCATCAGCTGGATAACGATTTAATGTATTTTCGTCAAGATATTGAGCTAAACTGATATCAATGCCATTGTATTTAGTATTACACTTTTGAGCAAATACAAGAATATTGCTATTCTCTGTATACTTTGGAGATTTCCCACGACGAATTTCTTTTATACAGCAATTTTCTAATCGCATCCATAACCAAGTATTCGGAATATCATAAGGTATTTCTTCGTCAATACAGAACACTTCGTCACCAACCTTCTCATAATAAGAGTTATCATCACCTTTGAAGATAACAGATTCCTTCTTATCACGCTTGATTTTGCCTTGCTTAATCAGTTCTTCTTTTTCGGCTTGTATACGCTCAAGTAGAACAGAAGCTGGCTCATCATTCGGGTCTTGAGGTACAAGCTTGCCACGGATGGCAAGGTCGAGGATTTTTGATTTTGCGTTATTAATACAGGATGTTAAAATATCGTTGTCACTTTCAATAATATCAATTATTGATATCATCTTTTCTATTGACATCACAATTTTTTTTTGCTCTGCAATAGGTGGAACTGGAACAATGATACTATGCAAGGCACTTGATGAAAGCCCTTGTAAACCAATACCCTTACCGTTTATTTTTCCTTTAAGCTTGTACAGGTACAAAACGTAATAATAAAATATAGTTTCAACATTATCATATACTCTTAATCTGTGAAGGTGATTTTGTATCCTGATTTCATCATCAAAATTCCAAATGGCAGCTCGTCCAATATCACCACCTTCACACACTAACAAATCACCTTTTTTAACGGTGCATTTTTCTAATTCAGAATCAGCAAAAGGCATTGACTTCAAATTATTTAATTCAAATCGATTCCAATATACATTTGAGGTTGTTATATATGTTAATGCTTTACCTGTACTATTAGATGAATTCAGTGCTTTACCTGTATTGTGGTTGAACAACAAACCTAAATTGCACCATAACCAGTTATCTGGAATTTCATAATCTGTTTCAAAGTCGATGCATTTTTTGCTACCATCCTGGAACTTCTCATAATGCAAATTATCCTCACCTTTAAAGATAATTGTATCATTCTTAAGATCCTTTTTCTTGAGCTTACCTTCCTTGAGCATCTGCTGCTTCTGCTCTCTGATACGCTCCAACAATACCTCTGCTGGTTCATCATTTGGATCCTGTGGGACAAGTTTTCCACGGATAGCCAGATCTAGTATTTTTTGTCTTAATGCTTTTGTATCCATTACTCCTCCACTTCTCCAATCAGTTGTTCCAGTTCTGAAACCGCTTTGGCAATATTCTGAGATTTTTCTTTAATTTGATCTAATAATTCTGCAAGTGTATAATTATCTGTATCAGATTCTGTCTTCATCCATGTAATATCCAGGCTAGTCTTATCTCTTGCAAGAATATCCTGAATTGAAAACTTACGCCATCTGCCATTTGGATTTTCTTCACTATAAGTTTCTTTTCGCCTGCTCAGATTTCCATCTGCATAACATTCTATAAATTCATCAAAATGCTCAGGTTTTAAAGGATTAGTTTTTCCAAATGATGGCATATCATTTCTAAGGTCATAGATCCAGACTTCTTTTGTATTTCCCTTATCTGTTTTTCCACGAGTAAAGAAAAGTACATTTGTCTTAACACCCTGCGCATAGAATATTCCAGTAGGAAGACGAAGAATTGTGTGCAGATTACATTTATCTAATAAATCCATTCTGATTTTCTCTCCATCGCCATCTGCAAATAACACATTATCCGGCAATACAACAGCAGCTCTTGCTTTTCCGTTGTTTTTTAAGCTTCGATAAATATGCTGTAAAAAGTTTAACTGTTTGTTACTTGTAGGATAGGTAAAATCATCACGTGTTGCACGCTCTCCGCCTTTCTTAGTTCCAAAAGGTGGATTTGTCAAAACCAGATCGTAATCATGCATTGATTTTCCAATATTTGAAAGTGTATCACCTAATATAATTGGAGCTTCAATATCATGCAGCATAGCATTCATTAATGCCAGACGATGCGTATCATGAACAAGCTCACAACCTGTAAACGCTTCATCTCTCTCAAATCTTGCCAAATCTGCATCTTGAATATCAAAAAAATTATCCGTATGGTCTGCAACATATTGATGTGCAGCAATCATAAAACCAAATGTTCCACAGGCAGGGTCATTACACTTCTCTCCTACCTGCGGTTTCATAAGCTTTGTCATCACATCTATCAAAACACGTGGAGTAAAATACTGTCCCGCGCCTGACTTTTTTTCACTAGCATTTTTCTCCAATAATCCTTCATAAAGATTTCCAAGCCCTTCTTCTTTTGCAGAGTACCAATCAAGACTATCTATCGTTATTATAATTTTCTCAAGATTTTTAGGCTCATCAATATTTGTTGCTGCTCCCTGATAAATTTCACGAATTCTACCTGTACCATTATCCCCAAGTTCTGTTAACAGTTCCTTGTAAAACTTCTTCAATTCAACTCCACTTTTAGCTGTTAATTCATCCCAACGGTATTTTTCCGGAATCTGTTCTTCTGTTCCAGTTTCCTTCGCCATTTTTAAAAACAAAATATAGGTTAATTCTGTAACATACTGATGATATGTGATACCATCATCTCTTAGTACATTACATAAATTCCATAATTTTGATACAATTTCTTGTGTTGTCATGCAACATTTCCTCCGTCATCATACAAATATTCATTTAACTCAAGCACAATACTTTCCAGATTATTTTGAAACACCTTATTTATTTTATTAAATCCTCCATGGTCTACAAATCTGCTATCTTCATCAAATACCTTAATATTCATTACAGATTCTCCAAGCAGATATTTTTCAATATGAGATATCCAGCTTAGTTCCTGCTTTGAAAAATTATGTTTTTTCCTAAGTTTATCAACTGCTCTGTGAATACGTGCATCATGACTAATCAATGTTGAACCAATTGCATAACGTCGAATCAGACTTATAATATCTGCCATTATCTCTTCATTAGTCAATTCATAAATTGCAGTATTCAGCTGTTGTGTAGTAAAACCTTCTCTATCAAGTGTTAATCTGAGATCCTTCAAATCTTTTCTTGTCAAATCCCTTGGTCTTGTACAGATAATATTTAACGCAGCAATTTCATTTCGATTACTTTCAATAAAACGTGAGAACGCATTCAGATAATCTTCTGGTTTTTCCGCATTTCCATATCCACGGGAATGTTCTGTCAATTCATCCTTTGCATCAGAAACCACAACAGGACGAGTACCATTTGATTTTGTCTCTTGTAACATTTTGAATACGTCACGATATTTAAGCAGACATTTCTTAGCTTCCTGCACATCTGATTTTTCAATTTCCATAATAAACTGCGATGGATCTTTTCCATCAGTCATACTTATGAAATAATCCATCATTTTAGGTGACATATTTCGTTTCTTTCTCTGTAATTTAGCAATTATCTGATTAATCTGCTGCTCCACCTGTTTGTCATCATTAATCTCAGACAGTCCATCTAATAGCTGGGTAAAGCTCGTTGTAGGATTTGCGACTACTGGTTTCATAGTATTCACATCATTCAAAGAATCATATACACCAACAGGATCATATATTTCAAAATGTGTCTTATGAATTTTCGGACAAAGTCTCGTAGCACGACCCAACATCTGTTCAAATAAAATACGTGATTTCACACGTCGCATAAACACTAATGTTGTAATTTCCGGAACATCAATTCCTGTAGTCAACAGGTCTACTGTTACTGCAATGCTTGGATAATTCTCGTTCTTAAAGCGTTTGATAGCCTCCTGCACTTTCTTAGGATTTCCATCACCAACGCTGCCTGTTATCTTCATAATAGCCTCGTTAGAAACTTCATATTCCGAATAAATATCTCTCAAAATTGATACAATCATATCTGCATGTTGGTCATCAACTGCATATATTAAAGTTTTACCCTGTTCTTCTGGATTTTCAGGATCTATATCTCGAGCAATTTCGCTTAAAACTGTCTTATTGAAATTTTCTGTAATAACCTGTCGATTAAACTGTTCAATATCAAAATCTAATTCATCATCTAATAATTCACTATTGGTAATCTCTCCTGTCACAGGATCATAAATCATAACTGTGTCACCTGATTTATAGTGAATCCCGCCTGTACTGAGTTTTGTTTCCAGATGATGTGGAGCATCATGATCTACTAAATACCCTTCTATGACAGCTTCCCTATATGTATATTTAAACACTGGTTGTCCAAAAATCTCTGTTGTCTGAAGTGCCGGCGTTGCCGTAAGTGCAATCTTCACCGCATCAAAATATTCAATTACACTTCGATATTTACTTTGATAATCTCTCTGGTCACGATACAAAATTTCAGTGTCGCTCATTTCCTTGTCAAGAATGTATCCGCGGTGTGCTTCATCAATAATAATCAAGTCATAGTCCGTAACAGCTGGCTTAGTTTCGCTATCATTATATAAGATACGCTTGACCATACTCTGCACAGTAGCAACCTGAATTCTGGTTTCTTTATCAATATTTTTATCTTCAAGTCCCTTGATATTATAAATATCATCAAGTGTCATTAAGTCTTCCAATTTAACTTCTTTGAATACATCTGAAGCCTGTTCTCCAAGAGAAGTTCGATCAACAAGAAACAAAATACGTCTAAATCGGTTCGTCTTTAAAAAACGATAAATCATACCCAATACAGTACGTGTTTTTCCTGTTCCTGTCGCCATAGCCAAAAGAATATTCTTTTTTCCATCAATAACTGACTGTTCTGCTGCCTTAATAGCATTTAACTGATATTCACGAAGATTTAATCCATTAGGGTCAGTAAGAAAATCATATGATAATGCTTTCAATGCTGAATTACCCTCCTGAGGATTTTTCTCCAGCAATTCCACCATTCCCATAGGACTAATCCAGCCATGAAGAGCTTTAGGATTATTTGCAGGGCTTCTCAAATCTAAAAACCATATACCTGACTTTGTTTCAAGCTGCTTTAAATATGGTCTTCCATTGGTTGCAAATGTAAATGGTATTTTATATTCACCCCATTCTCCAATCTGATACTCTGAATCTTCCTTACGAATATTGCGTGGATATTCTTTTCCCTGATAATCAATAACAGACGGAATATCCTTATGTAATGCTTTTGCCTCAATAACTCCTATAAGCTTAGTATCAACAAACAATGCATAATCTACACGTCCACTATGTCCTACTGTAGAATTGGTTGGCCATTCAGCAATAGCCATATTGTGTCCTTTTATTGGGCGAGTTCCTTTAGAATAACGCAGATTTTCTGTATCTGCTTCCCAACCCACCTGACGCAATTGCTCGTCAATTATATATCTCGTTTCGGCTTCTGATTTTGGTCTTTGACTTGCCATTTTACCAGCTTGCTTCTGACGTTCTGATTTAGAAACAGCTTCAGCCATACTTGCTTTTTGCTCAGCCTGTTTTGTAAGTTTTTCTGCCTGTTTTTCCTCTGCCTCTTTTTCTTCCTGTGTAACCAATACATTGTTACCCTCTAATTCAGGCATAACAAAATTATGATGCTGATAATTCCAATCACCATAAGTCTGCATAAACCATTCACAAAGACTATATGCCATTTCAAGCAAGATTTTACATTCTGATACTGAATCATAATTCGCATGCACAGCCTTATTTCTTGCTTTTCTAAGAGCGTGTAAAATATCTGTTAAATCCTGTGTCAACATACCTTCTCTTTGAAGCGTATTTATTCTCGTAACTGCTGTGTTATCATAAGGAAACGGAATTCTATCATACGTAAACATCAAATTAACTATGCTTTCCCCAATCATTCCTAATTTTATAAAGCAGGAATTAGGGTCAGAAAAACAATATTTTTCAGCCTGACCACCCAATGTAGACAAAACCGGAAACTCTGATTGTAAAAATTCAAAGTTTGATTTCATAAACGTCACCCCTCATTCTTCATCTATATTCATAAAATAATTAACATTACCCATTATTTTCAATAATCAACTTACATATCGGATTGTCAATATAATATTTTCTCTCTGTTACAATATTCACTTAACTTCTCATAATATATAATTATATCATGTATACTAATATCTTTTCAATCTCAGCTTTTAAAATCAAACAAGCAGAAATCAATCAAGCTGTTTATATTAACTTTCTGAATCATCTCAATAATACTTCATTTCTGAAACTTCGTATATTCATAATTTATTAAACACAAACTGGTATTAAAAATTATATAAAAAAGCTTTTGCTAATAAGTATCATACTTTTTAAGTGATACTTTTAGCAAAAGCCTATTTTTTAACATTTTCCGTTGATATGGATTCTATACATACTCAAATCATCATACATCATAAAAGCATATGTTTTTTTATTATCTCATATGTATCATTTATTACATCACTATTAAGTGACAAATACATTTTCTTATCACCAATAATATAGAACTCATCTTTTGCTCGTGTTGCTGCAACATTCATAATATTAGGATTTTCTGTTCCCATTGCCCAATTTGCTGCTCCAATACATTTTTCATCTGCACCCAACACTAAGAATACAATAGGTGCTTCTTTTCCCTGAAATGTATGAACAGTTCCAATATTAGTAACTTTGCCATTTTTATCATATCTTGTAAAACCAATTTTCTTTAATTCCTGTGATAATTGATATGCAACATTCTTAAAAGGGCTAATCACATATACGATATCCTCCTTTTGTTTATTTACAATATCAGGATTTTCCATTATCATATTTTTAAGTTTTTCTCTCAAAAAATCCCCTTGTTCTGCAACATATTTATCCACTGCACGGCCTTTTATATCATACCATTCAGAAATTCCATGAGCATCTTCTCCCTGTACCATATTACCCGAATATGAAATTTTATTTGAAATATCAAACATAGGATATTTACATCTTCTATGTACCCATAATGGTATTCCTATCCAATCTTCTTTGTTATTATCCTTATAAAATCCGTATTGACTTATTGCATCTACTAATGTTTGTGTAGATGTTGTTTCAGATAAATATTGTTTTGATACACCATAATATTCTCCCAGCATATTAAGAATATTAGAATCCAATGTAAGAACAGGTTTTATCTGTGCAGGATCTCCAACTGCCATAACATATTTACTTCTAAAAATAGCTCCCACACTTGCTTGTGGAAGTGCTTGCCCTGCTTCATCAATAAACAAATGTCCTATAGTTTCTTTCCCCATATTTGCACACATTCTTGAGAAACTAGCAAATGTAGAACCTATAACTGGTATAGTCATATTTATCCAATTCCATGCCTCCGATATTATATGTTTCTTTTCAAGATACTCACTTTGTTTGTTCCATATAGTATAAGCCGCTTTTATATTTTTTATATTTTCATACAAAAATTGTTTCCTTACTTCCAATGCTTTAATAAACAATTGTGACTGTAACCTTCTATAATTTATGTCAAACCATGGATTACTCAATTGTAATTCTTCATAGTTTAAATCTAGATTAAGTTCATTTATTTCAATACTATTTAGTCTTTTTCCCAGATTTTCTGATTCAACTTTTAAATTACGAATTTCAGACTTTTTATTTTTCTCCCATATATAAAATGTTATTTGATCTTGCTCTGATTTTCTTTTAATTTTATCTATTTTTTCTTGAAAATCCTTTATCTGACCTTGCAATCCCAATAATTCAATTCCTATTTTACTCTCATTAGCAATAGCCATTTGAAGCTGGTCAGAATATTCTTTACTCTGCCTTCTATATTCTTTCTTATGCTTTCGTCGAGAAAACCATCTTGGTTTTTGAAGTTTCAATGCTTCAATACACTTAAGAATACTACTCTTTTCATATTCTATAACCTGCATCTGTGTATTAAAATTATTCATCTCATTTTCTAAATTCTCTATCTTATATTGATTATCTTCAATGAATTTTTCATTTTCCAATTTTAATTGTCTTAGATTATCTTTTCTATCAGTCAACTCACAATTCAGTTTTTGTAATTTATCATCTATTACTGATTTAGATTTTTTAATATTTTTTATATCCTGTGAGATATTTTGAACATTACTCCGATAATTACAAACATTATCATACATTTCAAGAAAGTTTTTGTATACATCATCGTCCGGCGTATATTCACACTTAAGATAATTTTCAATGTGCTTCAACACTGTAACTATATATTTCATATTATCTTTCTTTCCACCTTCAATTGAAAACAATCCCCAAAATTTATCCGTATCTTCTTTTAGTGTGATTTTTAATCTTTCGTGTTTTCTTTTTTCATCCTCATACCATTCTGTTTCTACTAATGAATTTGCTATCTCCTTAAAATAATCTGCACTAACAATACTATCAATAAATTCCTTATCTATTTTTTTACTCAAAGGTAATTCATTAACAATATTTTGAATTGCACTATGATTTGAACTAGCAACAACTATACATTTCTCAGCTACATTTTTAGGCATAATACCAATAGCAGCATTATCCATATATTTCGTTGAATCATTCCCTGTTATATATTTTAATGAATTTTTTGCTATTTCATATGACTGTTCTACAATAAGTTCAGCAAATATATCTTTTAATAATGTCGTTTTCCCTGTACCCGGTGGTCCATTTACACTCCTAATCTGATTATTATCAAATCCTATTGATAAATTAACAGCCACTTGCTGCATAAATGCAAGCGAAAATTGTGGATTACTGGGGAATCTGGCAATAGGATAATTCTTTGGCTGTAAAATATCATAAAAAATTTCTGGATTAAATTCCTTACTTTCCTTTCGACTATCTAAATTTATACGCTCTATAGAATTTGCGACTATATACTTATCTAAATTGCCTGAGTGTATTTTTTTTGCTTTTTCCAAATCAGTTATGAAAAAAGAATGTAAATTTGTAGCATCTGTTTCAATGTTTTTTAATGCCTGCATTCTACAGTTTTCAATTAAAATATTATTTTTTTTAAGAATTAATGATATCATACTATTAAAATGTGTTATGTAATTAACATCTTCTAAACATTCAAATAATTCTTCAAATTCCTTCCTTTTTTCTGCTTCAAATTCCATAAATTCATTTTCTTTAGGTATTCTTCTTATATTCCTTATGTAATAACTTTCTGTTAAAAATGTCATTTCAGAAATAAAATTAAGTTCTTTATCAAAATATAAAGCAAACGAGAACTTGTTTCCTAATGCAATTTCCTGTTCTGTTGGTTTTAATTTATATTTTTCCCTTAAATAATCAATAACTTCACGAAATGGAAAAATATCAAAATATATAACAATTCCGCTATTTTTATATTTCCCAACTCCGCTCTTATTCATTTCATCTAACAGCGCAGCATAATAATCCTGCTGCCATAATCTATTAAATGTCATAATTGCCTTATTATTTAAATTAATATCTCCTTCTGATAAATGTTCAACCATTATCCAAGACTCTAATATATCATTTTTATTATTCATCATCATATTTCAATCCATTCTAGACATCTTTTCTGCTAACAAGCAATATTTTTATGTCATAATACACAATTATAAACCTAATGCTTTTTTATTCGCATTTATATAAATTATTGCTAAGCTCACAGTATTTATACTGTATACTTTTATAAGTTTACCATTGAGGTATATATAGGTCAATTTCTTTCTATTTAATATCTTGAACTTTATCCTTCTGTTTCTTTGATATAATTATATGCAAATCTTTTAATATATCTTGGACAATTAAAATTTTTCCTGTCCACTAATCTATAAAAATCTTTCCCAGCTCTAGACTATTATGCTTACAATAAGCTGTAATCTTCTTGATGCCTCTGTATAAATGCTATTTTCTTGTACTTGTCATATGATAACCTTATCTCTTTATGATTATTTGCTGCCTTGGGACACTATTTACCAATTAATTATCTAGTTCCTAAATGTACACTTTTTGAAACTACAAAAAAAGACCGCTAAACCGTCCCAAAATGTATGGACGTCCCTTCACGGAACGTTCTGGTATTTATGTATGCTTTTTAGCACCACCTCCTTAAAAAGGGGGATATAAAAAGAAGGTATATTTCAACCTTCTTCTTAAATTTAGCAATTTGATGGATTATTTAATACTTCTAATGCGTTCCACACTTAACTCTGCTCTAGATATAACTTCGAGTTTTTGATGATATACTTGCATACTGATTAATGGCTCACTTACAATGAATAATCCGTAAACATTCCATATAACATCAGATAGTTGATAATGTATTTTTAAATCTTCCAGGTGTTCCTTAACCCAGTCTACTCTTCTAGCATGCTTTGTTGCATAGCATTTCTTTTTACCATCAACAAACATTTTCTGATACTCCAGCTGAATTTCATAAGGATTTCTAGAAAAATTAAAATCCTTTACCTCTGCTACATATATATGATGCATCTCATTATCTATTATTAGCACATCAATGTCTCCTAATGTATTTCCATTCTTGTCAGCCACAGGCTTTTTATTAATCCTATCAACATTCGAATCAATAACAAACACTTCCATATCTGACAAAATATCTGAAATTAATTTATTAAATTTTCTTCCCCTATCATCACTAATTCGTCCTATCAAAGTGCACATCTTATCATTTTTTGTTGATATTTTGCCCTCATAAATCAAGTCTGTCACATACATAAGCATATGATATAATTGTCTATTACCCCATATTATCATATCGTTTCTGATTATTACTGGTCGCCTATTAAAAGAATATGCACGATTAAATCGCCATGGATATACATCTTCCTTCCTAAACCCAGATGGCACTTTCAAAAAATCATCTCTTTCAGTCAAAGAAATATCCTTAATTATGGCTATTGCTATTTCATTAGATAGCTTCTCATCAATTTGAACGATATATTCTATAAGTTTTTCCTTAGGTGCTATATAAACTTCCTGCTCTTCTCTCTCCTTACCATATTCTATCATCCCCATTATTAACCTACAAAATTGAGTAAAAGAATACCCATACTCAGCCTGAAAAGCAACATCTAAAGCATCTGAATAATTTTCCTGATTGATGGTATATTTTTTATGAAAATCACTAGAAGAATTATAATATAACTGTTCTCTTCTATATTTATCGCCATATTGATATATTGTATAAAATTCATCCTGCTTCATTCCTATTCGGTCCGATTTCAATATTTCAACTGGCGTATTAAAAATGTTATAGTGAAACAAGTCATTCTTATATGCCCACTCTATAATAAGTGAGCATATTGCCAATATATATTCATATTTTCCTATACCAAGTGTCACCTCACCTTTAGGCGGTTTAGCAGCAACGTATTCCATCATGAATTTTAATGCTAATGATACTCGATTCAAATTATTGTATTCTGTTATATATTGTTCCTCTTTTTCAGGATAACATGACAACTCATAAGCATAAGTCTTTTCTGCAAGCATTAGCTTGTATAAAACTTCTTCCAAATCGGAATAAATCGCTTCTACCAAATGATGTGAACTTAATACCTCAATCTCTTCTTGTAACATTTTATATAACATTCCTACAACTTCATTGGCAATCATTGTTCTTTTCTCATCTGGAATAACTCCATATGTCCATTTACTACTTTGTAATATAGATTTTCCTATTATATCAAGCAAATAATCCTCGTCTTCTTCTCGAACAATCCTATCCGAAGTAAACAATATGGGTTTATAATATGGTTTATCCTGAAAATCCAAAGAAAATATTTTTCTCCTCATCAGATTATCAAACAATTTATCTAACCTATCCTCATAAGCAACTGGCTCATATGCATCATTATTTAAAATATCCAAAAGCATATGGCACAATTCTTTTTCCTTTGCATTCGTCTTGCAACTCATTTGACTATATGCCTTAGGTGTCCATACCAAATTATAATGTCTGCCTCTTTTTTCAACACGAATTAAATCTGATACAGTAATATCCTCAGTTGGAGCATAATAATATGCTTTCTTATCACCCTCCAATATTATTGAAAAATGATATAATGTATTCAATAGTTCCATATCTTCAATAATATCTTTGCATTCTGCCAGCCAATAAGATATAGTGTCCATAATTGAAAAATTCAAATTAACATCTGCCTTTTCCTTTATTTCTCCAGATGTAATCCAAATAATACAGTTATTATAACGAATACATAATGTACTCCTTTTTGTCTCCATCATACATTCTTCGGTGTACATATTTCTCATTTCATCACACAAGACCACTTTCGTTTTCCAACCATCTTCATAAGAATCAATCAATACAGCCCCCTCATTCCTTATTGACTGATTAATATAATCAATGGAATCTCCTGGAGCAATCAAAAGTGTAGTATTATACGGATTAAAATCATCATTCAAATAAAATGAATACTGATTACTTGTATATATGCTGATAGCATTTAGCTCACTAAATAAATTTGGCATTTGTGTGCTTACTTTCTCTTTTGCACGTATATATCTTGGTACAAAATTATCTTTTTTTCGTTCATTGACACTTATACAATGCAATTCAAATGGATTCAATTGTAATGACTTATATTTAGATAGATTTTTAGCTACTCTTAGTCCCATTCCTCTTCCAAATCCACTAATTATCAACAGACAATAGATATCATTTCTTGCAATAGCATTTTCTTGCATTTTTTCAAAAAAATATTTCATTCTCTTCTCAAATAACAAAGTATGCTTTTCATCAGGATATTCTGAGTGCATTGTTCTTTCTGAATAGTCACAAGCATCATCACATACAAAAACAGTCAACATTAACTGATTATTATACACATTTACGATACATTCTTTATAATATGCATTATTTATTAACTCAATTCCAAGCATACTCTCTTTTATTTTGTGATGTCCCAATGCTTCTAGTGACTTACGGCAATCTCGCCATACATAATTGTTATATCTATTTATCACCTTATCCTTTATTCCAAACTCTGAAGCTATTTTTAATGCCTGAAAAAAAAGAAAATTCGGTAATAGAGAAACATTAAGTAATATAATTGTATTGTCTCTGCAATTTCTCACAAATGGTTTACTGTAAAATGGTCTATTATTCATTGAACCCACATTACCACTTCCGAAAGGCATAATTATTTCTTCTAGTAAATCAGAATAATCTTTCAGAAACAACTGTATTCTCTGTTCATCAAACACAACGCATTCTGCATATTCTTTAACCTTTTCACTATCTGGTATCACCACATACTTTCCTTCATCAGATACTATTTCACATTCCTTTATGCATATCTTTCTAGCTATTTCCTCTGATAATCCCAATATAAGCATCATCAATCTTCCTATTTTCTGGTTGTATTCTTTAGGAAAGTCATTTTCATAATTGAACAATATATCTATAAGCATTTGAAGATTATAAGCGGGTGTATTATCAATTCCATTAAAAACCGTATAATTATCCATCAACATTACATTCTGGTAGAAAGCATTTTCATTCGGGTCAATAGACAATGTTAAATTAGTTTCATTTATTTTTCCTATTAATTTCTTAAACTTTCCAGCACTCATCTTATATGTGGAATTGTATGTATTTTCCTCTTCACAAATAATACCTGCTATCAAGGAATCTAATAAAACAGATTTATTTTGGTTATGCGGCATTAAATTTAAGCCTGATATTCTTGCTAAGACATCATAAACATCATACTTTTTTATCTCGTCAGATATGTCCTTCAATTCATCTATCGTTTCTTGACTTTCAAATATATCACCAAACTTCATGATTTCATTAAAAAAATCCATATTTTCCCCTTTCTGTAGTATATAATCACTTTATTCAAATAGCTCAAAACCTATAAAAATAACCTCACCAGACACCAATCCAGTGAGGTCATATAATCACGCTTTCTGTTTAGGTACAAACTCAATCTTAAGAGCCATTCCCATACCATCCGCTAATCTTTTAAGCAAATTAACCGAAGGATTCCTTGTTCCATTTTCAAGCTTGCTGATATCTGCCTGGTTAATACCAGTACGTTCTGCAAGCTCCTTCTGTGTCATATTCTGAGAAGTACGAGCATCCACGATAGCTCTTATGACATCCATCTCTGGCTGAATAGCTTCATATTCTTTTCTGAACTCATCATCTTTTAGCTGCTTAGAAAGCATATCATCAAATGTTCTCATCCTTCATCACCCTTTCTATGAAATCTTCCCTTGTAATATACCCAGCAATCCAAATATTTTAGCTCGCATCTTAGAATTAACAGAATCAAGAAATTCCTCTACTGGAACTTCGCCGTTTTCTTTTTCATATGCTATCAGTTTAAATTCTGGCATATAATCTCCTTTGTAAATATTATATGGCATATATGCCATAATGTCAATTGTCCATTTAATATAATCATACCAAGCTATTTCTCTAAAAACGTGTAGTAAATGTGTAGTAGAGCACTTTTTCAACTAAGAAATGGCTTATTTATGAGCTTTGTAGGAATATCTATTGATGTTGCCGTGACATACCATCAATTTTACTAAATCGAATTAAAATACATTAACGCATCTTAATATACTCTGCCTTCTCCTGCAAATTTCACCAGGCTACATCATAATCTTCTGCACATCTTTTCGCGACAAAAGAACAACCGGCTCAAGTGTTGATAACTTTTCCAAGGAAAACATATGCTCATAATTGCTTTATGAATTTTCCCTCATAAACAGGGAAATTCACCATTTTCCAGCTTATATCCATAAGAAGCAAATCGCCATTCCATTTGCCTTCTCTCGCCTTCTGCTCACGCCAAGCCATTGTCTGCACTCTGATATTTTCCCGCTCCATCTCTGCTACTGCAGCAATACGACCTTTTATATTCTTACCAGAATGCCCTTCATCAGAATATTCTCCTACAATCTCCATATCCTAAAATTCAGCATATTTTCTAAGCTTGTCCTTCTGTGCATCCAAGCTGTAACCATCAACCCGAATTGCTGTTGATACACGAGTATATATGTAGCATTTTGTTTTCTTTTTCAATAACCTAACCTCCAAATTTATTCATTTGTCAATTTTCCCGACTGCTCAGCCAACTTCTTTTCTTCTCTCTTTACTCTACGTTCTAATTTTTTGATATCTTCCGATGCTGGCAAATTTTCTGGCTTAATCCCCCTCTGCCCCAGCATATCCCTGACTGATGTATTATTTTCAACATGCTCAACAGTAATAGCCGTCTCACCCTGTAAGTCTTTTTCTTCAACATTATAATTTGTCATTTCAGTTGCAAGGTTCTTTGCAGCAATAGTAAGTGTTGGCAAAAAATCTGCAAGCGGCCTTTTATCTTGCACTCCTAAACGTTCTTTCATTTGTTTTGTAGTGAATCCTCCAAATAAAGCCTGATCCCCCTTAGATCGGATACGTCCAAATCCAGCATCATCTACACCACGTTCATATATATTTTGAGACAGTCGTTTTTCAGATTCTCGAAGTTTTCCTCTTGCCTCAGTTCTTTCAATATAAGAAATTCTTTCTTCTATCAATTCCTGCTTTCTTGTTTGAACTGCAAAATAGCTTTGTGCAAAAGCAATCTGTTCTTTACGAGGATCTCCATTCTCTGCGATAAGATAACATGCATAACGGGTAAGCATATAATCTTCTACTTCTCTATTCGCTCCACTTCCCAAAGTAACCATTTTACTGGCATCGGCAAAATGGTCCTCTACTACAATACCATTATTTGCACAAGCAACTTTTGCCTTTGATAAGACATTTTCAAAATTTTGCCATTTTAAATAATCTAGCAAATGCATTAATTCACGTGCATACCAAAATTCAACTCCGTTTTCTTCATGCCTAATTTCATCAAATCTATTCTTATAATTCATTATCATCTTCTTTTCCATATTAGACTTTCTCCTCCCACATTGAACCATTTTACTGACATCAGTAAAATGGTCTATTCCTCTTTTTTCTTCATTTTGTCATAATATGCTTTATACCTATAAATCGTCCTCTCACTAACATTGTTCCGCTTTGCAATTTCAACCATTGGCATACCGCTCTCATATCCAATGACAAAATCATTATAAATTGCCATCCACTTGGCGTTATGTTTCTGACGACCGCTTAATTTACGATTTCTGTAATACTCCAATTTCTGCCGAAGTTCTGCATTCTCTTTTTCCAACTCCTCAATTCTTTTTAACGCCTCTTCAAGTGTTACTGATTTCCCCATTAACCTGTCCTCCGTCTATGTCATTCTCGTTTTGTCTACATTATAAATATTTATGTTCCTTTAGTCAATCCGATTATGTCATATTATTTTTACAATAGCTTTCTTACAATTGAAATACCGCTGATATCGTTTACGGGCTAAACTTCTCCAAAAGCAGTCTGCCTGTATGTTTTTTATCCAATCACATAAAATCCATTTCCTTTTTAATGCCGGTCTATACTTGAAAATCAAGGATGTCACAACAGCCACGCATCTCTCAAACGCTGCATTCTCTTTTGCATCATCATAATATTTCTTTCTAATTTGTCCGTCCCTTTCTGTGCTTAAATTGCTTTGTCAGCCAATTAGAGTTATCTGCTTTCAACAAATCATACACGTATATCTTATTAGGCTTTCCTAATCCCTGATGACTTCTATAAATCAGATTATATAACTCCAATTCCTTCAACATCCTGTTAATCTTCTTATTTCCGAGATTCAGCAACATCATCATTTCTTTTATCAATATTGAAATGTACACTTTTTAACACCACCTCCTTAAAAATGGGCAAAAAAAAGAAGGTGTATTTCAACCTTCTGTTAAATATAAAACCAAATCTTATTTTTGGTGCTGGCTATGTGATACTTTACACTATGCTACCATTACACCACATCTCCGCAGCAGCATAGCCAGCTAATCATTATAACAGACATATCTCTCATAACGTATCCTCCTTTTAAGTCAGAAATAAAATTCCTAATAGCATCATAACAGATACCAGAGGTAACAATATTCAATAATGTCATAACAAATGAGGAGATGCTTGGAATCGAACCAAGTCCTGCTGCAAACTTATTTGCATAAAAATTATACCATATTAGGCTAAAAAACAAAAGAAAATATATTTCAACCTAGCCTTGAAGTATTTTAATTACCTTTTTAGCAATCGACAGATTCATAAAAGTTCTTTTTCTTTGTTCCATCAAATCAAAATCAACTCTCCATTTTTCAGATACTTTTGATTTTTCTATAACCTTTTCAATCGAATAGTCTTGAAACCATTCTATATTCTTAACTGTATAATATTTGTGAGCATATTTCTCAAATGCATCTGTAATAGCTTTTTCAGCTTCTTCTGGATATACCTCAAACTCCATCTTAGAAACCATATCATTTACATATTCTTCAAGGAAATAATAATCAGGAGGATAATCATATGCTACCGTTTCTCCTTCATCGTCAGTAATAGGACATGGTTTAGGATTAATACCAATCTCACCTAATTTGAAGTCAAAATACGATAATATACAATCAGTATCCTTCTTCGACCTATTATATTGACAAACTATACTGTACTGTTCTATTAACAGCATAAGTGTTCTTCTTTCTTTTTTTCCTAAATACCTTATTGCATAGTTTGATTTTATTGCTAATAGCTCATCATAGTTTTTCCTAGAATAACTCTTATTTAAAAGTTGCACCACAGGAAATATAACACTCATTAACAGTTCATCTCTATTTCCCTTTCGGTAATACATCATTGATATTAACAATGATATTAATGATGAAATGATTATAGCTGCTGAATTTTGATAAAGCCATTTCAATATCATATCTATCATCTAAAACTCCTTATATCATATTAAAGTTCTTAAATGCCTCTCTAATAGCCTCTTTCTTTTCAGGTGTACACTGCGGCTACTTTGACTTATCATTTTTCTTACAGTTATTTCCAGTACGTTCTTTACCAAGACCACACTTACCTTTAATCTGTGCAATGTACAATGATGACACTTTAAATCCATATTTTTCAAGAATATAAGCCTTAATTTTCTGATAAGTTATTTTTCCTCTGGTGTATAATTCCTCTCTTCTTCAAGCTACATCATAATCTTCTACATATCATTTCGCGACAGAAGGCAGACTGTCTCAACATGCCCTGTATTCGGAAACATATCCACGCAGCACCCCTTCTTAACCTCATACCCGCTCTCCTGCAACATAACCAGATCTCTTGCAAGACTTGTAGGCTTGCAGGAAATATACACCATTGACTCCACGCCATAGTCAATTATCTTCTTAAGTGCCTTTGGATTGATACCATCTCTTGGTGGGTCGAGGACGATAAAGTCTGGCTTGTCCTTTATGTTATCGAGGGCATTAAGCACATCATCTGCGATGAACTCGCAGTTATCAAGTCCATTTATGCCCGCATTAATCTTGGCAGCTTCTACGGCTTCCGGTATTATCTCAACGCCAATGACTTTCTTTGCAACTGGGGCTAACATCTGCGCTATTGTTCCTGTTCCGCTGTACAGGTCGAAGATTACCTTGTCTTTGGTTGTTCCTACATAATCTCTTGCCTTTGAGTACAGGACTTCTGCACCAAGTGAGTTAGTCTGGAAGAATGAAAATGTTGTAATCTTGAATTTAAGTCCAAGAAGTTCTTCTTCAATATAATCCCTTCCGAATACTATATCTGTCTTTTCATTGATTACTGCATCGGCAACACTGTCATTGTAAGTGTGTAAGAAGCCTGTTATCTCTCCATCAAGTGACAATGCTTTTAATCTGTCTGCAAGTTCGTCCATAGGGATATCATTAATTGTAGTTGTCACAATATCCACAAGGATTTGTCCTGTCTTTACAGCTTTTCTTACAAGCAAATGTCTAAGATACCCTTCGTGCTTCATTTTATGGTAATAAGTGAGATTTTTCTCTAGTGCATAATCATATACACACTTGAGTATTTTTCTGTAATCATTATCCACAATCTTACAGCCTGTTACTGTTACTATATCATACATACTGTTTCTCTTATGTAAACCGAGGGCTATCGGACCATCTTTTACCTCATCGCCAAATGAGAATTCCATTTTGTTACGGTATTCACTTGATACAGGGCTTCCAATTATTCCCTCCCACTCATATTCTGTATTAATAACAGGAGCAAGAAGCTTCTTCACTGCATTTTCTTTCATCTTTAACTGTTCTTCGTACCTTACAGTCTGATATACGCAGCCACCACATTTACCAAAATGCTCACATCTTTCGTTAGTTTCTGTATCTGCCTGACAGACAACTTCAAGAAGCCTTCCTTCACATTTGCCGTGCTTCTTCTTGTTTACCATAAATTTAACTGTCTGTCCCGGTATTGAATTCTTTACAACAGCCTTTTCCTCTATAGTCTGTCCGTCTTCCTCTGTCTTAACTATTACATTTCCCTTATTAGGAAAATCCACGCTTTCTACATAACCTGTATATATGCCGCCTTTTTTCATCTTTTATCTCCAATCCTTCTATATAATCAATCAGGAAACTAACCCTGTCCTTATTCTTTATCAATTTTTTATACGAACCAATCACCAGCTAACCAGCCTTCCTCCCACATCACCGAACATCTAAAAAACCACTGGCTGTAAGCCAGCCAGTGGTCTTTGTCTTAATCATTCTTTAATTGGCAGAATAATTAGTTCTCGAATTCATCATCATCTTCAAAGTCTTCATCAAAGTCGTCATCATCAAAATCATCATCAAAATCATCAAGATAATCTGGTGTGAAGTATCTATAGATTGCATATACGATAGCTGCTAATGCTGCAACCGCTCCAATAACTGCTAATACTATGATAATTACATTACTTTTCTTCTTGCTCTCTTCTACATCTTTCTTGTGAAGAAGTTCATTGAGCTTGCTTGCCGCAATAAGCTCTTCAATCTTATCCTTATTCATAACAACCGCTCCTTTCAAAACACTTTTAAAGTAAATATATTGTATCACAACATATTTTATTTGTCACCATATTTAGGCTTTTTTAAGCTTTGCAAAGCCTGCAAGCATTTTCTTTAAACCATACTCATCAAATGTTACAGTTACCATATAATCTCTTGTGCCATTATCAATTGAAATTACTTTTCCTTTTCCAAATTTGGCATGAACCACGGTATCGCCAACACCATATCCAAGTCCAGATGTTCCACCAGCACTGCCAACAGAGGCAGTCAAACCCGCTGTGCCATATGAAGCACCTGCATAACTTCCGCCTGATACAGATTTTCCACCTGCTGTCAATCTACCGCCAGTTCCACTGTCTCCAACTCCAGCAGCCTTCGATGACTTCTTTAAATCAAATATATCCATAGGGAATTCTTTACCAAAACCAACCTTAGTATTCGCCTTTCTCACTGAAGACCTGTATCCTGTTGAGGTTGAGCCGCCGATTGATACACGTTTTGGTTCTTTATAATTCACATTGCCTGAACCGTATCTGTTAAGAGCGGCTTTGGCATTGGCTCTGATATTATACGAACGTGTTTCCTCTGAGTCATCTTTTCCTCCATATGCAATCTTACCTTTATTATATCCTGAACTATTATTTTCTATGTGCATATATTCTTCGGGAATTTCTTTAATAAAGCGTGATACTTTATTCATCTGTGTTTCACCGCGTACCATACGCATCTTCGCGCTGCTTAAGTTAAGTATCTTCTCTGCTCTTGTTATTCCTACATAGCAAAGTCGTCTTTCTTCCTCTATCTCTGCAGGGTCATCTGACACTATTGTCATATAACTTGGAAAAAGGCCATCTTCCATTCCTGTCATATACACAATAGGGAATTCAAGACCTTTGGCACTATGTAATGTCATAAGCATTACCTGCTTATCTGACTCATTAAGATTATCAATATCTGCTATGAGTGCAACTTCTTCAAGGAAACCGCTTAATGTAGGAGTTTCTTCCTTCTGTCGGCAGCTCTCCTCATAGCTTACTATTTTGTTAATCAATTCATCTATATTTTCCTGTCTTGCTTCTATTTCTTCTGCTGTTTCGCTCTCTGCAAGACATTCTATATATCTTGTATCACTTACAACAGTTTCGGCAAGTTCTTTTATGCTCATAAATTCCTGCTTTGCCTTAAGTGAACCTATAAGTGTAACAAATGGCTCTAACTTTCCAACACCTCGTTTTATCGTATCGATATGCTCAGCATCGCACAGAGCCTGCCAGAATGTTATGTCATTCTGGTCTGCATATTCCTGAACTCGTTCAATTGTTGTCGCACCAATTCCACGCTTTGGAACATTGATAATACGTTTTACTGCCTGTCCGTCCATACCATTGTCTATAGTCTTTAAATATGCAAGTATATCTTTTATTTCCTTACGCTGATAAAAGCTTATTCCGCCATATATACGGTATGGTATATTCTTTAACATAAGCTTTTCTTCCAACGCTCTAGACTGTGCATTAGTCCTGTATAATATGGCAATATCGTTGTAATTCCAGCCGTCCCTTACCATAGAACTTATGCTGTCAACAACACCCTGTGCCTCATCATATCCATTTTCATAAAGTGTATAATTAACCTTTTCACCCTCGCCATTCTCTGTCCACAGACTCTTTGCTTTTCTTCCTATATTATTGCTTATGACCGCATTGGCTGCATTAAGAATTGTCTGTGTTGAACGATAATTCTGCTCAAGCTTTATTACTTTAGTTCCTGCAAATGTATTCTCAAAATTCAATATGTTGGTAATATTAGCACCCCTGAACTTGTATATTGACTGATCATCATCCCCAACCACGCAGAGATTGCCATATTTGGCGGCAAGCATTGATATAAGCTTAAACTGCGATGTATTAGTATCCTGATACTCATCAACCATAATATACTTAAATCGTTCCTGATAATAATTAAGTACTTCAGCATCATTTTCCAATAATTCTACTGTCTTGTATATTAAATCATCAAAATCAAGTGCATTATTAAGCTTTAATGTCTTCTGATACTCCCTGTATACATTGGCAATTCTCTTGCCGTTGTAGTCACCACCTGCCTCAAGCTCCATCTGATCCGGACTCATAAGCTCATCTTTGGCGTGCGATATCGCATTCATAATTGTTTTTTCCTTGAGCATCTTCGTATCTATATTGAACTTCTTACATATATCCTTTATAACACTCTTGACGTCATCTGTATCATATATTGTAAATGTATTGGAATAACCAATTCTATCTATATAACGCCTGAGAATCCGCACACAGGTAGAGTGGAAGGTGCTTACCCACACTTCGCCAGCCTGCTGTCCTACTGTCGCATCAACTCTCTCTCTCATCTCCCTTGCCGCTTTATTAGTAAATGTAATAGCAAGTATATTATATGGTGCTACACCACAATCATCTATAAGATAGGCTATCCTGTTAGTAAGAACTCTTGTCTTTCCAGAACCTGCTCCCGCTATAATAAGAAGCGGACCCTCTGTCCTTTTAACCGCTCTTTTCTGGCAATCATTTAAACCATCTAAATTCATATACGCTCCAATCCAATGTGTGATTATACTCACACTATCTCCACTTTAACTTACATATGCACTTAACTAAAATCAACAGTACATCTAAACTTAACCTTCACATACTGTGCATACACAATATCATAATTTAGTATAACAAATGTTCGATAATTTTAAAAGCAAAAAATCAGAAACCATTGCCTGAATTAGTATATCATTAAATATATTTATCCAGTTATGATTTCTGATTTGCAATATATACTTTATTATATATTTCATAAGTATATAGTTTTTATATTCCACAAACATACATTTTCCGTATATTCAACAAATATATTCTTATATCCTACTTCTCTGTTATGACTGCACTATCCATTACTAAATTCTGTGCCTTCTTAACAAGCATAGACTTAACAATAGTTTCTTTGTCATATTTATCTGTAAATGTATCTACCTTTGAATAACCGCTGTCCTTAGCGAACTGCTCAAGGTCATCCTTGTATTCATAATCTGTAATTGCAAGTCCTTCCTTTTCTGCAATTGCCTGATATACAAGCTGCTGTCCTGCTGATGCCTTAACGAATTCATCAAATGTCATGCCATAAAGGTTCTGGCAATATTCATCATTAGTCTTTCCCTGAAGTGTGCTGTAAAAGCTTATTGATTCCTCAAGCTTTGATGACTGCTGTGCAAGGAATTCCTCTGGATAACCTGTAACCTTGCATTTGTCAAGGAGCTGCGTAAGTATTGCTTCATTCTTAGCTTCTGTTATCTTAGTTTCTATTGTTCCACTGACATCATTCTTAACATGTGCCTTATATGAATCAACTGTTTCGCAGTTGAACGCACTCTTAACAAAAGCATCTGTAAGCATAGGAACATTAGCCTGCTGTACATAACTCATTGTAAGCTCGAATACAACTCTCTTGCCAGCATAATCAGAATACTTTGAATTCTCTGGAAGTGTGATTGTTATTACCTTAGTCTGTCCTGCAACCATTCCATATAATTCTTCATCTAAGCCAGTTCCTGCAACAGGGAAAGCATCCTTACCAAGTGTCATACTATAATCAGAACCAGTAAAATCATCTATTGAAAGTCCGCCTGATGTACCAGTATAACCAAATGTAACCTTATCGCCTTTCTGTGCTTCCCTGTTAACATCTGTATATGTTGTCTCACTTTCAAGCTGTTCTGCAATCTTATCATCTATAACCTGATTAGTTATGGCTGTTACATCAACCTCAGCCTGAATTCCCTTATAATCTCCAAGCTCTACATAATCAGTTGGATTGTATCCATAATCTACCTTTATCTTACTGTTACAGGCTGTTGTCATCATAACTGACATAACCATAGCTGCTGTAACAGCATATTTTACAACTTTATTCTTTAATACTTTTCTCATAACCTGTCTCCACATTAAATATTGCCGTAACACCGACTTATAAACTATACCACAATATCACATTTAAAACCAGTATTATGCAAATGTTTCACAATATTATCACAAAAAAAGGCAAAAAGCCCAATCTGATATGCTCCCGAATTACTGGAACACATCAATTCGCTTTCTGCCTTTTATATAACTGGTATTAATACCAATATAAATCTTAATTAAGCAAGCTTAGCCTTAGCTACTTCTGCTAACTTAGCAAATCCTTCTGCATCGTTTACAGCCATCTCAGCTAATACCTTTCTGTTAAGGTCGATGTTAGCTAACTTTAAACCATACATAAACTTGCTGTATGAAAGACCGTTCATTCTTGCTGCAGCATTGATTCTTGCAATCCATAACTGTCTG
>ERZ779729.805-NODE-805-length-26756-cov-2.204299_pt1 | contig 26756 bp, 29 predicted proteins | sample MGYA00511072_ERZ779729 | MGnify/ENA primary metagenome ERZ779729 (study PRJEB29588, sample SAMEA2156675) | human gut metagenome | biome: human gut; feature: human-associated habitat; material: faeces | place: Denmark | collected 2008/2010 ...
AGTGGAACCGCTTACAGGCTTTTAGCGTTTTGGGACACGGACAAAGATACACTCGTGATTGCCACTCACGGGTTTATCAAAAAGACACAAAAGACCCCCTTGAAAGAAATCGCTAAAGCGGAAATGATAAGAAAAGAATATTTTAACTCGAAATAAATTGCCGCCATGAAATTACGCACCCATGAAGATATGTTAGATAGCGTGATCGGAGTTAAAGGAACTCCCAGACGTGATAAACTAGAAAATGATATAGAGGCCTACCTTATCGGAAAAGCAATCAAAGAGACTCGCCAAAAACAACAACTCACCCAAAAACAATTAGGCGAATTAGTAGGTGTACAAGAAGCTCAAATTTCCAAGATAGAAAGTGGGAAAAGTATCACTTACTCCACTATTGTAAAAGTATTCAAGGCATTGGGAGCCAAAACTGCAAGCCTTGATTTAGGTTCTTTAGGTAGAGTTGCTCTTTGGTGATTTATAAATGTAACACGATATTAGAGTACCGTACAGTTTTAAAAAAGAGCTTTTTAATTGAACACCTGTACATGCTTGAAAAAAACCGTGGCGATCTGGCCACGGGTTCTTTTTACAAATTATCGAGATCCGGAAACTTATCCTTGATTTCCCTGGAAATCGTCCCCACCTTGTTTTTCGTGTATATCTCCGTGACTTGAACCGAACTATGACCGTTCTGATCCCGCAGCGCGTACATACTTATATTATTATCTAACGCCAACGAGTTCCCGGTATGCTTCCACGAGTACAACTTGTACTCGCTCGGCATGTTCAACATTTCCCTGAACGAGTTAAAACGATTCTTCAGGTTATTTTTCCCCAAACACTCGGGCCCCGGCTTGTACCCCTTGCCGAACACATAATAATCCCGGTTATACTTGTGCAAGTTATAGACCTCCCGGATCTTGAGTAGGAAATGATCGGGAATTGTCGCGAATCTCTCCCGGTTGGTTTTTGAACGGAACCGATCCACGTTGATCAATCCACGGGCGAAATCGATATCCCGGATCTTCAACAAACGCAGTTCTTTGCCCGGACGAAGAAAACAATACGTCTCGAACTCTATCGCCATCCATAACTGCGGATCCCGCTTGCTGATCGTGTCCCGGAACTTTTGTATATCAAATGAAGCCACAGGCCTCGGGGCTTCATCTTTATCGTATCCTTTTGGAACATGGTAAACCGGATTTGATATCATCTTTCCCTCGCTCACCACGTGATCAAACACGTTACTGATGATTTGCTTGTAACAACGAATTGTTTTATCTGCCAGTTTCTTTTTCCCGATCAGGAACTCGGAAAAGAAACGCAAAACAACCTTGTTATTCACGGTAGAAACATCCACCTCCCCGTAATTCGCCTCTATCCACGTGGAGAATACACGCAATTTAGACCTGTAAGTTGCCAACGACCCCTCGCTGGCCCGCTCGCGAGTTTCAAGATACTTGTTTGAATAAAGGCGGAAAGTCGTGTTTGACGCCCGCATCTTACCGTATATCTCCTCGATATTCTTGTAACGCAATTGATCGGCGTAAATAACTTGAGTATCATCAATAAAAGGATTCCAACCGCTTTTCAACTTCCCCGAAAGTTCATTGATTATCTCCACGCTTTTAGCATACCTAGCTTTCGAAACTTTAATCTTATTTAGTCCTTTGTAATATTTGAAGCGTTTCATCTTCCCGGTTCGTGGATCTTTAACGGAATAATACACGAACCACCTTTTTTTTATATCACCCCCACAATCATTAAGTTGTGGAAGAGTGATCAATTTTACGCGTTCCATGACATTTACCTTTTTTAACGCCCCCCGACGTAAAAAATCCAGTCATTTTTCGCTCATGTCTACTTTTTGTCTCCTTTTCGTAGACCATGTCTCCTTTTTACAACAAACGCCCTGTTAGACAGAGCGTTTGTTTTTTTTGTCGAGATGACTGGACTTGAACCAGCGGCCTCCACGTCCCGAACGTGGCGCGCTACCAACTGCGCTACATCTCGTTTCCGTTTTGTGAGGGCAAAGATAATAAAAGTATCAATTATAATCACTATATTTGTAAAAAATTTTATTGTATAAAATATTTTTCTTCAGAATGGACTCAATTAGACAAAATAAGGTTGGTCGCTTAATCCAACGAGATCTAAGCGAAATGTTTCAGAAAGAGTGTAAAGAATTCACCGCAGGTGCCATGTTATCCGTTACAGCAGTACGAGTTAGCCCGGATATGTCATATGCTAGGGTTTACCTTAGTATCTTCCCTTCGAACCTGACGGAAAAGGTACTGGAGAGCTTGGCAGAAAAAAACAAAAGTATCCGTTTTATCCTCGGAAAAAAGATCGGCAAACAGACACGAATCATTCCGGAGCTTAAATTTTTCGTGGATGACAGTCTCGATTACATAGATAAAATCGATTCCCTGTTGAAACAATAGCCTGTATCCACGATGAATCTGTCGATATTCATTGCACGGAGATACCTGTTTTCCAAAAAGAAACAGAATGCCATAAACATCATTTCCATCATTAGTATGGTCGGTGTAGCGATTGGTACAACGGCTCTTATTGTCGTACTCTCCGTGTTCAACGGAATCGACACACTCCTCACAGAAGCAACCGACAGCTTTACCCCGGATCTCACGATTTCCCCAGCAAAAGGGAAATTCATCACGACCGACACTACTTTAATTGATCAGCTGGCCCGTATGCCGGAAATCTCTTCTTGTGATCCCGTTGTGGAAGAAAATTCCCTCGTGAAATTCGGAGATAAATTAGTCCCGGTGGTCGTGAAAGGGGTTGACTCGACTTATGCCGAACACGTGAATATACTCCCTTCCATTGTTAGTGGCATCTACTCGCTCGAAAAGGACGGCAAACCGGCCGTCGTCATGGGCTACGGTATTGCGGCTGCTTTAAAAATCAGATTAGGAACGCTCTCTCCCGTTACATTCTACTACCCGGATCGAAAAGCGTCTTCCGCATCAAGCTCGGCACTAAACAGCCAGCAAATATACCCACTCGGAATATTCTCCGCACAACAAGACATTGACGGTAAATACGTGATCACCGGAATAGAAACAGCAAGGGAGTTATTCGGGGTTCCGGGACAAATCTCCAAAATAGAGATAAAATTAAAAGACCCCAATCAGATAGAATCATTAAAAGAAAAACTATCTGTCCAAATACAACCGACATACAAAATCGAGAACAAATATGACTTAAACCGTTCCTTCTATGCCATGATGAAATCGGAAAAACTGGCCGTCTTTCTGATCTTGTTATTTATCCTGTTAATCGCCTCCTTCAATATTATCGGTTCCGTATCGATGCTAATTATTGACAAAAAAGAAGACATCGGGATTTATCAAGCCCTAGGGATGACCAAAGAAAAAATAATCTCGATTTTCAAACTTGAAGGTAACCTGATTACCGGATTCGGAGCATTGATCGGCCTGGCATTAGGGACCATACTATGCCTACTACAAGAATATTACGGGTTCATCACCCTCGGCAACGGGAGCTACATTGTCAGTGCGTACCCGGTGAAAGTCATCGCATCGGATATTCTGATTATCATGATCACGGTGATTGCCATCGGTTACCTGGCCTCGCATTTCCCGGTAAAATACCTCGTGAACAAAATCGTCAAATCATAAATAAGGATCACGCCATGTATAAACTTTTAACGCTCTCACTTTTATCCCTAACGCTCACCCTACTCCCCTTGACCTCGAAAAGTCAGGAGAAAGAGCCTGTTGTTTTAATCGAAACAAATATGGGAAACTTAAAAGCGAAACTATACAACGATACCCCCTTGCACCGGGACAATTTTATCCGGTTGGCAAAATCCGGCCATTATAACGGGACATTATTCTATCGTGTTGTTAAAAATTTCGTGGTACAGGGAGGCTCTTCCGACAGTCGAAATGCTATTGCCGGACAAGCTATCGGCTACGGTAAAGGGGTCACGATTGACGCAGAGATCAAACCACACCATTATCACAAAAAAGGAGCCCTAGCCGCTCCCCGCCAACCGGACCGGGTAAATGTCTTCAAAGAATCGGATATCGCCCAATTCTATTTCGTGGTCGGTAAAAAATACACGCCGGAAGAACTGGACAAAATCGAAAAATCAATAAACAACCCGATTAAAAAAGCCATTCAGAAGAAGTATTATACCCCCGAGAAAAAAGCCATTCTTGACACCTTGAGGGCACAAAAGAAAGTACCTGAATTCCGGGCCATCGCAGAAAAGATCAAATCGGACATCAATTTCGAATGGGAAAACAACACGGACAAGCTCTACATGGATGATGAAAAAAGAAAGGCATATACCACGATAGGCGGGGTCCACCATTTGGATAAAGAGTACACGGTTTTTGGAGAACTGATCGAAGGTTTCGATGTTCTGGATAAAATTGCCGCTCTTCCCACGGACAGGCAGGACCGCCCGTTCAAAGACGTCAGAATAATCAGTGTAAAAATAATAGAATAACATGATACCACGCAAATACTCCTTATTATGGAGGAATATCATCTGGGCTGGAGTAATCTTTTTCTTATGCGCTATTCCATCCGACTCGATCCCTGATCCGAAATTAAATATTCCCCACCTTGACAAGGTGGTACACTTCGGAATGTTCTTTATCATGTCAATATTCCTGTGCAGCGAACTCCGCTATCAGACTCGATTGTCTCTACAAAAAATTTATCTGATCGCCATCGGGTTCAGTTTCATCTATGGAGGACTTATCGAAGTTCTGCAATTCAAATATTTCAACCGGGGCGGAGACTGGTGGGATCTGTTTGCCGACGTTCTCGGGGGAGTGGTGGGTTGCCTGCTATACCCCACGGCGAAAAAACAGAAAGACAAACTTGTTGATTATCTATACAAGAAACTAAAAAGCCGAAAAGAAGTATAACCACCCCGGGGAAAATCTCGTTCACTAAAATGGAATATAAAGATTCATAAATATGAAAACAATTACATTTAGAAACGGGGACCCCATGCCCCTCTTCGGGTTAGGAACCTATCAATCCAAAGCAAACGAACTACACGACGCCATCATTAGCGCGCTGAAAGACGGGTACAGGCTGATTGACTGTGCCGCCTATTATAAAAATGAAGAAATCATCGGGGCTGCCCTGCAAGAAACATTCACGTCCGGACTCGTGAAACGAGAAGAACTTTTCATCACGTCCAAATTATGGAATAATAACCATGCCCCGGAACACGTGGAAGAGGCTCTTCGAAAGACGTTGCTCGATCTCCGGCTAGACTACCTGGACCTATACTTGATTCATTGGCCGATAGCGCTGAAACACGACATCGAATACCCGCAACAAGCATCCGACTTACTTTCCCTAGAAGAATGTCCCCTTACGGAGACTTGGAAAGCGATGGAACAAATGCAGGCAAAAGGGCTATGCAAACATATCGGGGTTTCGAATTTCAGCATCCCGAAATTGAAAGAACTGATCGCCGTGGCAAAAAATAAACCCGAAATGAACCAGGTAGAGATGCATCCTTACTTGCAACAAAATGAATTATTTCAATTCTGTCAGTCTGAAGGAATTTACTTGACGGCTTATTCCCCTCTCGGACGTAATTTACCCATCAAAAACAAACCCGGCCTGACCAATGAACCGATTATTATCAATTTAGCAAAAAAATATAATTGCACACCGGCACAAATTATCATTGCTTGGGGAGTACAACGAGGAATCGTGATTATCCCAAAATCAGTTCACCCGGAGCGAATCAAAGAAAACATTAAATCACTGGACATCAATATTTCACCAGAGGATATGACCAAAATTGCCACCCTTGACTCACACACCCGGATGACTGATGGTTCGGCTTGGATTTTCCCCAACGGACCGTATACGATGAAAAATATTTGGGATGAAAAATGAAGTTCTCAAAAGAATTGAAATGTATGAGACTTTTTTATTAACTTTGTCCACCAAAGATTTCAAATTTTGAGAAGATGTTAGACAAGATTAAACAACTCAGTGCTGAAATAGCCGGTTTCCAGGCGAAAAGCCTAGAAGAAGTAGAACAGTTCAGAATCAAGCATTTAAGCAAGAAAGGAACGATCGCTGCTCTCTTTGATGATTTTAAAACCGTTCCTGCGGATCAGAAAAAAGCCATGGGACAGGAATTAAATGAATTGAAGAACACGGCTCTGGCAAAAATCAACGAGTTGAAAGAGTTACTTTCTAACGCAGAAGAAGATTTAAGCGGTATTGACTTGACGATGCCGGGAGATCCTTTAAAACTAGGAACCCGTCACCCGTTAGCCATCGTGAAAAACGAGATTCTAGCCATCTTCAATAAACTTGGATTCACTATTTCCGAGGGACCGGAAATCGAAGACGACTGGCATAACTTCTCCGCATTGAACTTCCCGGAAGAACACCCGGCACGTGATATGCAGGATACATTCTTTATCAGTAAGAACCCGGACATCGTGCTACACACGCATACCTCATCCGTGCAAGTGCGAGACATGGAGGCTCATCGTCCCCCGATTCGGCTAGTTACTCCCGGAAGGGTGTTCCGTAACGAGGCTATCTCGGCCCGGGCACATTGCATCTTCCACCAAATCGAAGCTCTTTACATCGACGAGAACGTTTCCTTCGCCGACTTAAAGCAAACCTTAACCTATTTCGCAAAAGAACTATTCGGACCGGACACGCAAATTCGTCTTCGTCCGTCATATTTCCCCTTCACGGAACCATCGGCAGAAATGGACGTATCATGTACACTATGTCACGGAAAAGGCTGCAACGTGTGTAAAGGAACCGGATGGTTGGAAATCCTCGGGTGTGGAATGGTTGACCCCAATGTTTTGGAATTAAATGGTATAGATAAGGAAAAATATACCGGGTTCGCACTCGGTATGGGTATCGAGCGTATCACCATGCTAAAATACGGCATTAAGGATATACGCCTCTTTTTCGAAAACGACATCCGTTTCCTTGAACAGTTTTCGGCCGCAGGCAAATAATATATAAACACAACACAAGAGAGATGAGGATGTCGGTCACACGACTCCTCATTTTTTATTCTCAAAATTGGTTACTATGAAGAATTTAGTCCTTCTATTCCTGATTACCTTTTCATTCAGGGCTTTCGCTTGCTCTCCCGTTGATTCCGTGTACCGGAAAGATCAAACTTTACTAAAACATTTCTTTGAATACGCCAATAAAAAGGAAATAGCCAAACTCCCGATCAACGAGAAAGTTGTCGCCATCGGACGCTATTTTCTCGAAACGCCTTACGTGGGAGGAACGTTGGACATCAATCCCCAGGAGGAGCTGGTTGTCAACCTACGGGAATTTGATTGCGTGACTTTCGTCGATAATGTCATCGCCTTGGCGCGCCTAGATAAATACGAGGAACAAAGTATTCCTCAATTCCAAAAAAATTTACAAGAAATTCGGTACCGGAACGGAAAGATAGTTGACTACACGTCACGACTGCACTACTCTTCCGACTGGCTATACGAGATGACTTGCCTGAACTTTCTGGAAGACATCACGAAAGAAAAAGGAGGTATCCCCTTCCCCAACAAGGTATCCTTCATCTCCCAAAACTGGAAAAAGTACCCGGCCCTAATACAGGATTCCACCCTTGTTACAAAAATAATTGATATTGAAAAGACGATTAACGGCAGGGCATATTACTATATCCCGAAAGAAAAAGTACTCCCTTTCGCGGGCCAAATCAAAACCGGGGATATTATACTGATCACCACGAAGAAAAAAGGACTTGACACGGCTCACGTGGGTATTGCCATTGAAAACGAAGGACAAATATACCTGCTCCACGCCTCGGTTTCCGACAAAAAAGTGTCCATCACGACAGAAACACTCCCTGATTACTTACAACGAATCACATCACATTCCGGCATAATGATCGGCCGCCTCATCAATTTTAAATCTAATTAACATCCATAAAACTGTGTAATACGTATATTTGGTAGAATTATTGTTATAAACTTTTACAAGAACACAAAATGTGATCGTGGAAATTGAATAGAAACCTAAAACAACGGAATATGAGAAGAATATTTATCGGAACACTTGTTGTGTTAACCATTGCTTTAATTAACGGATGTGCTAACCGGAAAATCACACGGGTAGACCCGAATGAAACCATCGACCTTAGCGGACGTTGGAATGATAGTGACTCACGGCTTGTTTCCGAAGAAATGATCGGAGACCTGCTTACTTCAGCCTGGATTCCAAGATACTTGAAAGCAAACGACAAACGCCCCGTGGTGGTGGTCGGTCTCGTGGAGAACAAAAGTCACGAACATATCAACTCGGAAACCTTCATTAAGGATGTAGAAAAAGCGATTATCCGGGATGGTAACATTCGTTTGGTTGTTGCCGGAGAGAAACGGAATGAACTTCGAAAAGAAAGAGCCGAGCAACAAGATTATGCGTCACCGGAAACCACCAAGAAGTGGGGAAAAGAACTGGGTGCCGATTTCATCTTGCAAGGGACAATCAACAGCATCGTCGACTCGTACAAGAAACAAAAAGTCGTAACTTACCAGATCGACCTGCAACTCACGAACATCGAGACCAACGAGGTTGTCTGGATGGGTGACAAGAAGATCAAGAAACAAATCAGCGACCGGGTTCTGTAATATAGAGACATTCAAACGGATGAAAATATCGTTACCTTCTCCAACATCCCTTAATAAAAGGAAAGAATGCTCATGCATCACATCTCCTCTTCCCCAAAAAGGAGGCTTGGAGAAGGTAAATCATTTATTTTCAATTCGTAATTTTCAATTTTTAATTGCTCTTCTCGTTTTTCTTTTCTCCGGATGCGCTACTTGGTACCAGCGAACGGCAGAGTTCCAAGCAGCCGTCAACTCGGGAAATTTCGAGAAAGCAAACAAACTTCTAGATAAAGATAAAAAACAAGCCACGGGTAAAAACCGCATCCTCTATTATCTCAACAAAGGATACGTGGAATTCATGCTCGGCAATCCCACCAACAGCAATCAATACTTCGAGACCGCCGAGAACCTGATTGACGAGTATCACAGTAATGTCGGAGCTGAAGCTGCGGCATTGGTTACCAACCCGGAAGCACGTCCCTACCGACCGGAAGACTTTGAAGTCATTATGATTAACTTCTACAAGGCCTTGAACTACATTGATCTGAATGACATGGAAGGAGCCTTGGTCGAGGTTCGCAAAATCAATATCAAACTCAACCAGCTAAACGACAAGTATCCCGATAACAAGAACCGATACCAACGAGATGCTTTCGCCCATTTATTAATGGGCCTGATCTATGACGCCACGGGAGATTACAATAATGCGTTTATCGCCTATCGAAATGCCTACGAGGTCTACCAGTCCGACTATATTAAAAACTTCGGCGTAAAGGCCCCGGAACAACTAAAACAGGACTTGATGCGTACCGCCTATATTTGCGGTTTCTCCGCAGAATTGAAACAATACGAGAAAGAGTTTAACACGACATACACCCATACCCCGACGCCTGCGGATGGACAACTCGTGTTTTTCTGGCTGAACGGCATGGGACCGGTAAAGGCAGAATGGAGCATAAATTTTGTCAAACAAAAAAGAGGAGACGGAGCGATTGTATTTCACAACGAATCCCTCGGGCTTACCTTCCCTTTCTTCTTCGGTTCAGGATACAGTGACGACGAAAAGCAAAGCATTGCCAATCTACAAACCCTGCGAGTCGCGTTCCCCAAATACATGGAACGTCCCCCACTTTATGCCACGGGAACTCTCGTAACCGGCAATCACTCGTACCCGCTGGAACTCGCCGAGAATATCAATGAGATCGCATTCAAGACCTTACGAGACCGAATGGTACGGGAATTTTCAAATTCTCTTCTTCGGGTTGCAGCCAAAAAAGGATTGGAATATTCTGCCCGTAAGCAAAACGAATGGCTAGGCTTTGCCGTCGGTATCGCTAACAGCCTCACTGAAAAAGCCGATACCCGCAACTGGCAAACACTACCTTATTCCATCTCCTACACCCGCCTGCCCTTATCCGCCGGAACGAATAACCTCACTCTCCGCTTGAACGCACGAAACGGTTCCCAACACTCGGAACAATTTTCCATAGAAGGCGGTGGACGTAAAACCCGCTTTCACGTATTCCAAACAATGGATTCCAGACAATAATAAAATTCCCCTCACCTTACAACCGTAAAATGAGGGGAGTCTAAATTATTGACTACAAAATTTATTTCTTCATGATCTCTCCGAAATACTTGTAGAATAATGGAATTGTCGTGATTCCGTTAAAGAATTGCTCCAACGGATAGTTCTCGTTCGGAGAATGAATAGCATCAGAACCCAAACCGAAGCCCATCAGTACAGACTTGATTCCCAACACTTCCTCGAAAGTGGCAATAATTGGAATACTACCACCAGAACGAACCGGAACGGGTTGTTTTCCATACACCTCCTCGTATGCTTTCTCAGCAGCCTTGTAAGCCGGGAGATCAATCGGACACACGTAAGAAGGTCCGCCATGCAGGTAATCCACTTTCACCTTCACGTAATCCGGAGCGATAGACTCGAAATATTCCTTGAACAATTTCGCAATCTTCTCGTGTTTCTGGTTCGGAACCAAACGGCAGCTAATCTTGGCGTATGCTTTAGAAGGCAATACGGTCTTGGCTCCTTCGCCCGTGTAACCACCCCAGATTCCACAAACATCGAATGTCGGACGAATACCCGTACGTTCATTAGTCGTGAACCCTTCTTCGCCTTTCACCTCTTTAATATCTAAAGACTTCTTGTAATTTTCCAAATTGAAAGGAGCCTTGGCCATCTTCGCACGTTCCTCGGCAGTTACTTCCAACACGTCATCATAGAAACCGGGGATCGTGATATGTCCCTTTTCGTCTTGCATATCGGCAATCAACTTGCACAACACGTTGATCGGGTTTGCCACCGCTCCCCCGAAAATACCGGAATGCAAATCAGCGTTCGGACCGGTAACTTCAACCTGCCAGTAAGCCAAACCTCTCAATCCCGTGGTAATTGAAGGAATATCACGGCCAATCATACTGGTATCGGAAACCAAAATCACATCAGCTTTCAACATATCCTTATGATCCCGGCAGAACTTGGGAAGACTCGGGGAACCGATTTCCTCTTCTCCCTCGATCATGAACTTCACGTTACAGTTCAATTTCCCGGATTTCATTAAATATTCAAACGCTTTCGCGTGCATGAAAGCCTGTCCTTTATCATCGTCAGCCCCGCGAGCCCAGATTTTGCCATCTTTAATAACCGGCTCGAAAGGTTTCGTGTTCCACAACTCGATCGGGTCAACCGGCATCACGTCCATATGCCCGTACACCAACACCGTAGGAAGAGCCGGATCAATGATCTTCTCCCCGTAAGCAACCGGATTACCCTCTGTTTCATACACTTCTGCCCGGTCCGCTCCGGCAGCTAACATGATTTTCGTCCATTGCTCGGCACAACGATACATATCTGGCTTATGCTCAGACAATGAAGAAATTGAAGGAATACGAATCAACTCGAACAACTCGTTCAAGAAGCGTTCCTTGTTCTCTTCCACGTACTTTTTGATTTCTTCCATCTATTTGAAAATATATTGATTAATAAAATAAACATACTGCACATAGTTACAAATAACCATTCCAACAACATCTTTGTTGGAACAAATATAACATTTTCAGACGAAGGGATCAAACAACTGTTCCGCTAAATTCCTTTGGTGGAACAAAATAATTTCATACTTTTGCCAAGTGTTTCAACTAATGAATTAGATATGTCAAATCTTCCCGAAATTAAAGTTTTCGCCGGAGAGAATAGTCAATATATTGCAGAAAGTATTGCTAGTTCTCTAGGGCTGGAACTCGGTAAAAAAACGTTTACGAGATTTAGTGACGGAGAATTCGTCACCTCATTCGACGAAACGGTGAGAGGCGAGCATGTATTTATCGTGCAATCAACCTTCCCGCCCAGTGATAACCTCATGGAATTACTCTTGATGATCGATGCCGCCAAAAGAGCATCTGCCTACAAGGTAATCGCCGTAATCCCCTATTTCGGATTCGCGCGTCAAGACCGGAAAGATAAACCGCGTGTCGCCATCGGGGCAAAACTAGTGGCTAATATGCTACAGGCAGCCGGAGTCGACCGAATTATCACCATGGATTTACACGCCGACCAAATTCAAGGATTCTTCGATGTTCCCGTGGATCACCTATACGGTTCTACCGTGTTGATTCCTTACATCAAATCCTTAGGATTACGTGATTTTGCCATTGCCTCCCCTGACATCGGTGGGGCCAAGAGAGCAAATTCCTGGGCAAAATACTTTGATTCAGGGTTGATCATCTGCCACAAAACCCGTATCCGGGCAAATGAAGTTGCCGACATGAAAGTAATTGGGGATGTAGAGGGCAAAAATATCATCGTTGTTGACGACATGATCGATACGGCCGGAACAATTTGCAAAGCAGCCGATATGCTTATCGACAATGGTGCTGCCAGCGTACGTGCCGTGGCCACCCATGCAGTTCTTTCCGGTAAGGCATACGAAAATATCGAGAAATCAAAACTGACGGAAGTAATCTTCACCGATTCCATTCCCCAGAAACAACCTTGCTCAAAAATTAAAGTATTACCGATCGCTCCCATGTTTGCCGACACGATCCGCAACATCTACGAGCATAAATCGATCAGTGATCACTTCCTCATGTAATTCATTTTTTCATGATATAAAAAATGGCACCCTGCGCAGGGTGCCATTTTTTTGCTAGAACTCATTTACAAAATTATTAATCGTTTACTATTCGACGCTTTCCTTTTATCTTTCGACAACATGAAAGCATACACCTCCAAATTCTCTTTTACCCATCCACTATCCAAACTAATCGTCGTCACGCCATTCTCTTGACGGTTCCGGCAAGGTTCCACTATCATTTGGTGCCCCGTTTTCTCGTAAACCACCACGTACAACACGTCCGTCGGGTTCGCCACCACCGACCAGCGACTTTGCGCCTCCTGGGTAATCGTTATCATATCCTGATCCTCGTTCAACGACACGGTCAGCGTTCCATCCTGCAGGCTCCCCTCGGCACACACGATCTTCTCGTAGTCAATCGTGGGGTTATACTCCTCGTCAACCGTAACGGCCTTCATATTCGCTTTCACGAAGGCATTATAAAACGTACTTCCCGCTTTTCTTCCCGGGAAACCGAGTTCTGCCGCCGGGGCAAAATACAGCGAAGCCACCTGCAATGCTTTCATCTTCGCTCTTTGCGTCAACTGCCCCGGAGTTCTGGGATTACGCATCGTGCTTCTCTTTCCCCTGGCAATACTATACCCGTTTGCCCCCGCGTACATCGTGATGTTTGCCACTGATTTTCTCACTTCTCCCAATACAAATGATTTAAATAAAGCCATAATCTTAAAATTTAAAATGAAACATATAAATTACAATACTAAATGCACGTTTTCTGAAAAATCACACCTGTTTACCGAACCAAAGAAACAATACAAGTGAATCCTCTTTCCCCGCTCTTCCGTGAGTTCTATCTCCGCACTCTCATCCCGACGAACACTCCCGATCGCCTCGGGAGTCACAATCCGAAACCTCATGTCTTCCATCATCACCACGCACCACAACTCGTCCCCTAAACGCTCCTCCCGTACCACGTATTCATTCTTCCACATCAGGCGAACCTTATCACCCTCCCGGCATCCCTGCAACTCACTCGGTAAAAACAAGTTTCCGGCACTGAAATGCACGAGATCATACAGCAACCCCTCCCCGTTAAACGCCCGCATATTAGCCTGCAGGAAAAGATTATATCCCGAGCGACGCTCCACCACTCCCAACATCTGCCAGATCCGGGCCAACCATGTCTGCCGGATCACCCCGTAAAAAGTCGCCGTCTTCCTCATCCTCTCCCGGTAATACAATTGCAACTCCGAACGACAATCCTTCACCTCTCCCGGGGCAGCTCTCGCGTAAAGATGATCCCCCACCTGATAGTAAATAACACGTCCCATCCGCCCCGACAAACGATTAAACAAATTTGAATAACAACAAGCCATACTTACCTCCTTTTCTCATTACTAAAACTTCAACCTTTTTCTTAACTCATCGAAAGGAAACGCCGGACCCAGATCCGTCTTTCGAGGGGTGATGTCCGAGTGTCTCACCAAGTACTTGATCCCGTAACACTCTTTCAACAAACGACAGATCTCCTCCGTAATCCCGAACTGCCCCTCGGTAAAAGAATGCCAGTATCTCGCCCTCCCCTCTTCTTCCGTCGTGTACACTTGATCGGGAGAATATTCCCGCCCGAAACTCGAATAATAGCGGTCTCCCACGCGTTGCAACTCCCCGGCATTATCCAGCTCGATCCCGATCGAACAATCGTTCAGATTCACCCGCCCGGCATGAAAACTCTTCCCGGCGTGCCAGGCCTTCACGTCAAAAGGTAACAACTGGAAAACCTCCGAGTCCCTTCCGACCACCACGTGAGCGGAAACACTCGTGTCCGGCCGACCCAAATAAAGTGCCGATGAAATCGCCCCGGCTCCAACCGTACTATGTAAAACAATCGTATCCACACGAGATAGTTTCACCTTACACTTTGAACACTGCAAGTACTTCACGTTATCCCCGAACAACAAATTCTCAATAATTTCCATGACACCCCGTTTTATTTCCATTTCCTTGACAACAAACAATCCGTCACCTTCTCCCCGCTTCTCCCGATCACATATCCCCCGAGCCCGATCTCCAGCAAATCCCACAAACGGGAACTATCGGACAACAACGTCGATTCCATGAACATCCCCGACAAAATCACCAACGCGAACGCCAACATCACGATAGGGCGCCAAGACCTCTGCAACCAATTTCCCCGGGCTTCTTCCCCCACCGTCGCCGACTGTTCCCGTACCAGCTCACTCTTGTAACGATACACCAAAGATTGAATCTCTTCCTGAATCTTCTGCTTTTCTTTCGAAGAAACCGACAACCGGTTCACGATGTCACCGATCTCCCTAATCACGTTCTGTAATACACCCATAATCTTTTGTTTTTAAATTTGATATACCAAAAGTACACCCCAGAACGCCCGTTACCAACCATAATATCCGAACACACTCATTTATCATCCGAACGGCAGGAAAATTCATCCGAACAGACTTTTTCTTCTTCTTCCCCCCATGAGATGAGTAACCTCCCTACCCCACCTTACATAGGGATGGAAACTGCTTAGTAATCAGCTCTCCCCCTGTGCAAGGGGGAGTTGGAGGGGGTAGTTTGTAGATACCGAATAAGACTTTTTAGACAGCCCCTTGTTTGCAAGTAATTGAATACAAAGCGTAATGGGGATAAGGTCACCCCACAAGAATGATTAACAAATTTCCTTCCCCTTACATCTCCTTATCCTCTCGCCCCTTTTTCACCCGCCCTAAATCCCAGAAATTAAAACACCCGAAGACCGCCGCTCGGTAAGGAGGACTGACTGGAAGCACGCTCTTGCCGATACAGATCGCTTTCCCGATAAAACCATCCACTTCGCAAAGATTCACGATATAACTCCGGTGTACCCGCCGGAACATATCCACGGGCAAAAAAGGCTCCAACATCAAGAGAGGGTAAGCAATCGACAACCGGGGCTTATCCCGACGGTGAATATAACAATAACATCCCGAAGCCTCCACGTACAATATCTCCGAGTAAAAACACCTTTCCCTACGTTCACCCTGACGCACAAAAAAACAGTCTCGCATGAGACCTTCCGTCTGATCATTCGTTTCTTTCATAACGATTATTTTTATATCCCGCAAGATGACCTTTAACAACAAAGGCACGCTCCCGCATGCCTACAAACAACAAGGGTGTGACAAAAGCCCTAACACGCTCGTCACACCCTTGTTATCGAGTATTTTCTCTATCTAAAATCTTTTACCCCTCAATCCAAAATCATAAATTATTTTCGGTCCTTCAATCTAAAATTAGAAAGCTGCCTCACAACTTTCGCCACTCTTTCTATATCCTGGTCAGTCAACGTCGGCCCAGACGGCAAACACAAACCGATCTCGAACAACCGATCGCTCGTTCCGTCCCCGTAAAACGGGGCTTCCTTGAACACCGGTTGCAAGTGCATCGGTTTCCACAACGGACGACTCTCTATATTATCTCCCTCCAAAGTCAACCTCAGGTCTTCCCTTGTGAAACCCGCTTCCTCCGGTTTTACCGTGATACACGTCAACCAGTAATTCGAATTAAAACCTTCCCCTTCCGGCTGGCACATCACCTCCACCCCTTTCACTCCATTCAGTAACTTCACGTACAAATCGTGAATTGCTCTCCTACGGGCAATATGTTCATCCAACACGAACATCTGCCCCCTCCCGATTCCCGCACAAATATTACTCATCCGGTAATTATACCCGATCTTCTCGTGCTGGTAATGTGGAGCTTGCTCCCTTGCCTGCGTGGCATAAAACAAAGCTCGTTTTGCTCGTTCCTCGTTCGGGCAGATCAACGCCCCTCCACCGGAGGTCGTGATAATCTTGTTCCCGTTAAATGACAATGCGGCGTATTCCCCAAAAGTCCCGCACTTTCGTCCCTTGTACTCGGAACCCAACGCCTCGGCCGCATCCTCCAACACGGGGATCTTGTAATGATTGGCTATCTCCAATATCTCGTCCAGCTTACCCGGCATTCCGTACAAATGTACCGGGATAATAGCTTTCGGCAACCGTCCGGTCTTCTCCAAACGATCCTTGATCGCTTCTTCCAAGAACTTTGGATCCATGTTCCAAGTATCCTTTTCACTATCCACGAATACCGGCGTTGCCCCCTGGTAAGCGATCGGGTTTGCCGATGCCGAAAACGTAAAACTCTGGCAAATCACCTCATCTCCCTCACCAACACCTAAAAGTATCAACCCCAAATGCAACGCCGCTGTTCCCGCACTTAACGCCACCACCTGCTTCTCCTCATCTTCAACTTTCAACTTTCCATTTTCAATTAAAAAATCCCGTAAGGCTTTTTCAAAAGCGTTTACATTCGGTCCCAGCGGGACAACCCAATTCGTGTCAAACGCCTCTTGTATAAATTCTTGTTCCCGCCCCCCCATATGGGCAAGCGAAAGCCAAATTCTAGGCTTCATAAACATCGTATTTGTTATTGCTATCTATTTTTACTAACTATTCGATAATTTTCCCCATTTTCTCCACCTCAAATATATCTTTCATAGGCATCATCGAACCGTGCCCTGGACAAACTAAAGTAGCCTGCGAAAACAAAGCTTTTAGTTTTCTCAAACTTTTTTCACCATCCTCCTTGTTACCTCCCCGTAATTTTGTTACCGTTTTCACCCCTGGTATATAAGAATCTCCCGTGAAAAAGTAGTCTCCAACTCTATAACACAAACATCCTTCATCATGTCCTGGGGTCGAAACAACATTTAGAAAAAGATTTTCTTGAAGTTTTACATCATCCCCATCTTCAAGAACTCTCACATTTCCCCCTTTAAAAACGAATGGATTTTCGTGATAGAATGAAAAATTTAATTTAGCGGAAAAAAGTCCTTTTTCCCCATGTTTCGAAACATAAATTATACAATCTGGAAATTCCTTGACCAATTCGTTCAACCCGTAAATATGGTCGAAATGAGAATGAGTCAAGAACACTCCTGCTATCTGTTTTTTCACCTCTCTTCCCCATCTTAATACTCTATCAATATCTCCACAATCAATTAACCAAATCTGGTCATATCCAACATCCAAAATATACATATTTGATGAGTAAATCGTATTGGTTATCCTTGTAATCTTAATATTATCCTCCTGCATATTTAGACTCACATTAAAAATCAATACATTTTATCAAATTAAATGAAGTGAAATATGATTCTACTCACTTAAAAATCTAATTTTTTTGCAGGATAACCAAAAACTGTTGTCTTTGATTTCACATTCGATATTACAACACTACCAATACCCACCTTTGCACCTTCTTCTATCTTTATATTTTGAATTACACGAACACCTGGATTTATATCAACCAAATTGGATATTTTTGTCCCTCCTGCAAAAAAACTCATTGCAGATATTTGACAATAAGAGCCCACTTTTACATCATGTCCAAAAAGAACATTTGTCTGAATATAAGAAAAATCACCAATTTCAACTCCTGAATTTAATACAGAGTCCCATTTAATTGCTACCCCCTTTCCAATTTTAGCATTAGGAGAAATAAAAACACCAGGTGCTATTAAATTAATAAACTCCCCTCCTTTATTCAAAATAATTTCAGCACATTTTTTACGAGCATACACATTTCCTATCGCACAAAAAAAGACATCTTCAGGTAAAATTGAATACTCTTCTATTCTACCTAAATACGGAGGATATTTTTCTGAATAAAGTTGCATGGGACTATCTGCAATAAATCCTTTTATTCGAAAACTAGAATCATCTTTAAAACATATACATGCTAAATCATAAACTTCCCTAGCAAGTCCTCCTGCTCCTATTATTACTAAATCCATATTTTACTGAATTGTATACCCTCCATCGATAGCAATACTCTGTCCTGTAATCCAACGAGAGCCATCAGAAAGTAAAAATAAAACTAAATTAGCTACATCTGCACACTCTCCTAAACCAAGAAGATAACCAGAATTTCTCTTAAACTTCTCTTCCTCTGTAAGAGTATCCAAAAATTTCAACATTAAAGGGGTCAATATCGTCCCAGGACATATTGCATTAACTCTCATCTTTTTGGAAGCTATTTCTATAGCAATTGGACGAATCCCTGCATTTATAGCACCTTTCGAAGCTGAATACGCCGTTAAACCTGCTCGCCCGATCATTGAAGTTATAGATGATATCAATACAAAGCTCGCTCCTTCATTTCCATACTTCTTTTTAGATAACAGTTTGCATAATTCAAACCCTGCAAAAGCGTTTATTTTTAAAATATCAATATAATCTGATTGTTTTAGATTTACAACTGGCAAAGTTTTTTCAATTCCAGCCGAATGAACAAAACCATCAAATTTCCCGTATTTTGAGACAAAAGCTGCAATCACAGACTCCAACTCCGTCACATTCGTAATATCAACACTGATCACTTCTACATGGACTCCCCAAACTTCCACCTCATTTTTTACTTTTTCCAATCGCTCCATATTTCGCCCCAATAAAAGTAAATTTGCCCCCATTTGAGCACATTTAACAGCGCATTCATATCCAATACCAGAAGAAGCCCCCGTAATAAGCACAATTTTATTTTGCAATGAAAAAGGATTCATAGTTTTATAAAAATAAAAGTTCTGGACAAATTATTTTGTCAGTTTTTAAATGCACACACCCTAAAGATAATCCAACACCAAAACCAGCTAATAATAATTCTAATTTATGATTCCCCAACTTTTCTCTCAATTGAGTTACCATCAACAATGGAATTGTTGCTCCTGATGTATTCCCAAATTCCTCCATGTTATATGGGACTTTCTCTACAGGAAAACCCATTTTATTTCTAATTTTCTCACAAAGGAATTTATTGGCTTGATGTAATAAAAGATAATCAATATTTTCAATATTAATATGATTCTGCTCTATCAAAGTTTTAAGTGCCCTAGGTACTTGTGAAAGAGTAAATACAAAAACTGCTGGCCCATCCATCACTTCATGAAGTCGAGAGCGACAAATTCCTTCATCAAATTTCTCCATCACAAAAGACTCTTGTGATACAGGATTTCGAGATCCTCCATCGGGAACAATTAATATATCCTTTTTCGCCCCATCTGTTGAATAATAACAATCAATAGAATCTTCACAATTTTCATTATATTCTAATGCCATCGCAGTACCTGCATCACCAAAAAGAAGAGCTGTAGCTCTATCTTCTGGACTAGCATACTCCGACTGAGTATTACCCACTAATACCAAAGCTTTCTTTAACGTCCCGGAAGATACCAAATTTCCTGCAACTCCTAAACCATAAACAAAACCTGAACAACCATACGGAATATCAAAAGTCATACATTCTTTCGATAATCCTAAGCGATCTTGTAAAATACAAGAGGTTGATGGAAGTTTATAATCAGCAGTATGAGAGACAAAAACTAACAAATCAATCTCTAACGAAGACCATTTCAGTTCTTTAAGAAGTTTTTGAGCGGCGACAAAACACAAATCAGAAGTACATATAGAACCATCATGAATAGCACAATGCCGTTTTTTGATGCCTGTTGTTTCAACGTATTTCTCGATCTCTCTTTCTGATAAAAAAGGATAATCAAAATTGTTCTCTATTCTACGAGGTACACAAGCAGCAATCCCTTTTATCTCGACATTTTTTATCGCAAGGAAAGCCATTATCCTATTCTTTTTTGAATTTCATCAAATAACTGTTGAAGAGTTTTAAGTTGACGAAACTCCACAGTTTCTATTACTACTCCATATTCATCATCTAGCATTGAAATTAATGATAGAAAAGCTAATGAACTCCATTCCGGATAAGTACGAAACTCATCTGCCATATTAAGTTCTCTGTTTTCAATTTCTAATGCCTCTTTAAAAAGTTCAACAAATTTTTTCATATCTACTTCAATTGAATTAATATTAATAAAAATACAACACCACTATTTTACTTGCAAATTATTTTTTTAACCGTAAAAACTTACGTTCAATCAAAAACCAAGAAATAAAAGCTAATACTATATTTAAAAATAACGCTAAAAACAAATATTTTACATCATTCCGAAAATTTAAAGATATAAAAACATTTACCACAAGCATATTATAAATATACATACCATAGGATATATCATGCGACCTTAATAACACGTTTGAAATTGTTTTATATGAAAAAGCAGCAGAGATTGTAACTGCAGCAAGTAAAAATTTAGATAGAATTTTTACAAACATATTATCAATAGGCAATAAGCAAATAAAAACATAAATAATTAAATAAATAATAAATTTCCCCTCGAGACAAACTTTTACATTATTCCAAAAATAATAAATCATAGCTCCAGCTATAAAATAAAACAAATTATTAAAAATTGATAATCGAAATAATATCGAAGCAAACGATTCTCCTTCTACACATAACAAACAAGACATTAATATTAACACTACAAATACAACCACCTTACTCACATTATTTAATTTTTGCAATAGAAAAAATAAACACGGAGCCAATATATACCATTGAATTTCAATCGAAATTGTTTGTAAAGAAGGATTAGGGACTCCCATCCCCCATTCTTTCAATATATCTGGAGTCCAAACCTGCAAAAATGTTAATTGAGAAATATACCACAATAACATTTTGAAATCAAACAATTCCTCAAACTTTATAACCTTCAACAGTAACAACAAAATAATTGTCAAGAAAAAACATATCCATAAAGCAGGCAAAAGCCTTAAACACCTATTTCTAACGTATTGTTTAACATTATGCGTACGATGCCAAGACATAAAAATGAGGAAGCCACTTATCGTAAAGAAAATAGGAACACCTGGAAAAAGATTTAAAATATAGTCAATTTGTTTAAGAAAAATTGAATCAATTGAAAGATAACCGAAAATATGATGGTACGCCACTTGGAATGCTGCAAACAGCCTTATTAGATCAAAATTATTTACTCTATCAATGATCATAACTATATCAATATTATTGAAGGACAAACAATTTTATTAATCTCAAAATATACACTTCCCCAAGATAAACCAACTCCAAATGCTGTAGCCAATAATGCACATTTTCTACTCATCACCTCTTTCTGAATTCGAGTCACAATCGTTAACGGAATGGAAGAACAAGATGTATTACCATATTCATCAAGCGAATAAGGTGTTTGTTCTAGATCAGCACCTATCTTTTTCCTAACCCGTTCGGTAAGAATTTTATTAGCTTGATGAAGAATATAATAATCAACATTTGCAATATCATTGCCAAATACCTCTCGCAATTTTTTTACAGAGCGAGGAGCCTGAGTAATTCCAAAAGTGAATACAGCTGCACCGTCAAGTCTCGTATCCAAGCGTGTCCGACATATACCATTTTCAAATTCTTCTTCACGGAAAGAATCAATCGTTGTCATATTCCGGAAGCCACCATCAGGAATAATAATCGAATCTGCTCCATCTCCATCTGTTGATGTATGAACTCTAATCCCACTTGCTCCTACTTTATATATTAAAGCTGTTGCAGTACCAGCATCTCCAAAAAGAGGATATGAACTTTTATCTTTTTTAGATTTTGTCAACGAGGAAGTATCCCCAACCAAAAGAAGTCCTTTTTTAAAACATCCATTTTGCATTAAAGCCGAGATCGTTGTTAACCCATGAATCCATCCTGAACATCCTAAATTAATATCCAAAGTAAAACACTCCTTAGAGAGTCCCAATTTACTTTGCAAAATACACGAGGTAGCAGGGAAAATATAATCTCCTGTTTGAGATACAAAAATCAAACAATCAATTTCTTCTTTTATCCATCTTAACTCAGAAATTAATTTTTCTGCAGCTTCATAACACATATCAGATGTTCTAATACAAGAATCGCCCACAATATGTCGAGAAACAATCCCCGTTGTTTCAATAAACTTTTCTCGATCTTCTATTGACCCTATTATTTCACATTCCAGATTATACTCTACATATTTTGGAACTGCTGCTGCAATACCCACAATCTCTATATTATTTATTTCTTGAAGAGCCATAAATCTAATCTTATTTTAAAATGTTATCTTCTACTTTAATTAATTTACTTTGTGGCATTCCCCTTAAAGATGGGCATTGTTGCCGATTGACCCGAGGTATTATTAATATCATTACGACATATGATTTTTTTTATCGTGATGAAAATAACTTTAATATCTGTCCATAACGTACAATGATCCACATACCAAACATCTAATTCAAATTTCTCGGCCCAACTAATTGCATTTCTCCCATGTATTTGTGCCCAACCCGTAATTCCAGGTCTCACTTCATGTCGCCGAGCTTGTTTTTCATTGTATAAAGGTAAATATTGAACTAATAACGGTCTTGGACCTATCAAGGCCATATCTCCTTTTAACACATTAATTAATTGTGGTAATTCATCCATTGAGGTAGCTCGAATAAATTTTCCTACTCGTGTCAAGCGTTGTACGTCTGGTAATAAATGACCACATTCATCCTTCTCGTCAGTCATCGACTTGAATTTCATTATTTTAAATATTTTCCCGTCTTTCCCAGGACGTTCCTGCAAGAAAAAAACTCCGCCCCCTTTATTGGCAAAATGAAGCCAGATCGTAAGAATAACCAAAAGCCACCAAATACAAACCAACACGATCAACACTATCGTAAAATCAATTACTCTTTTAAAAAAATATTTATACATTCACGTCAAGCTTTATACAACTCATTCATTCCTTCCCAAATAATCTCACTTTTGAAATTTTGTCCCCATATCGGGCCATTGACCGCAAATCGTTCTCTCAATACATCATCTTCTTTTATTTTGATCATTGCATTATAAAGAGCCTCACTATTTTTAGGTTCAACATTAATACCATTAAAACCATCACAAACAGCATCACAAACTCCCGTTCCTTTGGAGCCAATGACGGGTATTCCCATATCTGCAGCTTGTACAACTACGTTACCAAATCCTTCCCACCAAGCAGGAAGAACAAATACATCCATCATTGTAAAATATAATGGGACATCATCCGTTCTACCCGGTACAACTATGCCCTCATGCATCATCACCTTATCGTAAAAAGTTTTATCTGCAATTTGAGAAAATTCCCAAGGCCCCACAATGAGAAGTCGACAATTGCAATCTTGCTTATACACTTTACAAAAAGCTTCATAAAGCTCTTTAATTCCCTTTCGATCAACTATTCGCCCCAAAAATCCATAAACGAATTTACCTTCCAAATTCAATTTCTTACGAAGTTTTTCGGTATCTCGTAGTTCTACATTTTTCCTACTAAAATAATTTGGATCTATTCCATTACTACTACCTTTATGAATAACCACACATTTTTTCTCTTTAAAAAGACCATCTTTCACTCCTAAAGCTTTCACAGACGGGCTGATACAAATTATTTTTTGAGCACAAATACCAGAAATCCTCTCGCAAAGTTTAAGAACACATTTCAAAAAGCCACGTTCATGTTCGTAACGAAATCCTCTACAAGTATATATTCTATTAGGAACTCGACACCACCATGCAGCTATCATTCCCAACATCCCCATTTTAGGAGTTCCTACGTTAACGATATCCGGTTTTTCTTTCTTAAATATCTTAATAAGAGCTAATAAAGTTTTAATATCTTGAAACAAAGAAATGTCTCGTGCAATCTTTACATCCAACTTTTTACATCCTTCACATTTACAATAATCCGAAGATTTCTCATTATGTTGCGTTAATAGGTACGTATTATATCCTTTCTCTTCAAAATATTTTAATTGCCCTTTAAGAAGTCCCACACTTGCAGGAACTGTTATACCCACGATAAGTTTCTTATTATTCATTATCTACCTACTGCAAAATATTTAAAGCCCAACTCCGTTATTTCACTAGCATCATAAATATTTCTTCCATCAAAAACAACGGGTTCATTCATTGATTTCTTTATTACCCCCCAACTCGGGAGACGGAACTGTTTCCACTCCGTGAGTAAAACTAAAGCATCAGCATTCAACACTGCATCATACATATCATTAGCATAGTCTACCAAATTCCCAACACGACGTCGACATTCCTCCATGGCAACCGGATCAAACACCTTTACTTTACATCCGGCTTTCGATAATAAATCAATCATGATCAATGCCGTTGCTTCACGCATATCATCCGTCTCGGGTTTAAACGCCAATCCCCACAAGGCTACTGTTTTACCTCGCAGATCATCATTATAATATCGTTCTAGTTTTTCAAACAGAATACTTTTTTGATATTCATTTACCTCTTCTACAGCCTTTAGAACACGCATATTATATCCTTCTTTTTCTGCAGTCTTTATCAAAGCTTTCACATCTTTAGGGAAACAAGACCCTCCATAACCACAACCGGGATATAAAAACTTACTACCGATACGACTATCTGCGCCTATTCCTTTACGGACCATATTCACATCTGCCCCAACTAACTCACATAGGTTTGCAATATCATTCATAAAACTAATACGAGTTGCTAACATAGAATTTGCCGCATACTTAATCATCTCAGCAGAGGGAATATCTGTAAATATAACTCTAAAATTATTCAATAGGAAAGGACGGTACAACTTTGTCATCAATTCCTTTGCCTTTTCACTTTCAACCCCAACCACAACACGATCAGGTGACATAAAATCTTTTATCGCAGCTCCCTCTTTCAAAAATTCCGGATTACTAGCCACATCAAACGGAATATTCATCCCCCGCTTACACAACTCTTCTTGAATAGTAGCTTTCACCTTCTTTGCAGTACCAACAGGAACTGTTGATTTTGTTACCAAAATCGTATATTTATTTATATTTTGTCCAAACTCTCTAGCAACAGCTAAAACATATTGCAAATCGGCACTTCCATCCTCATCTGGAGGAGTTCCCACCGCACTAAATACAATATCAACATCATCCAAACATGCCCTCAAATTTATTGTAAATTTAAGGCGCCCTTCTCGGCTATTACGAAGCACCATCTCTTCCAAACCGGGTTCATAAATAGGAATCTGTCCCTTTAACAACGAATCAATCTTCTCCTCATTTACATCGACACAAGTAACATTAATTCCCATCTCTGCAAAACAAGTACCTGAAACTAACCCTACATAACCTGTGCCTACAATTGCTATATTCATATCTTATAAGTTAAAAATATTCATTAAACTAATTTAATTTCAAATAACTCTTTACAGCATTTATTTGTTTATCGTTTCCTCCCACCAATACATTTTGCTGAACAAGTTTCACTTGTTGAGTCTTCCCCACACTGATTTCATCTTTATTATAAAAACTGTTGGTCACAACTTTTACATTCCCATTACGAGCTTGAAAATTCAACCACACATCATCTGCAAAAAAACAGATATCCTTAAATACTTCTTTATTAAATGTATCTTGTGGCATAAGCCCAGCTGGAATTAATGTCCCAGCCCCAGAAGTAAAAAACAAATCACTCGAATCACCTCGCCATTTATTAAAATTATGATGCCACTGTCTATATGGATTAAGTTTCCCACAAGTATATGTCATTCTATGTACCCGCGTAGCACAAATACACGCTGGATTCTCTTGGGCCATTTTTACTAGATTCTCAAGTAAACGATCCGGATAATAAAGATCATCATCCAACAATACAATATCTGCATTCTTGTACTCTTGAAGCACATAAAAATATTTCTTATGAGAACGCAAATCTTCGTCACACCAACGAATAGTCAATCCTCTTTTTTGCAATTCTAAGATAGATTCTGGTAATCTATGATCAGGAAACTGAGTTGTAGCTAACCAAAGTATTACCTCATCTGCTTTATAACTCTGCCGGAAAATAGTCTCTATACTTTTCCAGATCTCATCAATCCGAGCTGGAAAGGAAGTCAATGAACACACTAGTTTTCTATCCCGAATCTCATCCCTATTTACACCACAACTAAGTGGATGCTTTGTACAATAAATCGGGAAACATTTTTCAAGTTGTTTTTTTACTAATTTTGCTA
>ERZ779729.809-NODE-809-length-26619-cov-21.735243_pt1 | contig 26619 bp, 24 predicted proteins | sample MGYA00511072_ERZ779729 | MGnify/ENA primary metagenome ERZ779729 (study PRJEB29588, sample SAMEA2156675) | human gut metagenome | biome: human gut; feature: human-associated habitat; material: faeces | place: Denmark | collected 2008/2010 ...
CCGGGCGAGTAGCCGCGTACACTCCCAATGCACACAGCCTTCCTCTTTCATCACAGGCTCAGTCCAATACGGCTGCGACCTGTGATTACACATCCTCGGCACACAAAAAATCACGCAGTATGAAATTGTAAGATTGAAAGAACAGGCTCTTTTTGCATTTACCGCCGAAAGCGTGACATACTATCAACGCATACAAATCTTGACGGTCTGAGTTTCGTAAATTCCTTGAAATTTACGAAGTCCGGAAAAACGCAATATAAACCTTTTCCTGACTTCATTATACAGCAGTCTGGAAAAAAGTCAATGTGATTCGGTATGAAAATATTTTATATTTCCCCTGATTTCTGAAAATATTGATGTGCATCGCGCGTTATAGATTCGCTTCAGGACAGAATCACAGCTTTTGAAATTCCATTCGCCGTCAGAACTGCCGTCAAGAAAGGAGGACGCCATTTGTCAAAAGTTGGTGAGAATATTTACAGGCGCAAAGACGGTCGCTGGGAAGGACGTTTTATCAGCGGTCGAAAACCGGATGGACGCGCAAAATACACTTACGCCTACGGCAGAACCCGCAAGGAAACCAAAGAGAAGCTGGAAAAAAGGAAAATGATGATCGCCGCACAGCCTACCGGCAGCTGCCGCATGACGGTGAAAGAGCTTTTTTCATGGTATCTTGAAAAAATCGAGGTGAAACCATCCACACGCGCCAGATATGATTTTGTGATCGAGAATCATATCCTGCCGCACCTCGGTTCTGTTTTCATTGCGTCTCTGACGGCGATGCAGCTTTCTGCCTTTTTGAATCAAAAGCTGAAAAACGGACGGCTGCATGGCGGCGGGTTGTCTGCCAAAAGCGTCCGGGACATCGGCGTTCTGATTAAAGCGGCGCTACGGGCGGCGGTCGCAGAGTATCACTTTCCATGCGACGCATTGAACGCCAAACTGCCGAAAGCAAAGCAGCGGAAAATCGAACCGTTTTCCTCGTGGGAGCTTGACCGGCTTGGAAAAGCTCTATCGCCGTCAGCCAATCATAAGGACGTGGGGATCCTGCTCTCGGTCAACGGCGGCTTGCGGCTTGGCGAGGTCTGCGCTCTGCGAGTTTCGGATATTGACTTCCAGAACGGCACGGTAAACATCGTGCGCGAGGTGCTTCGTATCAAAATAGGTACAAAGACACAGCTCGTCGTCCAAACACCCAAAAGTGAAAGCTCGGTGCGAACCATACCACTGCCCACGGATGCGCTGGCATTCCTGAAAAAAGCTGTTGCCGGTCTGCCGAAAGATGCGTATGTCCTGACAGGACGAACGGACAAGCCGATGGAGCCGCGCACCTATCAATACTACTTCGAGTCTGTTCTGCGCCGGTGCGGCATCCGAAAGCGCTGCTATCACACGCTGCGTCACACTTATGCTACACGCTGTATCGAAAAAGGAATCGATATTAAAAGCGTAAGCGAGATGCTTGGACACGCAGATGTCGTGACTACGCTGCGTCTATATGTCCACCCGTCGATGGACAGCAAAAAAAGCGCCATTCAGAAAATCAGTTTCCTCGGCGGCGCGGCTTAAAAGCCTATTCGCCGTCAAAATCGCCGTCAGCCAAATTGGAAAAGCCCTGATGTCTGCAGGCGAAATCCATCCTGTCATCGTAAATTTCAAGGAATTTACGAAGTTTTTTCTATGCTCATTATACCAGAAAGCGGTAAGCTGGCGTATCAGACTTCGATTCGTGAATATGTCGTTTTCAGCGTATCCGGATGGATCATCAATATTGGCCTGCAAAGCTCCCGAGCGTAGGCGATTGCTTTATCTATATCATCTCCACGCGCCGATGCCGGATCATAGACAGCCAGCACCATGTCGGACTGGCGAATGATCGTCCGGTATGCCTCCAGCTGCGCACCAGGTCGCTTGTGCCTGTAAACAGCTGTCATAAACGTGCATTTGATGAGCATATCGAAGTAGCGTTCGCGCAGCGCGGGCGTCCACTTCGCTGCCTGTTCCTCATACGGTGTAACGCAGAACAGAAGCAGTTCCGGAGCGTTATCCCGCAGCGCATTGATGATCTCGGCGGCGTAAAGCCCCACGCCGTAGTCGCAGGTCACGGAAAACTGCGTCACTCCTTGCTGCCGCAGCACCATGATTTGCTGGGCAAGCTCCATCTTCATTTCGCGGCACGCATCTGCTTCTTCATCGAAGCCCCATGTAAACCGCATGGGGTCATGCCCGAAAATTGCACAGCTTTTGATTCCTTCCATTACGCAGCACACCTTTTTGTCGTCTATTAGCTTATATTGTGTATTCTAACAGCTGCTATTTTCTGCGTCAAGGAAAATGTAAGCTAATAGAGAGCAAACTAGCTTCAAAAAGCATACAAACGGAGAGGGACACATGGACAAAAAGCTGCTGGGTAGGAGAATCAATGCCGCGCGGAGAGAACGCGGCTGGACAAGCGAACGCCTGTCCGAAATCTGCAATATCAACGCGACCTATCTCAGACAGATCGAGTCCGGTGCGAAAACGCCGAGCCTACAGGTATTTGTAGAGTTGTGTGAGGCGCTGAAGGTTTCTCCGACATATCTGCTTGCGGACAGTCTTCCGGGCGCGGAATCTCAGGATCTGGACGCGCTGCTTACGCTCTGCCGCAAGGCAACGCCGAAGCAGCTCAACATGATAACCGCCATGATCCGCAGCGCGATAGAAGCCACACCGGATTGAGCGCATCCAATCAGCGTACAGAAAAACCGTCAGGCTGAAGGCAGCCTGACGGTTTACGCATCTTTTGTTCATCACATACAGACCTTTTGAGTTCTTTTTCAGAAAAAGGAAGGGGTGTAGAATATTTGTGAAGTAGGTGGTGAACATTTTGGATGCAAGAGAACGAATCCGGCAGCTGATGCAGGAACGCAACTGGACCATTTATCGTCTGGCCAAAGAAGCCGGTATGTCTCAAACCACCGTCTCCAACATCTTCAAACGCAATAACGAGCCGTCTATCCCGACATTACGGCGATTATGCGCGGCTTTTGGCATAACGATGGCGCAGTTTTTCACGACCGCGCAAGACACCGAGCATACGAAGGAGCAGCAGGAGCTGATCGACAGCTGGGAAAGACTCAGCGAGGAGAAGCGGCAGCTGCTTTCCGGACTCATCAAGATAATGATATAGGACCCATCCGCACAGCCTGTCTGCGCGGTTGACGTAGGGGCTGTCCGATCACTGGATTGGGCAGCCCTTGCGCATTTTGAGCGAAATTGAAAATGAAAAAGGAGTCTTGCGTATGAATGTCAACAGCCCCGAAGAACGGGAAATCGCCAAAAACTGCGTCGCCTTTTGCGGCGCACTGCGCCGGGTGGAGCAGCAGCTCCGCAGCGAGGAAAATTCAGACGCCATCATCGACGGCGTGCTGCAGGCGGCAGCGGAATTTTACGGTGCCAGCCGAGCGTCCATCGTAGAAGCGGACTGGGAGCTTGGCGTCGGTATCATCACCCACGAATGGTGCGCAGACGGCGTGGAGCATCAGAAGGATATGCTGCAATATCTGGCGATGGAGATGTTTCCGCGCTGGAAAGAGGCGCTGCGCACAAACCAGACTGTCATCACGGCAAATATGCACGATCTGGACGGCACGTTCCCGGATGAAGCGGACTTCTTCCGGAACTATGGTGTAGGCAGGATTCTGGCTGCGCCGTTTTCCAAGCGCATCAATCAGGGGTTCCTGGTAGTCGACGACCCGACGCGCTGCACTGATGATCCCGCGTTTCTTTTGATCGCTTCGTATGCCGTCGTACTGGAACTGAACGAGGTAAAATTGCAGCAGTCGCTCGACGCGGCATCCCGTGCATCCCGGCACAACTCGGACAATATCTACATCAACTGCTTCGGAGGTCTGGAGATCATCGGTCCGAACGGAAAGCTGACGGGCGACGACATCAAGACCGATCAGGGCTTTCTTTTACTGGCGTATCTGATTCTCAACCGCAGACGCACGTCGAGCGTCGACGAGCTTTCGCGCGTGATCCACCACTTCGGGGATTCGGACGCCCCGTATAAGGTGCTGAGCAACATCGTTTACCGGATTCGCCGCCCGCTGGCGATCATCGGACTGGACAAGCTCATCATCGGCAAAAAACGGAACGTTTGTCATCAACCCCGCATACCATATTCATACGGACTTCGACCGCTTTGAGGAAAATTGTCGGAAGTTGGAGCGTGCCTCCGATCCCGACCTGCGCCGTGCGCTGTACCGCAAAGCGGTCGAACTGTATAAAGGGCATCTTCTGCCGAGAATCGAGCATGAATTCTGGCATATGCAGCTGGATATGTATTATCAATCGCTGTATCTGGCAATCACAAAGGGATATGTCCGATACAAGCTGGAACGGAAGGAATATATCGATGCGCTGCGCGAGATCAAGAACGCCATGCAGATCGCGCCCGGCGACGGGGAACTGAGTATGCTTTCTGTGCTTGCTGCCGGGTACCATGGCGGGCGTGCGCTGGCGCGGCGCTATTATGAGGCGGCAAAGAAATATCTGGACAGCAGCCAGATCGCGCAGATTCACGCGCAGCTTGGCCTCTAGGCGTGAGGGTGCAGTCGAGAGTGTCCGCGAGGGTGCATCCGAGGGTGCGCATGAGGGTGCCGACGAGGGTACGGCAAAGGGCATAGTCGAGGGTAAAATGTAGGGTAAATTGCAGGCTGCGGACGAGGGCGCAGCCGAGGGTAGTCACCTGTTACCATGTATTTACTGGAATGTAATTCCGGTAATCTTGGTCAAACGGGTGATTGCAGATGCAGCGGGGTATGCAAGCCGCCGCTCCTGCCGGCCATAAAACGGTCAGCGCGGAGCGGCGGTTTTCTTTTTCCATTGATCGGCGTGACAGCCATGCGCTGCCACGACCGGGCTGCGGCCCGTCTGCGGCTGCATCGTGCATACTGTGTCTGTGCGCTCGGAACCATAGGGTTCCGGGCGCTTTTTTGCGCACGTTTGGGAGCATCCCGCGCTGCCGCGGTCCTCCGGTTTGAGTTTTGGTTTTTCCAAAATTCAAAGAACGGAGGACAAAGCATGGGCTTTTATTATGCTCGTGAAAAACAGAAATTTGACGCGGAATGGGAAAGGCTTTCCGCGTGGTATCAGGCCGAGGGCATGAGCGCCGAGGCAATCAGGGAGCTGTATCAATACGATTGGGCGGTCTTCTGCCGCCAGCGTTCCTTCGAGAATCGGACACAGCCGCTCCCGGAGGAACCAGCAAGTGTTCTGTATCAGAAATTTGCGCAGCTCACGACCATGATGACCGATACCGATCTTCGCGGCAGATACGATTGGATTGAGTCATTGGACGATGAAGAACTTGCGGGGCGGCTGAAAAAGCTGTCTGCTGACGACCGGGAGCTTCTGACGCAGATCGTCATGGACGGTCTGACAAAGGCAGAGGTCGCCAGACTGCGCGGGGTCACACGGCAGTCCATCAACGACAAAATCCAGCGTATCAAAAAATTTCTGAAAAAAGTTTAGAGCGGTTCCTTACATTTGCCTGTTTTCAGCGCCTACATGGTGAGGGCATCTTTTCAGGGTGCGCTCCTGCGCCAGACCCGGTAACAGCTTCAGCCCGGCGGCGCGTGTGCAGCTTGAAAACAGAATACTCGATCAGACAACGCACCTTCTGCCATTGCCCACCGGCTTTTGCCGAACAGCCCGGCTTCGTCGCTGGGCTGTATGGGCTGGACAGAGGCAGATACTCCCCACCGTCCGTCCGAGCGTGATAGCGACCGTCGCAGGCAAACCGGTGAAAGGCTGCATAAGTAAATTGCAGGCATGACGCGAGTGCCGAAAACGTAAGGCAGTCTGGATGAGAACACATGACAAGACACCGCGGAGGCGGCGCTTCGCCGCCTCCGCATGATACAAAAGAGGAAAGAACATGGCATCAAGAGATATGTATAACAGCTCAGGCTGTTTGGACATGACGGCTTTCCTCGCCTTGCGCAACATTGCACGCGAGGAAAAAAGACGCAGCAAATCAGACCGGCGCGGCAAGAAACGGTACAAAAACAGCCGTAAGAAAACGCCCCGCCGCGGATAGCTGATTCCTGCGCAGTTTTCAGATGGGAGGCCATATATGTCAAAGTCCGCGACTGCCTTTTCGGTTGACGGGTTTGAAATCACGGCAACCTTTGCAGATAGCCATAATACGGCGGCAGCCAATCATGTAAAGCAGATTCTTCTGTCCGTATTTGCGGCGAATACGCCAAAGCTCCGAACTGCCGGTATCCTTGCAATACCTGCCATGCAGAGATATGATAATGGAGGCAAATCCAATGAACCTTGAAAACTTCATATTGACGCATGGATTCACGCTCTCAATTTCTTGAATTGAGAAAGGATGAATCAGGATGATGGAAAATACTATTTTGAAAGGCAATCGCGTCGATTGCCTATACCGCGTGTCCACCGACAAGCAGGTGGACTATAACGACAAAAGCCAAGCCGACATTCCCATGCAGCGCAGAGAGTGCCATCGCTTCTGTGAAAAAATGGGCTGGACGATTGTTCATGAGGAACAGGAGGACGGTGTGTCCGGGCATAAGGTTAGAGCCGAAAACCGGGACAAGCTGCAAATCATCAAGGAGCGTGCCAAACAGGGAAAATTCGATATTCTGCTTGTGTTCATGTTTGACCGTATCGGGCGTATCGCGGACGAAACGCCCTTTGTGGTAGAGTGGTTCGCCAAGAACGGCATCCGAGTCTGGAGTACGCAGGAGGGTGAGCAGCGGTTTGATAATCACACGGACAAGCTCACCAACTACATCCGCTTCTGGCAGGCCGACGGCGAAAGCGAAAAAACTTCAATCCGCACAAAAACCGCTCTCGGCCAGCTCGTCGAGGATGGCGGTTTCAAGGGCGGCTTCGCACCGTATGGGTACGATCTTGTAAAGAGCGGACGCATCAACAAGCGCAAGCATGAGGTGTTTGAGCTGGCGGTCAATGCGGACGAAGCATCTGTGGTGCGGATCATTTATGATAAGTATGTGCAGGAGGGCTTCGGCGCACAGCGGATTGCCACATACTTAAATAACCTTGGCTATCGGGCGAGGACGGGCAAGATGTGGCATCATGCTACGGTTCGGGGCATCCTTTGCAACCTGACCTATACCGGCGTGCTTCGCTGCGGAGAAAGCCGTTCCGAGCTGCTGCCGCACTTGCAGATCATAGAACCGGAGCTGTTTGAAACTGCACAGCGCATCCGCGAGAACCGTATGCGTGCGATTGAACAGGAGCATCGCGTGCCGATGAACACACTGGGGCAAAACCTGTTGGCTGGAAATGTGTTCTGTGGGCATTGCGGGGCCCGGCTCGCCCTCACGACAAACGGAAAGCCTTACCCGTGCAAGGATGACCCCACGCGCGTTGTAAAGCGGGTGCGGTATATCTGCTATGGCAAGACCCGCAAGCAGACCGAGTGTGATGGGCAGACCGGCTACACGGTGCATATTCTTGACGGCATCATTGATAAAGTGGTGCGGCAGATTTTTGAGCGGATGAAGGCTGCTCCCAAAAGCGAAGTGGTGGGCGTTCGTTACCGCGAAAAGATGGAGCAGCAAAAGGCGCTGCTTCGCAGCGTGAAAGCCGATTATACGAAAGCCGCCGCAGAGCTGGAGGCTTTGAAATCCGAGGTCGTGAAAGCCATCAAGGGGGAAAGCAGCTTTTCGAAGGAACTGCTTGCTTCGCTGATCCTTGATGCAGAAAGAAAGTGTCAGGAGCTGCAAGCGGCGCTTGAGCAGGCACAGGCTGATTATGATGCGGGCGAGGCGACACTGCAAGCGCTGAACAGTCAATACGATGACATGATCTCCTGGGCAGAAATGTATGACAGTGCCAGCGTGGAATCGAAGAAAATGATCGTAGGCTGCCTGATCCGCAGGGTAGACGTATATCGCGGCTATCGGGTACATATTGACTTCAACATTGACTTTAAGCAGTTCAGCTTGGGACTGGACATTGCTGAAATTGCCGCATAAAACGAAAAAACCCGTTTCACAAGGAAACGAGTTTTTCGCTGCTTCTCACAAAGAAGTTGGTGGAGATAAGCGGGATCGAACCGCTGACCTCATGACTGCCAGCTGCGATCGGTTCGTGATATTAAGTGTTTTTACGTCTAATCCGTCCGTTCAGCCAGTGAAAAGTGCGGGATTTTGCAGCGCTTTGCGCATTGCGTCCACTCGCTTTCGCGCACACCTGGGTCAGAATCTGGGTCAGGGCAGTTGGGTGAGTTGGTAGAAGTTCTGCCGGACTGGACATGGATTGTAGCTTGAAAGTTGAGCCGATCTCTATCTTCTGCCGCTTTATTTATGATATACAATCAAATCTCTATCGGATTAGCATATCAAAGTTACTACAAAGCTCATAGACACAGCCGTCTCTTGTGTTGCAAACCAGAGCGTTCCGCCAGATCGCACAATCTTCCAATTCTTTTGTCGCAAAAACAGAATGTGAAAGGTCAATCCGGCAAACTGTTTTTCGCGCATCAAGATCAAAAATTAAGATTCCATTCGGATTCTCGGCAGTTCCAAAGCCAAACGCCTGAATCAGATATTTACCATACAGCGTACCGCCTTGAGTTACGCTAAAATCATATGGAAAAGCCATTTGATCCAGAATGTTACTCGGTCCAAAAATCACTGCATTTGCGGAATATACGTCGGGCAATGAAAAAACTGTAACTAAATATGCATTTTTACAGTCATATTCCTGCAAAGTTGTCCGGTATCGTGCTGAAAATAAGTACAACAACCGTTTGCTGGTGTTCGGAAAGAAAGCTGGAAGTCCCCAGCACGGTGGTTCATATGAAGGATAATACAGATACCGTCCATCCTCTGCTTTAGGCTCATTATTATCACAGTAGGATATAGTCTGCAAAAGTTCTGATGATAAGGCCTCATTTTTGATGCAGATTTGTTCAACTGCACATCTTCCATAATAGCCATCTTCATCAGCACCGGGGCCATTCCCAATTGAAACATACATAAGTGGAAGTGCTCCAGAAGGTTGATATGGTGTGAGTCGAGAGCAAAAAACAGCTTGGTTTGCATGGTTTGTGTACGGCCCGGCTCCATCTCCAGTATAAGATGCAAGATGGAAGCTTGAAACTTTCTGCTTTGTGTTCAAGTGCAGCACATCACAACTTCCGCCATGGTGCAGCAAGAAAGCAAGGCTTCCGTACACATCCATCCCCTGCTGGGATATAGCTGCCTCAGGGAGTGCGGCAATACGTTTTCCTGCAAAGGCGAAGCGCTTTTCGGTTTGTTTCATATGATTCCTCCTGCTGTGCCGTTTTACACACTCGGGTGTAAATAATGCAGTATATTTACTATCCAACTGGGGCCGCCAACTGATAGATATAACCACCCTGTGTATTGACAAGCAATGAATTTCCGTAGACAACACAGCTTTCAATCTCATCAAAGGCAAACATACTATCACAGAGGATTAATTCATGACAAATACGCTTCTCTTGCAGATCGAATATCAGAATTTTATTGGGGTTTAACTCCCTGATTTGCCCAAATCCAAACGTATAGATTATTTTATCGTCAAAAACCATCCCACCCTGTGTTGCAAATGCTGCAAAATCAGTTGTGAACTGATCAATAATATCCGTCGGGGTTAATACGACTTGCTCTCCTGCAGATAATGATGGAAGATTGAATTTAGTAATTATATAATAATTGTCATTAACCGATTCATAGCCAGGATAATTTACTGTATCGCCAACTGAACCGTACGTTGTTCTGTACTTTGCGGAGAGCATATACACGGCATTTTCCTTGGTGTTAACTAGCCACATTGGGGCGCCAAATCCAGCAGCAGGCAGATAGGCTGTTCCATGCTCGTCGTTATAGTTTGCAATATTCTTTCCGCCATCGTATGTATCGGAATAGATAATAGTCTGCAAAAGCCTAGACGAAAAACTCACAACGCCGTTCGATTCTGTTTTGGTTATAGATTCAACAGCTAAGCGATTATAATACCCAATATTATCTGCACCAGAACTATTTCCTGTTCTGACATACAGTAGCGGGAGTTCATTTATGGCCCCTGTTTGTGGATCGGTATAATGGTTCTCACCAAACATAACCGTATTACAATGATTCTGATATGCACTTGATGGTGTCCCATCATTATAGGAGCCGAGTTTGAATGATGCAATCGGTTTTGAGCATTTTGACGTCAGATCATAAACTTTACAAAACCCTCCATCATGGAACACGTAAAGCTGATTATCCCATAGCGCCATGCCCTGTTCCTTGTCCACATCCGTGCCGTCATCCATTTTTGGATTTTCTAACGCCATAAATAGTGTTTCATCATAGCCTACATGAGATTTAGAAATGTTTGTAACAATTTCTGCATTTCCGGTTCCCTGATGGCGTGGAGGTTCAGAATTGAAAAAATTACTAAAATAGGCTGTACTTCCTGCTTCAATACTAAATGCACTTTTGGGCGCGCAATATGCAGTAAAGAACGTTACACTACTGCTATCAACAAGGGAAACATCGTCCCATGCGGACAAGTCCGAGCGAAGCACTGGGTTCTGTACATTACTAAAAACCAGTTGCTTTTTTCCGGAAATCATTTTCTTAGATTGTAGATTAATTTCACCAATGTGCGCAGCACCATTTCCACTAAACACAACTGCAACTGCTCCGCTTACAGGACTATACATATTTCGGGCATCATACAGTGCGGTGATTTCACCACCACTGATTACAATTTGTGAAGTACTCATTGGAGCAGGTTTGCTTGCAGTGCCATATCCGTTCACATATGCTGCTTTTGCCACCGCACCGCCTGTAATATTGACGATACTGGAGGTTACCGTTGTATTAGTACCACCGCACTGGATGTATTGCGCCACTGCACTTCCGCCAAAATTTAAAAAGCTCTTTTTAACATTTTTACGGCTATTCCCACCCTGCACATAATTCCAGTCGCCGCTTAATACAGAGAGATGCGCTTCAGTAGTAGCAGAGTTGTACAATCCTGTCCGAATTGTAATTTGATTTTTGCTTCCAGTAGCTGAGGTCTCCACACCAGTGGCAATTGAAAGGGAGAGCCCCGACCATATCTCGGCAGATGTACCGGAGCCAGATGCGCGATTAAAGCAAATTCCAATATCTTCAATAGTTGCTTCTGATAGGAAACTTAGAATAATTTTCGCCGAATTGTCTTCTTTGCCAAGCAGAAGCTTCGAATTGTAACACCTTCCGTTATATTTTCCCGTAATCGTAAGCGGGCGAAGTTGCTCCGGAACAGCGTAATGAATCGTCGATGTCGTAGTAGCACCATCAATAATCGGCGTATCGCTACACACAACAACTGTGCCACCCTTTCCATTTAGCGACGCCAAGGCACGTGCCCATGTCGCAGCTGGGTAACTTGGTGTTCTTGCAGATGAAACATCAGAGCCGTTAACTGGGTCAACAAATGCTATGCCGCTTTGTAAGTTTACATTTGAAACGCTGGAAAGACTCTCGGGCATTGTGATATCCTCGGTAAGAATCAATTCGCTATTTGCATCAATGTAGAGCTCTGCAGACGGCATAGAAAATTCTTGGTTCAGGTAGATATTGCCCGAGTTATTCGCTTTAAAGTAATCCCACTGTGAAAGTGTTGCATCAATGTAAGCTGGGGCAGAACTTTCCGATATACCATCAATAATCAACGTTCTCGTACCCCTATGTGCTGAATTTAATCGAATGCACTCAATGTTCTTTGTCGCTGAATTTCTAAGGCACAGGGTCAATGCACCAGTTATATTGCCAGTACTGTTTGCGCGGCAATCTAAAATGTTGCGTATAACACCATCGGTCACTGCAATATTGACATTTGACACATCTGCACTATACCCATCCACGTAGAGGTTTTCGATTTCTCCACCATTTATCTGCAAAGAAACTGTTGATACATCTTTCGCAATTCCTCCGCACTGTAGGAAGCTATAAATCCTAGTTGATCCGAAAATTTCAACTTCCGCAGTGGTCATCGTGTTAATGCCGTTTCCAGCGATAAGATACTGATATGTACCGGAATGTACCACAAGCGTAGAATTCTGTACCATCTGTTCCGTATTTCCTCCACGAATCGCAATAGATGGATATAAAAGATCAATGTCTCCATTCTCATCTGTCTGCGAAGTTACGACATCTGCACCTATCGTTAACGACGGTCCTGAATAAATAGTGAGCAGTTTTTTTTCAGCGCTAGATTTTAAATTATAATTGATATGCAAGCCATTGATTTCTGCTTCACTTGAAAAAACCAGATTTTTATTCGCCTGATTTTGAGCAGAACCAAAACTCAGTGTGCTGCTATAGTTTTTTCCATTATAGATGCTTGTAAAAATCACCTTGCTTTTTTGGGCGGGAATCGTGATTCCTGTATTTTCTAGCACATCGCCTGAAAATACAATTGTACCACCTGCACCGTTCAGAAGCTCGGTGGCCTTTTGCAGGTGTCGTACAGCCTGCTTAGGGGATAAGCCGCTGTTTGCGTCATCACCGGTACCGGAGATAAAAATCACTTTTGCATTATTTTCTACTATGTTATTTGCAGCAGTAATCACGCAAGCAAAGGAAACCATAATTGCTAACAAGCAAACGATCCATGTGGCAAGTCTGAGCCTATTTCTCATTTTATTATCCTTTCATTCCAGACGTTGCAATACCTTCTACGAAATACTTCTGACAGAATACAAAGAGAATGATTAGAGGCACAATTGCAATGGAAGCTGCAGCCATTGTCAGCTCATATTGTTGTGTATCAGACATCAGATACCAACGAATTGCCTGTGCGATAGTGTAGACCTTTTTGTTGGTCAGGAAAATCAATGGGGAAAGATATTCGTTCCAAAGCGCGATAAACGAGAGGACAATACAGGAAACCATAACAGGCTTTGTAAGCGGGAGCATAATCTGTGCAAAGATGCGCAAATGCCCGGCACCATCAATCTTGGCAGCCTCGATCAGATCATTAGGCAGCCCCATGTAGAATTGCCGTAGCAGGAAAATGGAAGTTGCACCAAACCATGACGGCAAAATTATTGACCAGAGTGTATTGTAAATCCCCATTTTATAAAACAGCATAAAGCGGGGAATGATGGTGACCTGCGATGGGATCATGATCGACGCAAGAAACAGAGTAAAGACAAACTTTTTGCCTTTGAAATCAATCTTTGCGAATGCATATGCGGCCATAGATGACACAATTAATTGGCCAGCCGTTCCAATGACGACGATCAGGATAGAGTTCCAATAACACTTTGCCATGGAAAGCTGAGGGTTCGTCCAAACCTCAGCATAGTTTGACCAGTGCCACCTACTAGGCAGCCAGTTCGTTGTGCCGAAAACTTCATTTGTTGATTTAAAGGATGTAAGGATCATCCAGACCAATGGCAAGACAAACAGGCAGGCAAATAGACCCACAATTAGCGTTGTAATCTGTCTGGAACGAACCTTTTTTGCGCGTGTTTCAGCCATAATTGTGTTCTCCTCTTTTAATAATGAACCCACTTCTTCTGCCCCCAGAAATTGATTGCAGTTACAAGAATGATAATGGCAAAGAGTACCAGCGCCTCCGCACTGGCATAGCCAAATTTATAATTTGTGAATGCATTTTCATATACTTCCACAACAATGGAGGTATTGGAATACGCAGTGTCGCCGTAATTCATGACGTTTATTGCTGTGAAAATCTTGAAACATGTTATAAACTGCACAATTACGAGATAGAAGGTTGTCGGCGAAATCATTGGAAAGGTAATATTCCAGAATTTTTTAAAGCTACTGGCACCATCTAGGTCTGCTGCTTCATACAGAGACTTTGGCACATTCTGCAGTGCGGCCATATACACGATTAACTCAAAGCCTATATGCGACCAGATGACAAATATAATGATAGGAATTTTATTCAAAGAGAAATCAGAGAACCACGACAAACCATGACTCATACTAAAAATCTCTGTCAGGATCATATTGATAGCGCCGTTTTCTCGGAACATTGCTTTAAACACGGCCGCCAACGCAACAGCGCTGGAAATATAAGGGATAAAAAAGCACAGACGCAGAATTTTCTTGCCGTAAACACGGTCGCTGTTTAGGACATACGCCAGCACCAGTGCAATAGCAATTGAAATTGGCACAGTTGTGATCGCGTAAATAAACGTGTTTTTTACACCCCAAACAAATCGCTTGTCTTGAAGCAGATTCGCAAAGTTGCTCAGTCCAACCCACTTAATATTTTTGATGCCGGACAGAAAATTCCACTCTGTAAAGGACAACAATATAGAGGCAATCAGCGGGAATGCAATGAGGACCGTGAACACAATCAAGGCCGGCGCAACAAACGCATATCCTGTCAAGGTTTCCTTCATTTCTTTCGTTCTTTTCATCATCCAACCCTCTTACAGTTTTATTTTGGATATTTTGATATAGGAGGAACCGCCTGGCGGTTCCTCCTTGCGCCGGCTGCGGAAACAGTGCTTATTTTGCCGCTTTAATGGCTGCGTTTGCCTGTGTAGCAGCCTCATCCAGCGCTTCGTCAATTGTCATCTGACCATTATACGCATACATAACATACTCATCCCAGATTGCACTTACTTCCGTATAGGCTGTGGTATCGGTGTCAATCGCGGACGGATTTTCTGTAGCACCAACAACGCGCTTATACGCTTCCACATCGATGATCTTAGCTGCATTTTCCTCAGAGCCAAATGTCAGTGCAACCAGATCATCGGCCTGCGTACCGCGCCATGTGGACTGATGACCAGCCAGTGCTAGATACTTGGAACCATAGGTTGAATACCATTTCAAGAATGCCCATGCCGCGGCTTCGTCCTGGCAACCATTCGTAATACCAGCAAACGAGAAATAGTTAACACCAGACATATAATTTGTCTGACCGGCTTCAACCGTCGGATAGGGGGCAAAGGTGGTAATAAAATCAAGCGGATATTTTTCTGTATCGCGGATGAAGCGGGGGATGTTGTTGATGACAGTTGAAGCAACGGTGCCATCCATATATGTAAACCACGTCTTATTATTATCTGCTCGATAGGTGACCAGCGGGAACCAGATGCCGTCCTCGTTTTCCGCCTTGATATTACGTGCAACCGTTTCTTTTACCAGGTCACTATTAAAACTGGACGTTCCATCTTCGTTATAAAAACGATTTTTCCCATTTACCTGATAGACTACGTTTAAAATATCACCGATAACCTGGAAATTGGATCCGCCGTAGCGAGTAGTCTTGCCAGAAGCATCTTTCTGCGTCATGGCTTCACTAGCTGCGAGATATTCGTCCCATGTCCATGCAGTCGGAATTTCGCCAAGTCCGGCTTCGTCCCATGCGGTCTTGTTGATCGCAACATAATAAGAGATGCCACCGCACGGCAGGCTGTAGACCTTATTATCGTATTTATAGTTGTCGGTACCCCAGTTCGCAACAAGGTCAATTCCATCAGCCGACAGTTTGTCTGTCAGATCCATATACATGCCATTCTGCCAACGAGTATATGCTTGCGAAATTTCAAATGAGGCAAGAACATCAACTTCACCAGCCATAATGGAAGTATTGACGGCCATGTTACCCTCGGCATTGTTGTTATAGGTATTCAGTTCAACCGTGATATTTGGATATACTTCGTTGAACGCAGCAATCATTGCATCCATGCCCTGCTCACCCTTGAATGGAATCCAGAAGCGAACTGCACCTGCCATATTTGTATCTGGCTCCAGAATCCACGATGTCAGGTCTGCTTCATCATTTGATACCGGCGCGTCGCCCGCTTCGGCATTGGGTGTCTGGGTATCCTCTGCATTTGGTACAGGTTGATCTGCATCGGTCTGTGCTGTATCCGGCTTTGCGGTCTGGTCACTTTTTGCGGCGCAAGCAGCCATGCTCATCACAATCAGGCACGCCAACAGCGCTGCCAACACTTTTTTCATCATTTTCATAGTAAAACCTCCATTTGTTTTTGTGTTTTCTAAGGGAATAAGCACTCTACGCTGCACTATCGCCTCCCTCTTTTTAGATAAGAAATTATCAGCACTGCCCGCTTAATCCGGGAGAAATGCCCCCTGTTGACGCAATGTTTCACGAACTTGTGCGGGCTGAATGTTGCGGGGATTCATGCATTGCTGGGCAGAAAGCGACGCCGCAATTCCGGCAGCCTGTCCCATACACATACATGGCGGCATCACGCGGACGGCACCTGCCGCATCTGACGTTGCAGAGAAGCATCTTCCGGCAAGAAGGAGACCATCAATTCTCTGCGGCACCAGACAGCCGTATGGGATGCCATACCAATCGCCGTTTTGAATGACCACATATTCGTTACTTTTCGGACCGAAACGGCCATGAATATCCGCAGAATTAGAGCAAACGAGCACACTGTCATGCGGCGTTCGTCCCTCAATGATATCTTCCAGTGTCAACGTTTTCTCTCCATGAATATGTCGAGACTCCCGGATGCCAAGCGTTGAGCCAGAACAAAGCAGGCGTGCATCCTCACAGCCAGGAACATACTTTTTAAGAAAGCGGAAAATTTCATCTACTTGTCGGCGTCCCTCAATCTCACCTTCAGTAAGGCTTCGGCTGTCAGTGGAATCAATGCCCATGATTCGGCTGGTGTTGATATTCCATTCATCCGGCTTGACACCTTGGAAGATGCCGATAGACACACGATCCAGTGTCCAGTCCCCCTTGGCTCTCGCCTCTGCCACGCGCCAATGCAGCGAACGATAGTTGACGCCATCTTTGCGATAGAAGTCATTTTTATGCGCTTCGATCTCATGATAGAGTTTCTCGGCATTTACGTTGCCAATTCGGAAAAACATTGTCGCTGGCTGTGTAATGTGGAGTCCTTCGTTTCCGTTTTCAAAGGGCACGCCAGCGCGTGCAGCAACGTCACCATCCCCAGTACAGTCAATGGTAACGGCAGCATTGATTTTCTCCACACCGGATTTAGAGGAGAAGATGCCTCCACAGAGACGGGAACCATCCATAATGGGCTCCAGAAACGTTGTGTGGTACAGCATGCTAACGCCAGCCTCCGTCAGCATTTCATCATAGACTCGCTTCAGAGCCTCTGGCTCAAATGGTGTTACGTGGTCATGCCCAACTACAATCCATGAGGTATAGCCGGTTCCAGCTCTGATTTCAGATGGGTGCAGTGCACCTCCGCAGGCGACAAGTCGGTCAACAACTTCTGAAAATATCCCTTTTAGAATCATCTGCATACCGGACTTATCATAACACGTCATAAAAGGACCAACGAGCGCCTGCGTCGCCATGCCACCGCAGGTGCCTGCCTGCTCCACAAGTGTGACTTGACTGCCTTGGCGTGCTGCAGCGACCGCCGCGCATACACCACTCGGCCCACCGCCAACGACCAGAACCTGTGTCGCCGAACTGTGTGTAATCCATGGTATGGATTCTACTTGCTTGATATCCATAGAGGCCTCCCACTGCTTCATTCTTTTTTACTCTTTTTTTACAATATTTAAAATTTGGAGCGATCTAAAATTCGGGATGAATAAAAACGCACTCGGCGTGAGGCGTCTTATTCGTTGTATATTAATAATTTCTTCTGAGCGCAACGCTTTCACGAAGAACCATATTGGAGGGTATGACGATTTTTTCAATTTCCTTTTTCGGGTTCCGAATCCGCTCCAGCAGACACGTCGCCGCGCGGCGTCCGATTTCTTCCTTGTGAATGTCAACGGTCGTCAACGGTGGAATTGCGTAACCAGACAGAGAAGAATCCTCGTACGCAACAATAGACATTGCATCCGGCAAACGTATATGTTGTTCGTACAAATACCGCATTGCACCCAATGCAAGGTTTGCGTTTGCCGCAATCATTGCATCCGGTCGATTTCCGGCTTCCCAGAATGCCTTGAACGCTTGATATCCGCCTAAACCATTATTTTGTGTGCAGCTTAGCATCCAATCCCAATTGAATTGAAGTAGTCCGTTTTGTTCCAACTGCCTAACAGCTTCGCAACGAACCTCGTAGGAGCGGAACGTCTGTGGGCTGTTCAGCAGGCACAACTTTCTGTGTCCAGTCTGCAGCAAATATTCAACACCCATTTTTACGCCGGCTCCCGGATCCGAAAAAACGGAATCAAATCCATCAACATTGCTGTTGACACCAACCGCAACGATTGGAATTCCACAGGTTTTCAACTGTTCAAATAGCTCCGGGCTGTAGGGCGAGCCCACAATGAATGCACCATCTACGCGGCGGTTTCGAATAGATTTTGGCAGCTCATGTGGATTTGCAATCGAACAAAAATGCTCTGTGATAATTCCATAATCTGTGTCCAGCAGGCCGTCCATAATGCCGAGACTGATGTTGTAGGAACACATACCAGTATGCTGGTCAAAGCCATATCCATCCTGCGGATTTTCCTCCGCCATGATAATGACACCGAGACTGTTTGTCGTTTTACGGCTTAAGCCGCGCGCGTTATTATCCGGGACGTATCCAAGCTCTCGGATAATACGCAATACATGCTCACGTGTTTCTTGCTTCACAAGCGGACTGTTATTCAAAACCAGAGATACAGTGCTTCGGGAGACGCCTGCGGCGCGTGCAACGTCGATGATGGTCATGCCGCATACCTCCTTGCACTACTAAGATAAATTTATTCTAATTTGGATCGGTCTAAAAATCAATCCTAATTTTGTGACAGATTTGCGCTGCCTAATTTAGTACTTTTGCACAAGGTCAATACAACTCTATTTGCGTGTCAGCACAGGCTTTGCGAAATTCTTTCGGAACCTGTTCATCTGTGACGACAACATCAATTTGGTCAAGCGCTGCAAAGCTGAATGTGCTGGAAAGACCAATTTTCTGTGAATCCATCAGCATAATTACGCGATCTGTACACTGCAGAACTGCTCGCTTCAGCTCCGCTGCGTCTGCATCGCCACAGGCAAAGCCGGCGTTTTCGTTATAGCTCGTCGTACTGAGAATCGCCAGATCAAAATGCAGCTGCGATAACTCCTTCAGCGTCTGTGGACCGCCAACACACATACTGTTTCTATTCATTTTTCCACCGAACAGATGGACTTCTAGCTTTGACAACTGTGCAAGTTCTGGTAAATAATCCAACCCGGATGCAAAAATCAGCATCTGCATATCTGGCATACAACGGACGAGTTCCGTGACTGTAGAACCAGAGTCTAGGAAAACAGAACGATTTTCCGCCAAAAAAACAACTGCTTTTTTTGCGATGGCTTGTTTTTGTGGTAAATTCCGCATCCGCCGCCGAGAAAGAAGATCATCGCTTCCGATGACTGAATAGACAGACTTTGCACCGCCGTAAACGCGCAAGATTTGGTGCGTCTCGTCCAAATATTTCAGATCTGTCCGCAGCGTCATTTCCGATACATCCGAAAAGCGTTCTTTTAACTGTGCAAAGCTTACGTTGCCCATAGTATTAACCAGTTCAACGATCCGTCTGCGCCGTTCTTCCATTTTATACACCGTCCTTTTAGATTAGTATATATAGCTTTTGTCTCAAAGTCAATTTTTGATTTTAACTGTTGACTTAACAATCTCAGTATGCTATTTTGTTGATACAAAAGTATTAACTTTTGAAATAACAACGCTTGGAGGATTTCTTATGCAACGTGCGATTATGATTGGCGCAGGCAACATTGGTCGCGGATTTATTGGTGCATTGCTTGCAAAAAGCGGATATCAGGTCCTGTTTGCGGATGTGAATCAGTCGATTATTGATGCAATCAATGAAAAAAAGCAATATACTGTACATATCAAGGACACAATCTGCCGCGATTTTTCTATCCAAAATGTCCGAGGAATTAGTTCAGCAGGAGAAGCACTGTCGCAAGCAGTTTGCGATTGCGATTTGATTACGACAGCTGTTGGTGTCAATGTCCTGCCAATTGTTGCAAAACCGCTTGCAGAGGGCTTACGTCGCAGAATGCGGGCTGGAAATAAGCAGCCGCTGAACCTGATTGCCTGTGAAAATGCAATCAGAGCAACCTCTCAGCTGAAAAAAGCAATCTTTTCGTTTTTGAATCCAGAAGAACAAGCGTTCGCTACGCGGTTCATTGGATTTGCGGACTGTGCAGTTGACCGGATTGTTCCGCGTGCCCTTTTCAACGATGTACTGGACGTTGCAGCGGAGGAATATTACGAATGGGACATCGAATCAACGAATTGGAAAGGTAAGCGTCCTCAAATTTCTGATGCAAACTTCGTGAAAGATCTTTCACCATATATCGAGCGTAAACTCTTTACACTGAATAGTGGGCATGCAATTTGTGCCTATCTTGGTTTTTTGCACGGGCATGAAACAGTTTTACAGAGTATTTCTGATAGAGCAATCAGCGATATCGTCTATCAGGCTATGCAGGAAAGCGGAAACGGTCTGATCCAAAAATTTGCATTGGATGAAACAAAGCATCACGCATATATTGACCGCATTGTTGCACGTTTTCAGAACCCCTACTTAGAGGATAGCGTACTGCGAGTCGGTCGTGACCCAATTCGAAAGCTTTCTGCAGATGAGCGGTTGATAAAACCGCTTATGACTGCAGTTTCCTACGGCTGTGGTGTGGATCATCTTTTGTTTGGAGCTGCAGCAGCTTTACATTTTGTGAATTCAGAAGATTTACAGAGTGTAAGACTCCAACAAATGCTGCAGTCGAAAGGAGTAATGCACACACTCTGCGAGTACTCTGGATTAACACTAGAGAACCCGCTGACACAGCGAATCACAGATATCTATCGTGCCTTGAATATTTAGATTGTCTGCTACAAGTGCAGTTTTTTTTGCAGCATATTTGGAGCGATCCAATTTTGCGGCAGCGTATTTTAAAGCAAATCTCATCACGAGATGCATTTCAGTCCGTAAAGCAATCTGATCTTGCCGCAGCGGTGAATCCTACCGAGCCGGTAATGACTACGCCATTCGTAGTCGCCGCTGCAATGAACGATCAGAAGGTTTCCGTCTGTATCCTTGCCGCCGACAATGCCGACGTGTACGTCTGCCGAGTAAAATACGAGCTCGTCCGGCTGCACGTCACTCCATGAGATATTCGCGCAGTAGCCGTGCTGTGAGACTGTGCCTCCGCCGCGTCCGGGCAGATATGCACCGCTCGTGATGTTATAAAACGTCCAGTCCACAAAGCCAGAGCAGTCCAATCCGAACGGAAGCGCTTTGTCGGTCGAAGCACTGCCCGGTGCAGTAACCGTTGTCGGGGTTCCCTAGCGGCTGTCCCAGCCGAGTGTTAAACTCTTAATAGCGATAGGTAATCCACCGCTTCACACCGTGCTTGCGACTTTCACCGCACACGGCGCAGCATCAGTGCAGATTATTTGTTGCGTGTATGTGAAGTAACCAGTTTATTCCTAAAACCTTGGATTTTCTTTTGCGCTTCGCTGTCGAACTCACTAATAGCGACTTGATAAACGCCTAAATTGGATTTTCCAACGTTGGTTTATCCTACGTTGGAAAATCCAACGCAATAAAATAAAGATATAATTAAGTAAAGATATATAAATTACTGATAGAATCGAATCGATTCAGAAGCGGTATCAGCAAGTGAAAATTTTCTGCAAAGGGCCATTGACAAACGTTTGTTCAGACGTTATCATGTGAAACGTGGCAGGAAATCCTGCTAACAACAAAATAATCCGAAGCGCACCATGAAAAGTAATGAAGGAGCGCTGCGACCGAGAAATGGCCGCAGCGCTCCTTTTGGTGCTCTTTAGGAGAAATATGGGGGGGATCACAATCCCAAACAACTGAATAACCAGCGACGCGGACAACACCGCAGGTTGGGAAAAGCGCACGGTGCGCGCGACGACCTCGTCGAAGCAAGCTGCGTATCTTTCGCTTCCGTGCAAGCACGAAAGCTCAATCACTACGCTGCTTCTCCTCTCCCCACAAAGCCATCCGGCTTTGCGGGGTCCTCAAGACGGGCGAGCGAGAAACGCGCCGTGGGCAGCCTTGGCAGGCTGCATCACGCCGCCCAACCTGTTTGGACACACAATGTCCGGCCTGCACGTAAGACAGGCTGCCGTGGCTGGGGTTGCAAGCAGTCAAGACCCCTTCCACGAGCTGTGAGAGCTGCCACGCTCTGTCTGCGCTGTTCCCCATCGCCGGGGCGCGAGCTGCAAATACGGCGGAAGAAAAAACCATAGCGACTATTGTAACGACTACAAAAGGCAAAAATCCGAATTTCAGATTTTCATAGCGACTAATGTAGCGACTAAAAAGAAAACCAAAATGCAAACCAAGGAACTGTTTGCATTTTGGAAAGGAGGAGCGACGAAGCAGATGAGAGGTGACTTTTGATGCGCGGCATAAAAAGTCATCGCGAAGCAGCGCAGTCCGCGACGACGCGCGCAAGCATCGCGTTTTGGTACCAAAACGCAGCTTGCAGGGAGAACCCTGACCCCAATGCCGCCTCCGGGCGGAAGATTAACGGCTGAACTGCGGCACAAGTCAGAAAACGCACATCGGCGCAGCCGTTTGCTCTGCGGCGTGGGGCGCGTTGTGCCGATGTGTGCGGTTTTATGGGCCGACCGCGCATCCGTGCAGGTCTGCGCCACACAAACGCCGCGTCCGCCCGCCGTGGCGGCGTGAAGAAAACAGAACAATAAATTTTACTTGGGTAATTCTTTTCGGCCATTCAAAAAACAAATTTTGATTCCCAGAATGGGAGAAAGGACGCCAAATGAACCAGAAACGATATCATTCGCTGGAAGAATTGCCCCTGATGATGAACATGACAGATGTTGCTGCCGCCCTTGGCATTTCCAGAGCCGGAGTTTATAAGCTGGCCCATGACAGCTATTTCCCGGCTTTCCAGATTGGCAAACGGATTGTCGTTTCGCGCGAGAAATTTCTCGAATGGCTGGACCGACAGTGTGAGGAACAAAAATGTGCGTGAAGGAAGATTGGGCTTGCGATTCGGCTGTGTTTGTGGTAATCGTGTGTGCTAACCGAAAACGAAGGAGGTAAATACGATGCCAAAACGACGCGCCAACGGCGAAGGGAATATTCGCAAGCGCAAAGATGGTCGGTGGGAAGGCAGATATACGGCGGGCTATGATGCAAACGGAAAGGCAATCACGAAAAATGTGCTTGGAAAGACACAGGCAGAAGTCAAAGATAAACTACGGGCCGCGATTGAGGACAGCAAGAAGCTCGATCCGGTGAAGGCTGGCAGCTATACACTCGAACAATGGTTGAAGCTCTGGTACTCCGTTTACGTCGAACCACAGGTACGGTACTCAACACGGGAGTTTTATCACAACGCGATTGATCACCACATCATTCCAAAGCTTGGCAGCGTGAAGCTGGAAAAGTTGACGATGCTGCAAATCCAGCAGTTTTACAACGAGCTGCTCAAGAGCGGTCGCGTGCAGAAGAAAAACCAGCCGGAGCTGAAAGAACACGGTCTGAGTCCTCGCATGGTGCAATGCGTTCATGTGGTGCTGAACAAAGCGTTGGAGCATGCGGTGGAAGAAAAGCTGATTTTAGCAAATCCTGCGAAGAATTGCAAAATTCCAAAGAACGCGCGCAAAGAGATGAAAATTTTGCCTGAAGCATTGATCGGCCCATATTTGAATGCAGCGAAAGAGCATGGGATTCTTGCACCGATGTATCTGGAGCTGACCACGGGCTTGCGCCGCGGAGAACTGCTGGCCCTGCGGTGGGAAGACTTGGATGTTCAAAACCGTACACTCTCGATCAACAAAAGCGTCGCGCGGCAGGGCGGAAAGCTGGTCATCAGTACGCCCAAAACGCCAAATTCCATCCGAACGGTTCTTCTCCCAGAGGACACAGTGAAACTTCTTGTGGAAGAACACGAACGCCACCCTGCGAATCCATATTTGTTCCCATCTCCGCGCACAGGCGAGACGTGGGACCCGGATGGCTTCCGCAGGCTGCACGAACGGATCATCAAGGAGATTGGCGCGGAACATGTGAGATTTCATGATATGAGACACACATTCGCGACGTTATCGTTGAAAAGCGGCGTGGACGTGCGGACGCTGTCTGAAACGCTGGGTCACTTCAGCGCAGGATTCACGCTCAGCACCTACGTTCACTCAACACCGGGGATGAAACAGAGCGAGGCAGATGCAATAGGAAACACCATCCGCAACGCGATCTGAACCCAAAACCAAAGCGGCGGCTGCAACTTGCAGCCGCCGTTAAAATATTCGAAAAACGATTGGAGAATGGTATATTCGTGCTATTTTGTCAAATAAATCTCAATAAATCCACCGCGTTTTCGCGTAAACTGCTCCCCAAGTCAAGGACAAAATAAGGTGACCCATTCCGCTAACATGGATAGCTGCCGGTTATCAGGTACTGGTAATACTCGTTCGGCGAGAGCTTTGCCAGATCCCACTGGTATCGGTCGTTGTTATAGTAGTCCATCCAGTCGTCGATTGACCGCTGCACATCCGCAAAGCACGTCCAATTTGGAATCTTCTCCGCCAACTCGTCCTTCATATGTCCGAAAAAGCTCTCCTGCGGCGCGTTGTCCCAGCAATTTCCCTTCCGCGACATTGACTGCCGCAGGCTACTGTTTTTCACAAGCTGAATGAACTTGATGCAGGTGTAATGGCAGCCCTGGTCGCTGTGCAGGATTGTCTCTTTTTTCAGCGAAATTCCATGCTGATGTACCATTTTCTCTACCGTTTCCAGCACAAAATCCACCTCCAGAGACTCGCTCAGCACATAAGAAAGGACCTGCTTCGTACATCCGTCCAGGATCGTGGAGAGATAGCAGAACGCGCCGTTCAGCGGAATATAGGTGATATCCGTCAGCAGGACGCTTCGCGGTCCGTGCATCTCAAACTCCCGCTTCACAAGGTTTTCCGCCGTGTTGTTCGTCCGGATCGCCTTCTGCATCCGCCGGTATGGATTTGCCTTGCGGATCGGACAGACAAGACCGAATTTCTTCATCAGCCGTCGGATCTTCTTTCCGTTCATCCGGACGCCGGTATGCAGCAGCCGCATATGAATGCCGCGCACGCCTTTGGCGTAACCACGAAACCGGTAAGCCTCCAGAATCTGCTGGAAATCCGCCGCATCCTGTGCCTCCCGCGCGGCTCGCTTCTGCTCGGAGGAAAGCCACACATAATAGCCGGAACGGGAAACGCCCGCGATCTCACACAGCTCGGATATTGTGAGAATGTTCGATTTTTCCATGCTTGTGTCCCGGATGACGCCGAATTTGAAGCTGCTATCTTCCATACTCAGGTATCCGAATCCGTTTCTTCCGGCTGCCGCATAAGTTTTTTTAAGAACGTCATCTGCTGCTGAAGATACATGATTTCCTGCTGCATCCGACGCTCACTCTCCCGGCGGGACATTTTTTCCAGCTCTGCCGCGCCGAACTGCTCCCTGCTGATCCGCATCCGGGATTTTGGCGCAGGCTGGATGCCCTCCGGTGATTTTCCAGCGCGGCGGATGCGCTTTGTGATGTTGTGGATGCGCTCAAAGCCGAGCAGCTCCGGATCATAGCCCAGCTTCCGCAGCGCCATGTTCCCCGTGCATCCCTCCACACTCAGCCGCCAGAAGGCTTCCTTGAACGCCAGCGTGAACGAAATCTGATTTTCCGTGACCTTCTCCGTGTACGGATTTGCACGCAGAAGCTCCTGTTCCGCCGCGCTGAATTTTTTCCTTGTTCCCATAGCCGTCTCCTTCTTCCTGCCTTCAGTATACCATGTTTCGCGCCGCTATGGGTCTTTTCCTTGTCCACTTCTTGGGGTATAGTTTCGCGCCCGTTTGGGTCAAATCTGGGTCAGGTCGCATGACTGCAAGAAAGCAGCCGATTATTTGCGGGAGAAAGTAAAGAAAAAGTCCTGAAATCGTGAGATTTCAAGACTTTTTTGGTGGAGATAAGCGGGATCGAACCGCTGACCTCATGACTGCCAGTCATGCGCTCTCCCGGTTAGTGCGGTTACATACCCCCTAAACCGGGTCAAAAGAGCGCTTCAATACGCGGGCAACCCAAAAACACACCCTGAATGTTTTTCATTATAGTCAAAGAAAGCCCGTATATCAAGGAAAATAATTTTTCTGCTTTGCGTCCCTCCACGGCATGATATAATTTTTATGTCCATGTTGGAAAGGAGGTGCGGGCATGGAAAAAGAATATATTGCCGGAGAGCCCCAACGATACGAAATTGGCGGTCGAGTTTTTATCGTTGAGCCACGGTACAGGAAAGACGGTGAAAGCATGGCAGACATCTTGCTAAAGCTGATGTTTGCCGACTTAGACGAAGAGATGCGAGCAGCAAATAAAACTACAACGGACTAAAATTGAAAGTATCAATCTGGCAGTCAGCAAGAGGTTTTTATTCTAACAAAAGCTCCCGTTGCCTAAGTCTTTATAGGCAGCGGGAGCTTAAAATTAAGAACAACGCCGCCCAACAGGACAACGGGCGGCGTTTTCATATATAAAACCATGAAGGGAGGTCACTTCCACCCGGCCAGTCTGCGGACTGGCTTTTTTCATGCCACGAAAAGGAGGTTTGCAAATGGCAGATGATAAGAA
>ERZ779729.816-NODE-816-length-26383-cov-6.006761_pt1 | contig 26383 bp, 22 predicted proteins | sample MGYA00511072_ERZ779729 | MGnify/ENA primary metagenome ERZ779729 (study PRJEB29588, sample SAMEA2156675) | human gut metagenome | biome: human gut; feature: human-associated habitat; material: faeces | place: Denmark | collected 2008/2010 ...
CTGCCTGCCTAATCCGAGGACACGCTTCAAGGTACCCCTATCAGGAGTAGCGGAAGGCCCTGCCTGCTTTTTATCGTGCCCGGAGCGCTGGGGCGTCCAGGTTCCGATAGGTTTTCACGATGATCACGGCGGAGATGACGATCTGGAAGAATTTCATGACGATGTCCACCACCGCCATGGGGATCTGGGCATACTGCTCCTGGCCGAACACCGGGTCCAGGGCCATGCTGACAAAGGCGCAGCAGCCGCCCCACATGCTCCGTTCCCAGAAATTCGTTGGAGCGTTCCATAAAATATCACTTTCCTTCCTGCAAAATACCCGGCTCCGGGCATTTTTGCCGCAAAAAAAGCGCGGCGCTTCTGCAACCGGATTTACGCAGAAACGCCACACGCTGTGGAATCAGTATATCAGATTTTGGGAAAACCTGCAAATGGTGGTTGTGTGCAAAAATCGGCTCCCGTCCGGCGGCCCGGAATGGACGATTTTCACAATGACCCCCGGCAGGAGGTCTTATTTTGCATACAGCAGCCCGATGAGCCAGTTCAGCGTCCGTCCCGGCAGGATCCGGGTCAGGAACACGAAGAACTGATAGTCCATCCGTATGGTATAGATGGGCTTGGGCCGCCGCTTCATGGCCACCCGGGCGATGAACGCCCCGGCCTTGGCGGGGTCCATGCCGTTCTGCTCGTCGTGCTCCATCCGCTGGACGGACCGGCCGATGCGGCCGCCGTACACATTGTCGCCCTCCATGGTTTTCACCCGGGCGGCGGTGAAGCCCGTGTGGATGTCCCCGGGCTGCACGGCGCACACCGTGATGCCGAAGGGCCGCAGCTCGTTGGCCAGGGCCATGGTATAGGCGTTCACCGCCGCCTTTCCGGCGGAGTAATACGCCTGGAAGGGAATGGGGCAGGGCGCCGCCACGGAGCTGAGGTTCACGATGCGGCCCCGGCCCGCCTGGCGCATATGGGGGATCACGGCCTTGTTCATCCGCACCATGCCGAAGAAGTTCACGTTCAGCAGGCGCTGGGCCTCCGCCGTGTCGGTGAACTCCACCGCCCCGGAGATACCGAAGCCCGCGTTATTCACCAGCACGTCAATGCGCCCGGCCCGGTCCATGATCTCCGCCACGGCGGCGCGGACCTGGTCCTCGTCGGTGATGTCGCAGCGGATGTGGTGCAGGCCCTCCACCCCCTGTTCCCGGCGGCTCAGCTCATACACGGTATAGCCCGCTTCCCGCAGATACAGGGCCGTGGCCCTGCCGATGCCGGAGGTCCCTCCGGTGATGACGGCGATCTCACTCATGATCCTTCACCAGCACGTCCGCCATGATGTCCATGGCCTCGTCCAGCAGGGCCTCGGTATGGGTGGCCATATAGCTGGTCCGCAGCAGGGCCTCCCCCTCCGGCGTAGCCGGGGGCAGGGTGGGATTCACATACACGCCCCGGTCATAGATCTCCCGGGCCACCTCCAGGGTGTGATAGGTCTCATAGGTATAGATGGGGATGATGGGCGTGGGGGCCGTCAGGGCGGACTCCCGGATCTTCAGTCCCCGGTCCGTCATGCCCTTGCGGGCATAGAGGCTCAGCTCCCGCAGCCGCTCCGGCAGCTCGGGATGCTGCTCCAGGTGCCGCAGGGCCGCCAGGGCCGTGGCGCAGTTGGCCGGGGGAATGGACGCCGAGAAGATGAAGGGCCGGGACGCGTGGCGCACAAAGTCCGCCACCTCCTCCGAGGCCGCCATGTATCCGCCCAGGGACGCCAGGGACTTGGAAAACGTGCCCATATAGATGTCCACCTGGTCCTCCAGGCCGAAGTAGCTGGCCGTACCCCGGCCGCCCTGGCCCAGAACGCCCAGGCCGTGGGCGTCGTCCACCATGACCCGTGCCCCGTACTTTTTGGCCAGGGCGCAGATCTCCGGCAGTCTGGCGATGTCGCCGCCCATGGAGAACACGCCGTCGGTGACGATCAGGGCGCCGTTCTTCTCCGGCACCCGCTGCAGGCACTTCTCCAGTTCCTCCATGTCGCTGTGGCGATAGCGCAGCATCTTGCCGTAGCTCATCTGGCACCCGGCATAGATGGAGGCGTGATTCTCCCGGTCGCAGATGACGTAGTCATGCCGGTCCACCAGGGCGCTGATGATGCCCACGTTGGACTGATACCCCGTGCCGAAGGTGACGATGCCGGGCTTGCGCAGGAACTTTCCCAGCTCCGCCTCCAGCTCCAGGTGCATCTCCAGGGTGCCGTTGAGGAACCGGGAGCCGCTGCACCCGGTGCCGTAGCGCTCCAGGGCGTGAATGCCCGCCTCCACCACGTCCGGGGCGATGGTCAGGCCCAGATAGTTGTTGGAGCCCAGCATGATCCGGCGCTTGCCCTCCATCTGCACCTCCACGTCCTGCCGGGATTGCAGCGCGTGAAAATAGGGATACACCCCCGCCTCCTTCAGCTCCTTGGCCAGGGACGGGGCATAGCATTTCTCGAAAATGTCCATGTAAGACCTCCTTGCTGATATGAAATATTAGATTTCATAGAGAAAAGCATCGAATTAACAGGGAATGATGATTCAACTTATTATATACTGCCCCCCGCTTCCCTGTCAACCGGTGATTTGCGGGGTCACACGGACCGGGTGGCCACCACGTCCACGCCGGTGCCCAGCACGTTGGGGATCACCACGTCCCCGGCGGCTACCGGGGCCGTGAGATGCACCCGGCACAGCGCCCGGGCCACGTCCAGCACCCTCTCCTTGGGCACCTCTCCGGCGGTGCGGACGGACACCACCGGCAGCGCGCCGCCGGACACCCGGACGGTGCCGGTGACGGTGCGGGCCGGGTGGGTGCACTCCTTCCGGGCATAGGCGTCCCCCCGGGGGCAGGTGTTGCCGGTGACCCGGGTCACCTGGCCGTTCTCCAGAACGGCGGTCAGCTGGCAGCCCATGGGGCAGCCGATACACGTCAGCTCGCGGATGCTCATTGTGCTCCCTCCTCCACCTGAATGGTGATCTGCTTCAAACCCCGGGGCAGGTCCGCCCGCCGCAGGGTCAGCTGCTCCATCTCGCCGGGGCTGAGAATGCGCTTATGCACCCGGCGCAGCAGCCGTCCGTCCAGATAAACCGCCAGATCGGCGTCCCGATAGGGTTTGCCCACCCGGAACCGGACGGTGACGGTTTCCTCCATGGCCGCCGGGTCCAGATACTGGGGCACGGTGTACCGCACGCCGTTCTGCCCCGTCAGGCGGACGGTCTTGCCCTCCCGCCGGTGCTCCAGCAGGTACCGGGCGGCGTTTTCCCCGGCCCGGGCCGCCTCCTGGGACACGAAGTCCACCAGATCGTGGACGTGCAGCACGTTGCCGCAGGCGAACACGCCGGGAACGGAGGTGGACAGATCGTCCCCTACCTCCGGCCCGCCGGTAACGGCGTCCAGCCGGACTCCGGCCTGCTGGCTCAGCTCGTTTTCCGGCAGCAGACCCACCGACAGCAGCAGCGTGTCGCAGGGGATGTCCCGCTCCGTCCCGGGGATGGGGCGGCGGTTCCCGTCCACCTGGGCCAGGGTCACGCCCTCCAGCCGCTCCCGGCCGTGAATGTCCACCACGGTGGTGGACAGATACAGGGGAATGCCGAAATCCTCCAGGCACTGGACGATGTTCCGCTTCAGGCCGCCGGAATAGGGCATCACCTCCGCCACCGCGTGGACCTTTGCCCCCTCCAACGTCATCCGCCGGGCCATGATCAGGCCGATGTCGCCGCTGCCCAGGATCACCACGTCCCGGCCAGGCATCAGTCCCTCCATATTCACCAGCCGCTGGGCGGTACCGGCGGAATAGATGCCCGCCGGGCGGCAGCCGGGGATGTTCAGAGCCCCCCGGGGCCGCTCCCGGCAGCCCATGGCCAGAATCACCGCATCGGCGCTGAGCTGCACCAGGCCCGTCTCCCGGCCCGTCAGCGTCAGCACCCGGTCCGGCGACAGGTCCAGCACCATGGTGTTCAGCAGGTACGGGATGTTCAGCTCCCGGACCTGGTCGGCAAACCGCCGGGCGTACTCCGGCCCGGTAAGCTCCCGGGAAAAGGTGTGCAGGCCGAAGCCCGCGTGGATGCACTGGTTCAGAATGCCGCCCAGCTCCCGGTCCCGCTCGATGATCAGCAGGTCCTCCACGCCGGCCTTCCGGGCGGCCGCGGCGGCGGCCAGGCCCGCAGGCCCGCCGCCGATGATGGCAAGCTGTACGTGTTTCATCATGCTTCCTCCTTGGTCCGCCCGGCCAGCATCCGGGATGCTCCGCCGTTTTTCGTCAGCTCGGTCTGGGGTATCCCCAGCTCCCGGGACAGGATCTCCATGACCCGGGGGGTGCAGAAGCCCCCCTGGCACCGGCCCATACCGGCCCGCACCCGGCGCTTCACCCCGTCCAGGGACCGGGCCCCGGGGGTGCGGTGGATGGCGTCCACGATCTCGCCCTCGCTGATGCCCTCGCACCGGCACACGATATTGCCGTAGGCGGGGTTTTCCGCCGCCAGACGCTGCCGCTCCTCAAAGGGCAGCTCCCGCAGGTGGACGATGTCCCGGCGCAGGGGGTCGAAATCCGGCTTTTCCGCCGCCCCCAGATACGCCGCCGCCTGCTCCGCCAGATAGGCCCCGATGGCCGGGGCCGAGGACAGCCCCGGGGACTCGATGCCCAGAGCCTCGAAATACCCGGGGACGGGCTGGCCGATGCGGAAATCGTCCTCCCCCTCCGCCAGATGGGCCCGCAGCCCCGCGAAGCTGGTGATCACGTCCCGCAGGGGCAGGCCCGGCACGCTTTTGCGGGCCATATCCTGGGCAAAGGCCAGACCCTCCGCCGTGGTGGCGGTGCGGTCCCGCTGGGGCTGGTCCGCGGCCGTGGGGCCCACCAGCAGGTTGCCGTGGACCGTAGGCGTCACCAGAACGCCCTTGCCCATGGGGCCGGGCAGCTGGAAAACGGTCCGCTGCACCAGGCCGCCGTCCTTCTTGTCCAGCAGGCAGTATTCTCCCCGCCGGGGCACGATGCGGGCGGTGTCGCCGCAGACCTGGTTATGGAGCACGTCGCCCCACACACCGGCGGCGCTGATAACGGCCCGGGTCTCCAGCGGCCCTTGGGACGTCTCCAGCACATAGCCCTCCCCTGCCCGGCGGATGGTCTCCACCCGGGTGTCGAAGCGGAAGGTCACGCCGTTATGGGCGGCGTTTTCCGCCAGGGCGATGGTCATGCCGAAGGGGCAGATGATGGCGCTGGTGGGGGCGTACAGAGCGGCCACGGCCTTCTCCGACAGGGCGGGCTCCAGCTCATGGAGCCTGCCGCCCCGGAGGATCTCCAGGCCCTCCACGCCGTTGGCCCGGCCCCGCTGCAAAAGCTCCTCCAGCCGGGGCAGGCCCGCCTCCTCAAAGCACACCACCAGGGCCCCGTTGCGGCGATAGGGGAAGTCCAGCTCCCGGGACAGCGCCTCCATCCGGCGGCTGCCCTCCACGTTGAACCGGGCCTTCATAGAGCCGGCGGGGGCGTCGAACCCGGCATGAACAATGGCGGAATTGGCCTTGCTGGTGCCCACGCATACGTCCTCTCCCTGCTCCGCCAGGCAGATTTTCAGCTTCCAGCGGCTCAGCTCCCGGGCCACGGCGCAGCCCACCGCGCCGCCGCCGATGATGACGGCATCGTACATAGCGATCTCTCCTTTCCGTGAAAAAAGAGCCATGCCAAAGCCCGCCCGGTCTCCCGGACGTTCCCTGTGCATGACTCAGACTCTCAATGCATTCCCATATTGGATTATGGCCCCATTATACGCCCTGCGCCCCCGCTTGTCAACGGCAAGCGGGGGCGCAGACGGCGCGTTACTGCGCCTCGATCTCCTTGATATTCACTTCGTTCCCCTGCACCAGCCAGGTATCCTCGCTGCCGCAATAGGGGCAGGTCCGGCCCTGGGGTACGGTGTCGTAATCCCGGCCGCAGCCGCCGCAGTGGGTGACGGCGGGGACCGTTTCGATGCGCAGCGCCGCCCGGGGCATCAGCTCCGTCCGGGCCGCCGCCCATTTCCAGCAGCTCTCCAGCTCGTGGGGCACCACGCCGGACACCTGGCCCAGCTCCAGGGTCACCGACGCCACGTCGGTGAGGCCCTGCTCCCGGCCGATGTTCTCCACGGCCCGGATCACATGAAATACGATTCCCAGCTCGTGCATTACTTCTTCCCGGCCTTGCGGATCTTGATCTCCCGCTTGACCATGTAGGGCAGGATGGCCTTCATCTTGTCCTCGGCGGGGATCATGTGGGTGCACTCCGGACGCTCCCGGTGCAGGTGGATGGCGTCAAAGGCGCACTTGGTGGTGCACACGCCGCAGCCGATGCACTTGTTGGGGTCCACCACGGAGGCGCCGCAGCTGAGGCAGCGGGCCGTCTCCTTCTGCACCTGCTGGGCGGTGAAGGCGATGCGCTCGTCCCGGAAGGTCCGGCGCAGGGCCTCGTTGTACCCGATCTGCTGGCGGGGGGTGTTGTCAAAGCCCACGGGGATCAGGGCGTTCTCCTTGTCCAGCTCCACGAACTGGCGGCGGTTGCGGCCAATGGTCAGGGTGGCCTTCTGGACGAACCGGTGCAGGGAGATGGCGCCCTCCTTACCGGCGGCAATGGCGTCAATGGCGAACTTCTGGCCGGTGACGGCGTCGCCGCCGGCGAAGATGCCGGGCTCCGCCGTCTGATAGGTCACGGGGTCCACCTGGGCGGTGCCGTTGGGGTTGAAGGTCACGGCGGTGCCGGTCAGCAGCTGCCGCCAATCCACCTTCTGGCCGATGCAGTACAGCACCGCGGCGCACTGGGCCTGGCAGGTGTCGTTGTCGTCAAACTCCGGGGCGAAGCGGCCCTGGTCGTTCTTCACCCGCAGACACTTGCGGAAGCGGATCCCGGCGGCATGGCCGTTTTCGGTGACGATCTCCGTCTGGCCCCATCCGGCGTGGATGGTGATGCCGTCCCGCTCACACTCGCCCCGGTCCTCCGGGCCCATGGGCATATCGTCATAGCTCTCCAGGCAGTACAGGTCCACGGACTCCGCGCCGCAGCGCACCGCCGTCCGGGCCACGTCGGCGGCGATGTTGCCGCCGCCGATGACCACCACCCGGCCTTCCAGCTTCGTCTCCTGGCCGCCGTTGACCCGGCGCATGAAGTCGATGCCCGCCGTGACGCCCTGGGCGTCGTCGCCGGGGATGTTCAGCCTGCCGCCGGACTGCAGGCCCACGGCCACATAGAAGCCCTGATAGCCCTGCTCCCGCAGCTGGGCAATGGTCACGTCCTTGCCCACCTCCACGCCGCAGCGGAACTGGACGCCCATTTCCCGCAGCACGTCGATCTCCGCCTGGACCACGTCCTTCTCCAGCCGGAAGCTGGGCAGGCCGTTCTCCAGCATGCCGCCCAGACGCTGCTCCTTTTCAAACACGGTGGGGCGATAGCCCTTCTCCGCCAGGTAATAGGCGCAGGACAGGCCCGCCGGGCCGCCGCCGATGATGGCGATCTGCTGGTCGAACTCGCCGTCTACCTTGGGGATCACCTTCTCCGGCACGAACCGGGTGGCGGCGTCCAGGTCCTGCTGGGCGATGAAGCGCTTCACCTCGTCAATGGCCACCGCCTGGTCCACGGTGCCCCGGGTGCAGGCGTCCTCACAGCGGCGGTTGCAGATGCGGCCGCACACGGCGGGGAAGGGATTCTCCCGCTTGATCAGCTGCAGGGCCTCCCGGTACTTGCCCTGGGCCGCCAGCTTCAGATAGCCCTGCACCGCGATGTGGGCGGGGCAGGCGGTCTTGCAGGGGGCGGTGCCGGTGTCGTAGCAGTTGACGCGGTTCTTGTCCCGGTAGTCGATGGCCCACTTGTCGGGGCCCCACTTCACCGCATCCGGCAGCTCCTGCCGGGGATATTCCACGGGGCCGTCCTTGGTGCACAGCTTCTGGCCCAGCTTCACCGCACCGGCGGGACAGTATTCCACGCACCGGCCGCAGGCCACGCACTGGTCCGTCTCCACCCGGGCCACATAGGCGCTGCGGGACATGTTGGGGGTGTTGAACAGCTGGCTGGTCCGCAGGGCGTTGCAGACGTTGACGTTGCAGTTGCAGATGCCGAAAATCTTCTGTTCGCCGTCGATGTTGGTGATCTGATGGACGAAGCCGTTGTCCTCGGCCTTCTTGAAGATGGCCATGGCCTCGTCATAGGTGATGTACTCGCCCCGGCCGGTTTCCACGATATAGGTGGCCATGTCGCCCACGGCGATGCACCAGCTCTCCGGGTCGTCGCCGCAGCCCTCGTTCAGATACTGGCGGCTGGCCCGGCAGGAGCACATGCTCTTGGCGTACTTGCCCTCGTACTTGTGCAGCCAATAGGAGATCTTCTCCAGGCCCACGGCCTCGTTCTCCGTTTCGATGGCCTTTTCCACGGGGATCACGTGCATGCCGATGCCGGCGCCTCCGGGAGGCACCATGGGGGTGATCTTTTCCAGGGGCAGGAAGGTCATCCGCTCGAAGAAGGCCGCCACCTGGGGATGCTCGTCCATCTGGCTGCGGCGCATATTGAAAAACTCCGCGCTGCCGGGGACGAACTGGGGCAGAACATAGCGCTTTTCGTGGTCGGGGTTCTTCCCGTCCAGATTCTCCCAGTTATACTCGATCAGGCCCACCCAGGCCATGTCGTCCAGCAGCTTCTGCAGGGGCTCCCGCTCCAGCTTGGTCAGCTTCATCAGCTGCCCGATGGTCTTGGGCTTGCGGACCCCCATCTTCAGGGCCACGTCCGCCATTTCGTCGCTGATCAGGTCCGCCAGGCCCCAGTATTCCGGGTCGTTGCCCTTGACGCCCTTGAGCTTGGCGGGCACCCGGTCGGTGATCATGGCCACCAGCTTGGCGATCTTGGGCCGGGGCTCCTCCACCACGGGGATGGTAAAGGGCAGCTTCTCCTGCTCCAGGGGGAACGCGGTGGGCCGGTCGCCGTTGATGTTCTTTCCCATGTGAAATCTCCTTTATCTCCGCCTCAAGGGCGATTTTTCTGCATGAACTCACCTTAATGATACCAATTTCCGGGGCAAAAAGCTATTGACTGTTCTTATAAAGTTATGGTATCCTATTTTATGGTCCTGGTCGGACCAGAAGGAGGGCGACCTATGGATTTCCGTCCCATTGTGGCCCCGTCCATCCGGGAGCTGTTTATCCAGCAGGTGGAGGGGGCGATCCTGTCCGGGCAGCTGAAGCCCGGGGACCGGCTGCCCACGGAGCGAGAGCTGGCCGACACCATGCACATCAGCAAAACCGTGGTCCATGAGGGCCTGCGGGAGCTGCACCGCCTGGGCTTTCTGGACATCGCCTCCCGCCGGGGCGTCACCGTGGCGGACTATGCCCAGACCGGCAGCCTGGAAACGCTGATGGCCATCATGGATTATCACGGGGGCCTTCCCGACGAGAAAACCGCCCGCAGCATCCTGCGCCTGCGGTATTATCTGGAGGCCCCGGCTCTGCGGGACCTGGCCGCGTCCCACACCGCCGCCGATCTGGACACCCTCCGCGCCCTCCAGCGCCAGGCGGAGGAGGCCCCGGACACCGCCGCCCTGGCCCAGGCCCTGTTCCGCTATCACCGGGGGGTGACGTTTTTAAGCGGCAACACCATCACGCCCCTGCTGTTCAACGCCTTCATGCAGGTGAACCTGGAGTTCTGGTCCGGCTATATCCGGTCTGTGGGCCGGGAGGAGAGCCTGCGTACCCTGGCCCGGTTCACGGACCTCATCGCCGCCGGACAGGGGGACCGGGCCGCCCAGCTGCTGGACGACGGCCTGCGGCGGTTTGTGACCACGCTGTAAATTCACATTTTGTTCAAAATATCCGTTTATTCTTGTGGAAAAGCCATAGATTCCGTTCGGAAAATTCTGCAATTTGCCAATTGTACTCCCTCCCGGGTATGGTATAATGATGGTATCTTATATAAAGGAGGCTTTTCCATGAGACGCACAAAAGCTCTGCTTTCCTGTCTGCTGGCGCTGGCCCTGGTGATGCTGACCGCCTGCGGCGCCAGACAGCAGACCGTCCACCGGCTGTCCGCGGACCGGGTGACCCAGGCGGCAACGGTGTCCCAATTGCAGGAGGTCAGCGACCTGATCGTGGTGTTTACCCCGGAGACTCAGGAAAACGTCCTCTCCCGCTACAGCGACGGCAATGTCTCCACCGGCTACACCAGAACCACCGGCCAGGTGACCCAGGTGCTGAAGGGCCAGGCCCCGGCGCAGCTGGTGATCACCGAGGAGTGCTACACCGCAGACGACGCCCTGTGGACCCAGGGGGGCTATCTGCCTATGGAAACCGGCAAGCCCTATCTGCTGTTCCTCACCGCCTATGACGACGGCTCCGACTATGCGGGGATGTACTATCCCACGGAGCTGGAGCGGGGCAAGTACCCCCTGGGGCAGGCCCTGACCACCGCCGACTCCGCCGCCCAATGGCAGGTATACTCCCTGGACGGCGACACCCTGTCCGATTATCAAAGCTGGTACCGGCAGGTGTCGGCCCTGTATCCCGATCTGTTCTGACCCGCCTGGCAAATGTCCGCATCCCCTCCGGCCCCGCCGGAGGGGATTTTTCCGCCCGGGGCCGTCCACCGGCGGGATTCGCCTTTCTTCGACTTGAAAAGCCGGGGGAAACGTGCTATACTTGACTATAATTTCGCGTATCGTGCTTTGGGAGAGGGGGAAGCGCCGCCATGGTGGATATTCACTGCCACATTCTGCCGGGGGTGGACGATGGGTCCCCCTCTATGGAAGACTCGCTGGAGATGGCCCGCATGGCGGCGGACTCCGGCGTCACGGACATCATCGCCACGCCCCACTGCAATCTCCCCGGGGACGGCCCGAAGAATTACCGCTCCGCCGCCCTGCGCACGGGCTTTTCCCGGCTGCGGCAGGCCCTGGAGCAGGAGGGGATCCCTCTGGGCATCCACCCGGGGGCCGAGGTGTTCTGCACCCCGGAGCTGCCCGAGCTGCTGGACCGCCGCCAGCTTCAGACCCTGGGCGGGGGCCGGTATCTGCTGGTGGAGTTCTATTTTGACGAGTCGGCGGAGTTCATGGAGCAGTGCTTCCACCAGATCCGCACCCGGGGCCTGACCCCGGTGGCCGCCCATCCGGAGCGGTACGATGCCGTGCAGCGGGACCCGTATATCATCCGCCGCTGGTTTGAGGGCGGCGTGGTCATCCAGCTGAACAAGGGCAGCATTCTGGGGCGTCTGGGCCGCCGGGCCCAGGACACGGCCCTGTGGCTGCTGGAGCGGGGGCTGGCCCACGCCGCCGCCAGCGACGCCCACAGTCCCACCGTCCGCACCACCCATATGGAGCTGCTGCGCCGCACCCTGGCCGAGGATTTTTCCCCCGCCTGCCCCCGGCTGCTGCTGGAGGAGAACCCCCGCCGTATTTTAGAGGACCGCCCCCTGGTGGGGACGGACGAGCCTATTTTTTCCCCAAGGGAGGACGAGCTATGAGAGCCATCCGCAAAATGCAGCGCGTGATCCTCGCGCTGTTTATCCTGACCCTGCTGGCCTTCTGCGGCCTGCGGATCTATCGCCGCCTCACTGTGGACGTGACGCCCCCGGTGATCACCTGTTCCACCGATTCCATTGACGTCAGCGTCACCGCCGGGGAGGAGGCCCTGCTGCAGGGGGTCATGGCCTCCGACGACCGGGACGGGGACCTGACGGACCAGATCCTCATCAAGGGCGTGTCCCCCTCCCTGACCGACAGCAGCGCCCAGGTCACCTACATCGTGTTTGACTCCGCCAACAATATGGCCTCCGTCACCCGCACCGTCCGCTACACGGATTACGAGGCCCCCCGCTTCGCCCTGTCCCGGCCCCTGGTATACTCCATGAATCAGACCGTGACCCTGCTGGACCGGCTCACCGCCACCGACGTGCTGGACGGCGACATCAGCAGCAGCATCCGCATCACCTCCCAGAACATCATCAGCACCCAGCCCGGGGTATACAGCGTCACCGCTCAGGTGGACAGCCGCCTAGGCAACTCGGTGGTGCTGCCGCTGAAGGTGGTCATCACCGCCGGCGGGCCGCAGCTGATCACCCTGTCGGACTATCTGGTGTACCTGCCCCGGGGATCGGCCTTTGATGCCGCCGGGTATATCCAAAGCGTCACCGCCCCCGACGGAACGGCCCTGTCCGCCGGACAGGTCAGCATCGAGTCCCCGGTGGACACGTCCGTCCCCGGAACGTATCATGTGGGTTACAGCGTCACCGCCCAGGGCCAGAGCTATACCGTCTATCTGGCGGTGGTGGTGGAATAAAGGAGGGATCGTCATGGATGAAAACAATCAGGGCCTGCAATGGTCCCATATCGAGCCCCTCTGCATCCTGCGGGCGCTGGCGCGGCAGCTGTGGATGCTGCTGCTGGCGGCCCTCACCTGCGCCATGGCGGCATGGATCGTGCTGACGTGCTTCGTGACCCAGCAGTATACCAGCTCCACCACCTTCTCCGTCACCACCCGCACCAGCAACCTGTACTATACGAATATCACCGCCGCCGCCGATGTGGCCGCCTCCTATTCCCAGCTGCTGCAGAGCCGGGTCCTGCGCCAGACCATGGAGCAGAATCTGGGCATGCCCCTGAACGGCGCCGTCACCGCCCAGCAGCTGGGGGAAACCAACCTCATCCGGGTCACCGTCACCGCCGACACCCCCCGTCAGGCCCTGGTGCTGCTCAAGGCCGTGTCCGATAACTACGGGTCCCTGTCGGCCCATGTGTCCTCCACGGCGGTGCTGTCCCAGCTTAACTCTCCCAGCCTGTCCGTGGCCCCCTCCCGCAGCTATAACGTGCCCAAGATCTGCCTGATGGCCGCCATCGCCGGTGCGGCGCTTACCGCCCTGGGCGTTGCCTGGGCCAGCGTCAGCAGCGGCACGGTGCAGACCCAGGAGGGCGCCCGCAGCGACCTGGACGCCAAGATCATCTCCACCGTGCCCCACGAGGGCCGCCGAACCCGGAAGCTCCTGGGCTGGTTCGACGACCGCCGCCGGGAGCGCCGGGCCCGCCGGGGCGGGCAGCGGCTGCGCCGGAACCTGAACATCTCCTCCCCGGCCATCAGCTTCGCCTTTACCGAATCCATCCACCGCATCGCCGAAAAGTTCCAGCATGAGCATGCCAAGGGCCGCCGGGTATTCCTGTTTTCCAGCGTGTCCGCGGCGGAGGGCAAGTCCACCCTGGCCGCCAACACCGCCATTTCCCTGGCCTCCCGGGGGGTGAACGTGCTGTTCATCGACCTGGACCTGCGCCGCCCGGTGCAAAGCGAGATGCTGGGCCTGTCCGTGAAGCAGAAAAACGAGCTGGGCACCCTGCTGACAGAGTCCGCCGCCCCGGAGAAGATCCTCTCCGCCGCCGTCACGGACCCCGCCACGGGGCTGCACTCTCTGCTGAGCACCAAGTCCTATACCGACGTCATCGAGCTGCTGGCCTCGGACCAGCTGGCCAAGGTGGTGGCTCTGGCCCGGGAGCGGTATGACTACGTCATCATCGACTCCCCTCCCCTGGGCTTCTTCTCCGACAGCGAGCTGCTGTCGGACCTGTCCGATGCGTCGGTGCTGGTGGTACGGCAGGACACCGTCCCCGCGCCGGAGATCAACGACGCCATTGACGCCCTGCGGGCCGGTAAGGCGGAGTTTCTGGGCTGCATCCTCAACGATATGGCCCATCTGGCCGCCTGGTCCTCCGGCTATGGATACGGCTATGGCAAGAAATACGACAAATACGGCTACGGGCAGCACTCCGCCCGTAAGACGCAGTGAGGCGCACTATGGAACAACATACGACCCATACCAATACCGAGGTCCAGCCCATCGACCTGTCCGTCCTGCTGCGGCGGATGGGCCGGGCGCTGACGCGCCTGTGGCCGGTGTGCCTGGCGCTGATCGTGCTGTGCGCCGCCCTGATGGGCTGGCGCGGCCACCGCAGCTTCCGGCCCATGTACCGCTCCGAGGCGGTGTTCTCCGTGAATCTCAGCTTTGTGGGCGGCACCGACCTCTCCGGCTATAGCCAATATTACAACAAATCCGCCGCCCAGCAGGTGGCGGACACCTTCCCCTATCTGCTGACCTCCGACCGCATGCAGGAGCTGCTGCTCCAGCGACTGGGCGTCACCTATCTCAACGGCGTCATCTCCTCCTCCGCCATCAAGGACACCAGCTTCTTCGTCCTGACGGTGGAAAGCCCCAGCCCCCAGGACGCCTATGACATCCTCTGCGCCGTCATCGACGTGTATCCCCAGGTGAACCGCCTGGTCCTGGGTGAAACGCAGCTGGTGGTGAACCAGGAGCCCTCCCTGCCCGACACGCCGTATAACGCCGATCCCTGGGTGCGCAGCGCCGTCAAGGGCGCGGCCCTGGGCGTGGTGCTGGCGCTGGCGGTGCTCATCGTGGCCGCCGCCCTGCGGCGGACGGTGTCCTCCACCGGCGACGTCAAGCGCCTGGTAAGCCTGACGGCCCTGGCCTCCATCCCCCGCACGGCCCCCAAGCGCCGGAAAAACGGCCCCCAGCAGGGGCTGCTGATCACCCGCATGCAGACCGACAGCGCCTTCTGCGAGGCGTATCGCCTGCTGCGGCTGAAGCTGCTGCGGCAGCTGAAGGACGAGGACAAGGTCATCATGGTCACAAGCTCCATCCCCTCCGAGGGGAAAAGCTCCGTGTCCGTGAACCTGGCCCTGTCCCTGGCCCGGGAGGGAAAAAAGGTCCTGCTGATCGACGGCGACCTCCGGGGCCCCAGCGACAAGGCCCTGCTGGGCATCACCAAGCCCTCCGAGGGTCTGGGCCAGTGCCTGTCCGGCAGCCTGGACCAGGTGCACTTCCTGCGCTATGAGGACACGTCCCTGTACGTCTTTGCCGGCAGCGAGCCCATCCACGCCCCCATGAACCTGCTGCAATACGACAAGCTGGAGGCGCTGATAAACACCCTGCGCCCCATGTTTGACTACATCGTGCTGGACACGCCGCCCTGCGCCATGATGGCCGACGCCCTGGCCATGTGCCGCCATGTGGACCGGGTGATCTACGTCATCCGGGAGGACTTCGCCGCCACCACCCAGATCTTCGAGGGCATCCAGGCCCTGGCCGGGGCCGATGCCCGGATGGCCGGCTTTGTGTTCAACTGCGCCGCCAACGTCCGGGGCTCCTCCTCCGGCTATGGCTACGGCTACGGTTATGGGTATGGCTACGGCTACGGCTATGGCTACGGCAAGACCAAGCGCAAAAGCGCCGAATAAGGATTTTTCCAAGCCTCCGGCCCCGGCCGGGGGCTTCAGCTTGTCAAAAAAGACTTTTTTCCAAGCCTCCGCCCCCGAAAATCTATACAAACCCGGATTTTTGTGGTATACTGTCCTATCCGGTATGTCTGAATTTACAGAAAGTTCAGGAAAGCCCCGGCCGGGGCGGTATAATAAAGAAAAACACCAACGATACTCACAAGTGGGAGGCAAAGCGCATGGCACGCAACATTCTGGTGGTCGAGGACGACCGCAATATCTCCGACCTGATCCGCATGTACCTGGAAAAAGAGGGGTTCGACGTCCGCATCGCCTACGACGGCGGCAAGGCCGTGGAGGAATTTGACCGGGAGGCCCCGGACATGGTGCTGCTGGACATCATGCTGCCGGTGATGGACGGCTGGGCCGTGTGCGCCCACATCCGGGAAAAGGCCAAGACCCCCATCATCATGCTCACCGCCAAAAGCGAGGTCAACGACCGGATTACCGGCCTGGAAATGGGGGCCGACGACTATCTGGTCAAGCCCTTCGAGATGAAGGAGCTGATGGCCCGCATCAACGCGGTGCTCCGCCGCAGCGAAATTCCCGACGACACCAAAAAGCGCCTGACCTTCGACAAGCTGGTCATCGACCTGGACAGCTATGAGCTGCTGGTGGACGGCAAGAAGATCGACACGCCCCCCAAGGAGCTGGAGCTTCTGTATCACCTGGCCTCCACCCCCAACCGGGTGTATACCCGCAACCAGCTGCTGGACGAGGTGTGGGGCTTCGACTATTTCGGCGACTCCCGCACCGTGGACGTGCACATCAAGCGCCTGCGGGAAAAGGTGGAGGGCGTGTCCGACCAGTGGGAGCTGAAAACCGTGTGGGGCGTGGGCTATAAGTTTGAAGTGAAATGAGCCAGGAAAAGATCACCCGGTTCCGCCGCCGGTTCGACAGTCTCTATTGGCAGCAGTTCCTGCTGACGGCGGGCATGGTGCTGCTGACGCTTTTGCTGCTGGGCGTGTCGTTTTACGCCCTGAGCTATAACGACACCGTGTCCGAGCGGCGCAGCGAAATGCGCCAGCACGCGGAGCTCATTGCCAACATGTCCGGGGACTATCTGGCCTCCGGCGGGCAGACCGCCAGCCCCAGCCTGCAGAATCTCATCGCCCTGGCCGCCGGGCTTACCAAGGCGGACTTTCTCCTGTGCAACGACCAGGGCTACGCCCTGCTGACCTCCGACCAGCGGCTGGGAGGCCAGGTGGTGTCCGTCCCCCAGGAGATTCAGGACGCCGTTTTCGGAGACAAGGGCTTTTACCAGGGCCGCAGCAGCATCGGCGGCGCATACGACATCCGGCAGTTCGTGGTGGCGGTGCCCGTCACCCAGGAGGACGGCGGCACCGTGGGCATGGTCCTGGCGGTGATGGACGCCCGGTCCCTGATGAGCATGTGGCGCTCCTTCATTGGCCTGTTCTTCATGACCTCGGCCATCATCCTGCTGATCTCCTTTGTGGCCAGCTCCCTGACCTCCATGCGCCAGATTCAGCCCATCCGGGAGATGGTCCAGGCCACCCGGTCCTATGCCGCCGGAAACTTCGACGTGCGCATGCAGGACACCGGCCGCAGCGACGAGATCGGCGAGCTGGCGGCGTCCTTCAACAACATGGCCGACTCCCTGGCGGAAACCGAGCGCCAGCGAAGCGAGTTCATCGCCAACATCTCCCACGAGCTGAAAACCCCCATGACCACCATCGCCGGATATACCGACGGCATCCTGGACGGCACCATTCCCCCGGAGAAGGAGCGGAAATATCTCCAGATCATCTCCGACGAGAGCCGCCGCCTCAGCCGCCTGGTCCGCCGGATGCTGGATATCTCCCAGATTCAGTCCCAGCAGGACATGAAGAAGGAGGACTTCGACCTGTGCGAGAGTATGCGCCTGGCCCTGCTGTCCATGGAACAGAAGATCACCGACCGGGGCCTGGACGTGGAGGCGGACATCCCGGAGGATTCCGTCATGGTCCAGGGGGTCAACGACCTGATCACCCAGGTGATCTATAACCTGCTGGAAAACGCCGCCAAGTTCGCCGCCCCCGGGTCCACCCTGTACCTGGGGCTGACGGAGACCGGCGGCGACAAGGCGGTGGTCACCGTGCGCAACACCGGCCACACCATTCCGGCGGAGGAGATTCCCCTGCTGTTCGAGCGCTTCCACAAATCCGACAAATCCCGCAGCGAGGACAAGGACGGCTACGGGCTGGGCCTGTATGTGGTGAAAACCATCCTGTCCCAGCATAAGGAGAAGATCACCGTCACCAGCGAAAACGGCGTCACCTCCTTCAGCTTCACCGTGCAGCTGGCCCACCCCATGCGCAATACATGAGAGGAACTTTTGCTATGACAGACGAAAACAAGGATATCTGCCCGGAAACTCCGGAAAATCCGGACCTGCCGGAGACCCCGGAAGCGGCCCCGGAGGAACCGAAGGAGGTAGTCTCCTGGTACATTCCCAAGGAGCCCCAGGGCCGGGAGGTGGTCAGCTACTATGTCCAGCGGGACCCCATGCCCCAGAACGTCTGGCAGCAGGCCGCCAAAAAGGAGAAGCGCCGCAGCCGTCTGTGGCTGTGGATCTCCCTGGCCGTGCTGGCGGTGACGGTGGCGGCGGTGGTGCTGGCGGCCATACTGGGCGGCAGCAGCGGCAGCGGCCAGCATCGGCCCCTGCCCGACGGCGACGGCGACAACCCCAGCAGCATTGTGGACATTTTCGGCAGCAAAACCACCACCATCCCCAAAATCCAGGGAGACCCCGGCGTGCGCCTGGCCTGCCGGGACCCCCAGGGCCAGCCCCTGACGGCCCAGGAGGTATATGCCAAGGTGAATCCCTCCGTGGTCACGGTGGTGTCCGAGCAGTCGGAGGGGGCCTCCATCGGCACCGGCGTCATCATGACCTCCGACGGGTATATCATCACCAACGCCCATGTGATCTCCGGCGGCAAGAGCTGCTGGGTGGCCCTGGACACCGGCGTCACCTATGAGGTGAACCTGGTGGGCTTTGACGAGGAGGAGGACCTGGCCGTGCTGAAGGCCGATCCCCAGAATCCCCTGCCTGCCGCCGAGTTCGGCAACTCCGACCTGGTGCAGGTGGGCGACACCGCCTATGCCATCGGCAACCCCCTGGGGGTGGAGCTGCGGGGCACCATGACCAACGGCATCATCTCCGCCGTCAACCGCGCCGTGGAGGTGGACGGCAAGACCATGACCCTGCTGCAGACCAGCGCCGCCCTGAACAACGGCAACTCCGGCGGCCCCCTGATCAACGAGTATGGCCAGGTCATCGGCATCAACACCCTGAAAATGAGCACCACCGACAGCACCGAGGCCACGGTGGAGGGCCTGGGCTTCGCCCTGCCCATCAGCTCCGTCAGCTTCGTGGTCAACGACCTCATCGCCAACGGCCACTACCGGGGCGCCCCCTCCCTGGGCATCACCGTCACCACCGTGGAAAAGGACGGCGGCGGCACCCAGGTCCAGGTCATGGAGGTCAGCACCGGCTCCGGCGCGGCCGACGCGGGCATCCGGGCCGGGGACGTGATCCTGGCGGCAGACGGCCAGGCCGTGTCCGTTACCTCCGACCTGCTGACGGCCCGGCGCAGCCACATCATCGGCGACACCGTGACCCTGACCATCCTCCGGGACGGCCAGCAGTTCGACGTGGAGGTGACTCTCCGCTCCAACCGCAGCTTCGGCTGAGCATCCGACCCCTTCACCCCCGCGGGGAAATCCCGCCGGGGTTTTGTTCTGCCGGTGGGGTCCTGGGCATATACTCAGCAAAAAGCCACAGGAGGGATGGACATGCGTTATTGGGCGGCGGGGCTTTTGCTGACGGTGCTGCTGTTCGGCGGGGGATGGCTGAGCAGCGGAGCTGCGCCGGACGTGTCCCGCTCCGTCCCGGGGGCTGACCCGGGACAGACCGGCGAAAATGCGGGACAACCCGCCGCCGATGCGGACACTTTGCTGCGGGTATGGGACGGGGAGCAGGTGGTGGAGATGACCATGGCGGAGTATCTGCCCGGGGTGGTCCGGGGGGAGATGCCCGCCGCCTTCCACCAGCAGGCCCTGGACGCCCAGGCCGTGGCGGAGCGGACCTTCATCTATTACCACATGGCCTCCGGCCGGAAGGCCGCCCACCCGGACACCGACGTGTGCATGGATTACCGCTGCTGCAATGCCTACACCTCCGCCCAGGCGGCGGCGGAAAAGTGGGGGGACCACGCCGCCGAATACGAGGCCAAGGTCCAGCAGGCCGTCCGGGACACCGACGGCCAGGTGATCCTCTACAACGGCCAGCCCATTTTAGCGGCCTTCCACTCCTCCTCCGCCGGGGTCACCGCCAACTCCGGGGACGTGTGGGTGTCCACCCTGCCGTATCTGCACAGCGTGGAAAGCCCCGAGGGGGAGGACACCGTGCCCAATTACTACAGCGTCCAGGAAATCCCGGCGGCGGAGTTTCAGCAGACCTTCCTGGCAGCCTATCCGGAGGCGTCCTTCGCCGGAGGGCCGGAAACCTGGATCACCGGCCGGGTGGAAAACGCCTCCGGCCGGGTGGAGAGCATCTGCATCGGCGGCGTCACCCTGGAGGGCACCCAGGTCCGGAGCCTGTTTGGCCTGCGGTCGGCGTGCTTCACGGCGGAGGCCGCGGCGGACAAGGTTATATTCCACGTCACCGGCTTCGGCCACGGGGTGGGCATGAGCCAGTACGGGGCCAACCGCCTGGCCCAGGACGGCAAGTCCTGGCAGGAAATTCTCCACTGGTACTACACCGGCGTCACCATCGCCCCCTACGGCGGATAGGACTTGACGAAAGGCGGAATTTATACTACAATTTTCTTCAGAAACATCACGGAAGGAGACTTGCTTCGTGACAAGAGACGAGCTTTGCCAGGCCGCCGCGGCCATGCTGGACCGGGCCTATATCCCCTATTCCCACTTTCCGGTGGGGGCGGCGCTGGAGTGCGCCGACGGAACGGTTTTCACCGGCTGCAACATTGAAAACGCCGCCTACGGCTGCACCATCTGCGCCGAGCGCACCGCCATCTTCAAGGCCGTCAGCGAGGGGCACCGGGACTTTGTGCGCATCGTCATCGCCGGGAAAAGTGAGGACTACTGCGTGCCCTGCGGCACCTGCCGCCAGGTGATGATGGAATTCGCCCCGGAGATGGAGGTCATCTGCCTCAACGGTCAGGGGCAGGCCAGGAGCTTCCGCCTGCGGGAGCTGCTGCCCTACGGCTTCGACCAGAGCTGGCTGTGAGACATGTGCCGCCGGTCTGCATTTTTCGCGGACCGGCGGCGCTTTCTGCCCGCTCCTGTGGCCTTCCGGCATTTTTGGCGGTTTTCCTTGTTGACATAATGCTGTGGAAAACCCGGTGGAAAATGTGGAAAACCCTTGCGGCGCATGCTATCCCGCCGGTTGCCGGTTTGTTATGGCGGCCCCGCCGCCTGCAACTTTTTGCCCCGGAAAAACATTTTTTCCCCATCCCCGTCCGGCTCTTGCCAGACGGAAATTTTTGCGTTAAAATAGGATTTGTATATTGGAGAATTGGAGGCTTCGGCCGCCGGAGGAAGGATATGGCCAAGAAAAAAGCATACGACAACGACAGCATTTCCAGCCTGAAGGGAGCGGACCGGGTCCGGAAACGGCCCGGCGTCATTTTCGGCTCCGACGGGCTGGAGGGCTGCGAGCACGCGGTGTTCGAGATTCTCTCCAACGCCATTGACGAGGCCCGGGCGGGCTTCGGACGGGTGATCACCGTCACCCGGTTCCAGGACCGGTCCATCCAGGTGGAGGACCAGGGCCGGGGCTGTCCCGTGGACTGGAACGAAAAGGAGGGGCGGTACAACTGGGAGCTGGTGTTCTGCGAGATGTACGCCGGAGGCAAGTACGACCCCACCGGGGAAAACTATGAGTTCTCCCTGGGCCTGAACGGTCTGGGCTCCTGCGCCACCCAGTACGCCAGCCGCTATATGGACGTTACCGTCTGCCGGGACGGCAATGAGTATAAGCTCCACTTCCAGCGGGGCGAGATCGTGGGCCAGATGGAGGTCACTCCCCTGGCCCGGAAGAAAACCGGCACCACCATCCGCTGGCTGCCGGATCTGGAGGTGTTCACCGACATCGACATCCCCCTGGACTATTACCAGGACGTGATGAAGCGGCAGGCGGTGGTCAACGCCGGGGTGACCTTCCGGCTGCGGGATGAGGTGTCCCCCGGGAGGTTCGAGACCCAGGACTTCCTGTATGAAAACGGCATCCGGGACTATCTGGCCGAGCTGGCCGGGGACGACCCCATCACCCGGCCCGTGTGCTGGGAGGCGGAGCGCCAGGGCCGGGACCGGGCGGACAAGCCCGAGTACAAGGTGAAGCTGAACATCGCCTGGTGCTTTTCCAACCGGGTGCACCTGATGGAGCACTATCACAACTCCAGCTTCCTGGAGCACGGCGGCAGCCCCGACAAGGCCACCCGCCTGGCCTTTGTGGCGGCGCTGGACAAATATCTGCGGGAGAACAACAAATACACCAAGGGCGAAAGCAAGATCACCTTCCCCGACGTGCAGGAGTGCCTGCTGCTGGTGAGCAGCAACTTCTCCACCCAGACCAGCTATGAAAACCAGACCAAAAAGGCCATCACCAACAAGTTCATCCAGGACGCCATGTCCGAGTTCCTGCGCCAGCAGCTGCAGGTATTTTTCATCGAGAACCACGACGACGCCGAGCGCATGGCCGCCCAGGTGCTTATCAACAAGCGCAGCCGGGAGACGGCGGAGCGCACCCGCCTGGGCGCCAAGAAGAAGCTGTCGGAGAAGATCGACATCGCCAACCGGGTGCAGAAGTTTGTGGACTGCCGCACCAAGGAGGTGGACCGGCGGGAGATCTATATCGTGGAGGGCGACTCGGCTCTGGGCGCCTGCAAGCAGTCCCGGGACGCGGAGTTCCAGGGGCTGATGCCCGTCCGGGGCAAGATCCTCAACTGCCTGAAGGCCGACTATCCCCGGATCTTCAAAAGCGACGTCATCACGGACCTGATGAAGGTGCTGGGCTGCGGCGTGGAGGTTCAGGGCAAGGCCGCCAAGGAGCTGAGCCAGTTTGACCTGAACAACCTCCGGTGGAGCAAGGTGGTCATCTGCACCGATGGCGACGTGGACGGGTTCCAGATCCGGACCCTGATCCTGACCATGCTGTACCGGCTGTGCCCCACCCTGATCCGGGAGGGCTATGTGTATATCGCCGAGACCCCGCTGTTTGAGATCACCTATCGGGAGAAAAACGCCGACAAGACCTGGTTTGCCTACTCCGAAAAGGAGAAGGCCGACATCGTCCGCCAGCTGGAGGGGAAGAAGTTCACCGTCCAGCGGTCCAAGGGACTGGGTGAAAACGACCCGGAGATGATGTGGCTGACCACCATGAACCCGGAGACCCGGCGGCTGGTGCGTGTGCTGCCCGACGAGGCGGAGGAGACCGCCCGGGTGTTCGACCTGCTGCTGGGGGACAACCTGGCCGGGCGGAAGGACTATATCGCCGAAAACGGCCACCTGTACCTGGATATGATCGACGTAAGCTGAATTTGCCAAATGACCGCTTGAACGAAAGGAATTTGCCCCATGGCAAAAAAGAAAACAGAACCGAAAACCGTCCACCGGCCGGCGGACCCCAATGTGATGGGCCTGCGGGGCACGGTGGTGGAGCAGCCCATCACCCGGACGCTGGACGAGAACTACATGCCCTATGCCATGAGCGTCATCGTCTCCCGGGCCATTCCGGAGATCGACGGCTTCAAGCCCTCCCACCGGAAGCTGCTGTATACCATGTATAAAATGGGCCTGCTTACAGGCAACCGCACCAAATCCGCCAACATCGTGGGCCAGACCATGCGCCTGAACCCCCACGGCGACCAGGCCATCTATGAGACCATGGTGCGCCTGGCCAAGGGCAACGAGTCCCTGCTGCACCCCTTTGTGGACAGCAAGGGCAACTTCGGCAAGGTGTACTCCCGGGACATGGCCTATGCCGCCAGCCGGTACACCGAGGCCAAGCTGGCCCCCATCTGCGCCGAGCTGTTCCGTGATCTGGACTGCGATGCCGTGGACTTTGTGGACAACTACGACAACACCACCAAGGAGCCCGCCCTGCTGCCCACCACCTATCCCAATGTGCTGGTGTCCGCCAACCAGGGCATCGCCGTGGGCATGGCCAGCCAGATCTGCGGCTTTAATCTGGGTGAGGTGTGCGATACCACCATCGCCTATCTGAAAAACCCCGCCCACGATATCGCCTCCACGCTGCTGGCACCGGATTTTCCCACCGGCGGCCAGATCATCTGTGACGGCGACGATCTGCGGGCCATTTACAGCACCGGCCGCGGCGGCCTGAAGGTCCGCGCCCGATGGCGGTACGATAAGAAGGAAAACGTCGTCGAGGTGTACGAGATCCCCTACTCCACCACCATCGAGGCCATTCTGGACAAGGTGGCGGAGCTGGTGAAGGCCGGCAAGGTCAAGGAGATCGCCGATATGCGCGACGAGACGGACCTCAGCGGCCTGAAGCTGGCCATCGACCTGAAGCGTGGCGTGGACCCGGACAAGCTTATGGCCAAGCTGTACCGGCTGACGCCTCTGCAGGATACCGTCAGCTGCAACTTCAACATCCTCATCGCCGGTATGCCCCGCGTGCTGGGCGTGGGCGGAATCCTGGAGGAGTGGACCGCCTGGCGCACCGACTGCGTCAAGCGGCGGGTGTACTTCATCCTGAATAAGAAAAAGGAAAAGCTTCACCTTTTGCAGGGCCTGAAGCGCATCCTGCTGGATATCGACCGGGCCATCCGGATCATCCGTGAGACGGAGGAGGAAGCCGAGGTCATCCCCAACCTGATGATCGGCTTCGGCATCGATCAGGTGCAGGCGGAGTACGTGGCGGAGATCAAGCTGCGGAACATCAACAAGGAGTACATCCTCAAGCGGGTGGCGGAGACCAGCGCCCTGCAGGACGAGATCGAGGACCTGGAGGATACTCTGGCCAAGCCGGGCCGCATCCGCAAGATCATCATCAACGAGCTGGAGGACGTGAAGAAGAAGTACGCCATGCCCCGGCGGACGGAGATCGTGTACAGCCACGAGATGCCGGAGGAGCCGGAGGAGGAGCCTGCGGAGGACTACCCCGTGCACCTGTTCCTGAGCCGGGAAGGCTATTTCAAGAAGATCACGCCCCAGTCCCTGCGGATGTCCGGCGAGCAGAAGTTCAAGGAGGGTGACAGCCTGCGGCAGTACTTCGAGGCCGCCAACAGCACGGAGCTGCTGCTGTTCACGGATAAGTGCCAGGTGTACAAGAGCCGTGCCAGTGAGTTCGGCGAGACGAAGGCCTCCGCCCTGGGCGACTACCTGCCCGCCAAGCTGGGCATGGACGCCGGCGAGAATGTGATCTGGCTGTGCCTGCCGGGAGATTACAGCGGCAGCGTGGTGTTTTTCTTTGAGAACGGCCGTGCCGCCCGTGTGGCGCTGAGCGCCTACGCCACGGTGTCCAATCGGCGGAAGCTCACCGGCGCCTACTGCGACAAGTTCCCGTTGGTGTGCGCCGTACACCTGACGGAGGATACGGAGCTGGCGCTGGAGACCAACGAGCCCCGGGCTCTGCTGGTGCACACGGCGCTGCTCTCGCCCAAGACCACCCGTTCTACCCAGGGCGTGCAGGTGATGAACATCAAGCCCAAGTACCGGCTGGAAAAGGTGCTTCCCGCGGTGGAATGCGGCATCGTCAACGGTGCCCGCTACCGGACGCGGACCATCCCCGCGGCGGGTGCGCTCCTGAAGCCGGAGGACAGCGAGGAGAAGCAGCTGGAGCTGCTGTAACAAGATGGAATGGAGGGCGCGGACATGGTAAAGAGATGGTGCGCGGCGCTGCTGTGCGCGCTGCTGGCGGCGTCGCTGACCGGCTGCGGCAGCCTGCTGAATCGGGAGTGGTACGAGGTCAAGGACCACAGCCCTACCTATTACGAGGGCGAGGGCCGGGACGTGCTGCGGGCAGATACCTATCAGGATCTGGTGAACAATATCCTTATCTTCGTGGGCAACCACGCGGAGGAGGGGACCATCTGGCTCTATTACGCCCAGGAGGGCCTGGATGCCGGTGACGCGGCGGAAAAGGCCTGCCGCGAGGTGGAGAAGGACACGCCCATGGGCTCCTATGCGGTGTCCTATATCCAGTACACCGTGGACGATTCCGCCCGGAATTACAGCGAGATCACCGTGACCATCGGCTATAAGAAGACCGAGCAGCAGCTCATCGACATCGTCCATGCCACCAATGTCTCTGCTCTGCACGATCTGCTGGCCGAGGCGGCCCAGGCGGGCAAAACGGAGCTGGTGGTGCAGCTGAGCGCCTTTGAAGGGCAGTCCTATCAGGTGCAGCAGACGGTGTACCAGGTGCAGAGCGCCATGGGCGGCAGCGGCTGGGTGACGAATTTCTATCCCAACGCCGCCAATGCCGGCGTGGTGGAGATCCTCATGCGGTAGCCCGTGCCGCGACGGCAGCGTTTTTACAAAAAATAAAAATGCAGGGTTGACAAGCAGCGTGTTTTCTGCTACAATTCACCTTGCGTTTGCGGGCGTAGCTCATCTGGTAGAGCGCGACCTTGCCAAGGTCGAGGTAGCGAGTTCGAGCCTCGTCGCCCGCTCCAAAAAGAAACACCATCCGTCAGGATGGTGTTTTCTTTTTGGAATGCCGCGGGCAGGCTTGAACTCGCTGCCTCGACCGGCGCGGAGCGCGTTAAATCAAGAGGTCCGGCAGGGCTCCTGCGAATGGCTCTGCCATTCGTGGGATGCCGGTAGCGAGTCGAGCCTCGTCGCCCGCTCCAAAAAAGAAAGACACCCATGCGGGGTGTCTTTCTTTTTTGGAGCAACACTTTTGCTACGCAAAAGTGGTCGCCTGCGGGCGGGTGATTGAACGCGAGTGGGGGAACCCGTCAAAGGTTCCCCCCTCACACTCCCCCTTCCTTGCGGTGGGCGGGAGTGCAGACAACAAAACCTGTGGGCAATCACAAAAAGAAACACCATCCGTCAGGATGGTGTTTTCTTTTTGGAATGCCGCGGGCAGGCTTGAACT